>MDTG01178815.1_pt1 | contig 10893 bp, 9 predicted proteins | sample 811421 | NCBI WGS metagenome assembly MDTG01 (sample SAMN05326645, study PRJNA326480) | marine metagenome | isolation source: seawater | place: Pacific Ocean: South East | collected 2011 | reverse complement strand
GTTTCTCTAAATATATTAAACAAAAATAAAATAAGAATTTTTAAATCTTATAGAATAGATTTAATTAAATCTTAAAATATGAATTCAAATAATAAAAAATTTGTTATGGTATTAGGATCTAAGCCAAACTCAACATTTCCTGATTTACAAGTAGAAAAAATATATGCAGCTAACGGTGCTTCAGAACGCGCTAATTTTTACAAAAAAAAATATCCTAATGCATTACTCCTTTCATTAATTGCTAGTAGAGAATTTGAAAAAAATCTTGATGTTCAAAAAAGAGTAATTGAAGCAAATCCTGATCAGGTCATTTCAAGATCAGGATGGATTAACTTTGAGAAGTATAATTTTTCTGAAAAAACTAAATTTAAATATTTCACTCCTTTTAAGCAATTTATTTTTCAAAGTAAATTTTTCAAATTTCACTTTATTGATATCTTAGTAAAAGAAACTTTTTATGAAGAAAAAATCTATGATAAATTTTCACATTTTTTTAGATCTTTAAAAAATTGTGAAATAAATGGAGTTTCAACAGGCTTTTTTGCAATACTTTATGCTCTAGAAAAAAATGAAAATTATAATATTATTATATCTGGAATTGGCATGAGCGGTGGTGGCCATTATTATAATAAAGATACGTCAAGATATCAAAAAAGATCAAATGTTGATAAAGCATTATTGAAAAGTCTGAAAAAAAAATTTAAAGATAGGCTTTTCACTATTGACAATGAATTATATGAAAATACAGGTATTAATTATATCGATTTAAAAACTTTTACATGAAAACAAAATTTATTGATCCATATATTAAAAAAAAATTAAAAAAAAGTAATGAGGTTTTTCAATTTTTTCCTGGTACTTTAATACCTATGCCTTCCGAGATTGAAATAAGTGAGTCAGGAACTTGTAATAGAAAATGTTCATTTTGTCCTAGAAGTGCTGATGATTATAAAGATGTAAAAGAATTTATTAATACAAAATTATTTGAGAAACTAATAAATGAGTTAAAAGAATACGATTATAATGGCACAATTAGATTTTCTGGTTTTGTAGAACCACTGTTAGACAAAAATATTTTTAATCTTTTAAATATTTGCAAATCTAAACTATTCAAAACAAATATAGAAATGGTAACAAATGGAGATGTTTTAAATATTAAAAGACTCACAAAACTTTTTGAGTCTGGATTAGACAAATTATTAATAAGTGTCTATGACGGTCCAGAAGATGTTGTAAAATTTGAAAAATTATGTAAGCAGGCAAATCTAGACGAGAACCAATTCTTTATAAGACACAGATATTTACCACCGGAGGAAGATTTTGGTATCACATTAAGTAATAGAGCTGGAATGATGACCAAAGCGGAGTATAAAATTTCTGAATTAAACACTTCTTTAAAAAAACCGTGTTATTATCCAAGTTACACTTTCTTTCTCGATTATAATGGAGATGTTTTAATGTGCCCTCATGATTGGGGTAAAAAAAATATTTTAGGAAATCTTAACCATAAAACTTTTAAGGAGATTTGGCTTTCTAAAGTGTCTAAAGATTCCAGAAATAAATTACTAGAGGCAAATAGGGACTTTTCACCATGTAATGTTTGTGATGTGACTGGAACCTTGATTGGAGTAAAACATGCTCAGGCTTGGAAAAAAATTGAAAAAAACAAATAATTATAAAAAAATTTTGATTCTTGGAGCTAGTTCAGACATTGGTATTGAAATAGTCAGAAAGTTTTTAAACAATAATTGGGAAGTTTATGGTCATTATTTTTCTAATAATAAACCTTTCAAGAAAATTAAAAATTCTAAATTTAAATCAATTAAAATAAATTTTTTGGACAAACAAAATAATATATCAAAAAAACTTAAAATTCTAAAAAACATAAAATTTGATGCATTTATAAATCTTGCAGGTTTTATTGATAATAAAACTTTTGAAAATTTTAACATTGAAGATATGTTAAAAGCTTTTAAGGTAAATACCGTTGTACCTCTTTATATTCTTAAGTTTATAATAAGGTCAATGATAGTAAGAAAATTTGGTAGAATTCTACTTACTTCAAGTATAGGTGTAAAATTCGGTGGTGGAAAAAACACCTTCAATTATTCTATCTCAAAAAAAGCTAATGAATTTATACCAAGAAATTATAAAGATTGGGCAAAAAATAATGTTTTAATCAATTCTTTAATTATTGGAGTAACAAATACAAAAATTCATAAAAAAATTTCAAAAAAAAACATTAATAAAAGAACAAAATTAATTCCAATAAATAGATTGGCGGAACCAAAGGAAATTTCTGAATATGTTAGTTTTTTACTGAGCGAAAAGAACACTTATATAACTGGACAGATATTATCAATAAGTGGTGGAGAATAATTCTAATAGTAAAATTTTGAGAAAAAAAATAAAGATCTTACAAATCGTTGGAGGAAGTTACCACAATGGTGCTTTCCAAGGTGCAAATATTCTCCATAAGTCTTTACTCGAGGAAGGAATTAATTCGGTATTACTTAATGATACCCTGTTGCTAAAAGAACGAAACAAGATACTAGAAAACAACAAAAATATTGTCTTTATACAAGATAATATTTTAAGAAAAATTTTGTTTAAAATTTTTGTTTTAATTGAAAAATTTTTAAAATCTTTATTTCTTCATACTCCAAGAGAAACTTTCACGATTGGGTTATTTGGTTTTGATATTACAAAATTGGGTGAATTTAAAAAAGCAGATATAATTCACATTCATTGGTTAGGACAAGGTTTCATAAATATCAACTCTTTATCGAAGATAAATAAACCTGTTGTTTGGACTATGAGAGATATGTGGGCATTTACAGGAGGTTCCCATTACACGATGGATTTTCAAAAATACGAAAAAAGTTATCTATCAAAATTTTTTAAAAAGATGAAATCAAAAAATTATAATCAAAATTTTAATTTTGTTTCAGTAAGTAATTGGTTAAAAAAATTAGCTCAAGAGAGTAGAGTTTTAGAAAATTTTGATATTAAACATATTGATAACAATATTTATTTGAATGATTTCACTTTTTTTTCTAAAGCGAATGCTAAGAAAATTTTAAATATATATACTGAAAAACAAATAATCTTGTTTGGCGCGCAAAATCCCCAGAGTAAAAGGAAAGGCTGGGAGATATTCCTTAACTCCATTAAAAAGATTAACAAAGAAAAATATTTTTTACTTATTTTCGGAAATTTTTGGTCTCAAAAAGACCTTCAAGAAATTGGTATAGAATTCAAATGTCTCGGATTTGTTGAAGATAAAAAATTTTTGAGTGCAATTTATTCTAGTGCAGACATATTTGTTGCACCATCAATAGAAGATGCCTGGCCAAAAACATTTGCTGAATCTATGTATTGTGGTACTCCGGTTGTTTGTTTTGATAAGACAAGTATTTCCGAAGTTGTAGACCACAAACTTAATGGATACGTTGTTAAGAAGTTAGATGCAGACTCTTTAGCTGAAGGTATAGAATGGCTTTTAGATAAAATGAAAAATAACACTATTAAAAAGGAAGTAGTTAAATCAAAAATTTTAAATTTTGACTCAAATTTAATAGCAAAAAAATATATTAAATTTTATGAGGATTTAATGAAATAAGATTAACTTCTTTACTTAATTTTTTTTTAAATTAAATTTAACTTTATGTGTGGTATTGCAGGATATTTTAACAACAAATCTTCCCCAGAGGACATCTTAAATACGATTAATAAAATGAATAAAATTCAAATTCATAGAGGGCCAAATAGTTATGGTAAATTTTTAAATAATGAAAAAAATTTAGGGTTGATTATGTGCAGGCTATCAATTTTAGACTTAGAATTTGGAATTCAGCCTATGACTTCAAAAGATGGAAGATATACAATAATTTTTAATGGTACCATTTTAAATTCACCAGAACTTAGAAAAAAATTAGAGGAAAGCGGTATAAAATTTTTCACTAAAAACTCAGACACTGAGGTTTTATTACAAATGTTGATTAATTATGAGAAAGAAGCGTTAAAGGATCTTAACGGATCTTTTTCTTTCGCTTTTTATGATAATAGAAAAAAAAAATTGTTATGTGCTAGAGATCGATTTGGATTAACACCTTTTTATTATTATTGGAAAGATGGCAAATTTTTATTCGCCTCTGAGTTAAAATCAATTTTATATTCAAAACATTGTTCTCCAAATGTTGATATTGAAAGTTTAAATGATTTTTTAAGCTTGCTCTGGGTTCCAGGTCCCAAATCTATTATTAAAGATATTAAAAAACTCCCTGCAGGAAATGTATTAGAGCTAGATTTAAAGCAAGAAATTGTAAAAATTAATGAATGGTGGGATGTAGAAATTTTACCTAGACAAAATCAAAAAATAGAAACGTTGATAGAGGAATTAAGAGATGTGTTAGAAAAGTCTGTGATAAGATCTACTTTATCTGATGTTCCTCTTGCTTGTGGTCTATCTGGTGGTTTGGACTCTCAAGCTATAGCAGGATTATTGTCAAAAAATCAAATTAATTTGAATACTTTTACTTTAGGTTTTAAAGGACACAAATCAGGTGATTTAAATGAAACAAAATTAGCTAGCGTAGCAGCAAAATATTTTAAAACAAATCATACAGAAGTTGAAATTGATACAGAAAACTATTTTAAAGATCTCGATAAAATGATTTACCATTTGGATGAACCTTATGGGGGTGGTTTACCACTTTGGCATATTTTAAAACAATCTGGAAAAGAATTTGGAGTGATACTTACAGGACTTGGAGGGGATGAATTATTTGGGAACTTTGGAAGATGGACATTATTGGAAAAAACTATGTTTAATACTTTTAATAATAAATTTCAATTTGACACTTTATTTTTTAATAGAAAATATTTTTTTTCAGAGAAATTAAAAAATAAAATAATTTTAAATAATTCTAAAAATTCAACTAGTAAATACTTGTTAGATGTGATGAATAAGAAAAAAAATTATAATATAAGAGATAAAATAATGTACCTAGATATTAAAACTCAACTTCAAGATGAATATTGCAATGTGGTAAATAAATTTTCAATGGCAAATCAAATAGAAGCTAGAGCACCTTTTTTAGATATTGAATTTTCGAATTTAATTTTCGAAGTTTCCTCAAAAATAAGAACATCAAAAAAAGATTTTAAATGCCTTCTAAGAAAAATGCTTAAGGATATAATTCCAGATCAAAATTTGTATAATAGGAAAATAGGCTTCATAGGACTAGAATCGCAAAAAATTAATTACAATTTTGTGGAAATGAAAAATATACTTTTCAATAAGAAAAAAATTCAATCACAATCAATTTTAAATTACGATCACTTGCAAGATTTTATAATCCCTTTTGAAAATGGATCACAATTTATGGAAAGGAACAATTATTTTTTTGAAAAAAAATACTCTTATAAATCATTATGGGCACTAATAATGTTCCAAAAGTGGTATGATATATTTATAGAAAAAAAAGATGACTATCAAATTAATTTAAATTAATTTTTTTATCTTGTTTATGCTCAAAAAATTTCGGTTACTTCCTGAGCTATAACTAAAAGGTTTTACTTTTTTTACTAACTTCATTTTTTTTATAATCTTATTAATTTTATTTCCTAAAGTTTTATTTATTAAAATGTAATAATCTCCTTTGTCAAAAATAAGATCATTTTCACTTTTTACAATAAGTTCCTCGTGCATTTTTTCACCAGGTCTTAATCCAATAATCTTAAATCTATTTTTTTTCGATATAGCTTTTGCAATATCAATTATTCTATAAGAGGGAGATTTCTTAATAACTATTTCACCACCAATAGAATTTTTTATAGTCCAAATGACAGTATCAAAACAGTCTTTTAAAGTTAAATTAAACCTTGTCATATTAGGATCAGTAATTTTGAATATTTCACCATTAATCAAATTATTCTTAAATGTTGGAATTACTGAACCTCTACTAGACATCACATTTCCATATCTTACTATTGAAAAAGATGTTTGTATTTTTCCAAAAATATTATTTGCCGCTACAATTAATTTATCTGAACATAATTTAGTAGCCCCGTACAAATTTATAGGGGATACTGCTTTATCAGTCGATAGTGCAATTACTTTTTTTACATTATTTATCACAGATGCCTGAATAACGTTTTCAGTTCCATTTATATTTGTTTTTATAAATTCAAAAGGATTATATTCAGCAGTATCAACTTGTTTTAATGCTGCCGCATGTACAATATAATCTACATTTTTAAAGGAGTTAATTAGCCTTTCTTTTTCACGAATGTCGCCAATAAAATATCTCATTTTTTTTGAATTTTTTTTAAAAATATTCTCATTTCTCATTTCATGTTGCTTTAATTCATCTCGGCTAAAAATTATTATTTTTTTGAACATCTTTTTTTTTAAAAGATTTATTGCAAATTCTCTTCCAAAAGATCCTGTTCCACCAGTAATTAAAATTGTGTCCTTTTTAAACATACAAAATGAAAATTTTGAAAAGATATAAATTAAAAAAAGACACTTTGGAAGTAATAATTAATTTCAAAAAATATATCCCATTTAGTAATGTATTTTTGTTGTTTTTATTAATTGTATAAGATATTTGAAAGCCTATTGCAGATTATAATTTAGCTAAGACGATTTTAAGAGAATTCGTGTCAAAAATTTTTATTTATTTGGTCAATATTCTTAAGACTGACCTCTTTGTAATTAACACCTAGTTCTTTAAAAACACTTAAAGCGGCATTATAAATTTTTTTTTGCTCCAAGATATTCATCTTCAGTTGGTTGGGAATTTTTTTTTTAATAAAATTTTTATTTTTTGTAACTAGTACTAAAGTCGGCATTGGACATATTTTAAGGTATTGTCTTATAATTTTTTTTTTATCTTTTTTATTGTAAGCATAAATAAATATCCTTTGTAATAATCCTTCACTATCAACTATAAAATCTAATTTTTTTTTATGTTTTTTAATAAGGTATAATGCTAACAATTCTTCTGTGATCCATCTCAAATAAATTTTTTTACTATTTTCAGAAAAATTAGAATTCTTAATTAATTGAATTGATCTTTTTAATATTTTTTTTTCCCTATTCCTTTTAAAAAAATATTCAAGTCGCTTTAAATATAAGTTTATAACATTTGATTTTAATTTATTATAAGTATTTTTTTTTATTATTTCGTTTTGTTTCAAAATTAAATTTTTTTGAAATATTTTAGATATTTTTTTTTTATTTGATTTCAAATTGAGATATGTTTTTAATATCAATCTTTTAGAGAGACTTTTTTCCTCTAAAGGTAAAAATTTAATTAATATTTCTTTATAGTCATAGCAACTTTTTGACTTATTTTGGATCTTTTTAAAAAGCCTATTTTTAATCGAAGTTTTCCCTGATCCAGAAATACCAAAAAATTCTATTATTTTCATTTCAAATTTGGAAATACTTTTGCAAATCTTTATGTTTATCGATTAATTCATCCTTCAAACCAAAATCTATAATTTTTCCTGAGTCAATTATTAAAAGCTTATTGCAATATCGCAGGGACTCTATTCTATGAGAGACAAAAACAATCATTCCTGAGTGACCAAATGTAATTTTTTTTAATATATCTTCTTCATTTTCATAATCTAAAGCATTTAATCCTTCGTCAATAATCAATAAATCTGGGTTAGAATACAGGGCTCTTGCAATTCCTATTCTTTGTCTTTGTCCATGAGAAATTTTAGACCCTCCGTCTCCCACAATTTTATTGAGATTTTCTTTTGAACTTTCAATTAGATCTTTTAAGTTAGAAATTTCTATACTCTTTTCAAGTTTAGAATAATCTATATCTTTTTCATTGTCGCCTAATGTAATGTTTGATTTAAAACTTTTATCTAATAAGTAAGTGTCTTGAGATACATAACTTACTTTCTCTTTTAATAACATTTTATTTTCTGTTAGATCAATATCATTGAATAAAATTTTTCCCTTCGATGGTTCTAACAAACCACACATCAAATTTAAGATTGTAGATTTGCCACAGCCAGAAGATCCTATAATTCCTAATCTATCCTTCTCATTTATAGAAAAAGAAATATTTTTTAATGTAGATTTTTCTGAATTTTGATAACTGAAATTTACATTTTTAAAATTGATATTTTTCAACTCATGATCAGCTTTTTCTTCTTTTAAATTTTTATCTTTTATTTCTGAAGTGAGAATACTTGCTTCATTAATTATTATATCAAAAGAAGTTTTATAAAAAGATAAACTTGTGTATGAATTATTAACTAAAATAAATGAGGGTAACAATCTAATAATTGAAAAAGCTAAAAAAGTTATAACGCCATATATTGAGTTACTAGACTCATTCTGTAAAAGCATAAAAATAACAAATATCATAAACAAGATGATTATTGTTAATTCTGAATAAATTTTTGGTAATTTTCCTATTAAAAAATGCATAATTTCATATCGATTTTTTTTATTATTAATATTTGTTAGAAGGTTCATAAAAAAGTTTCTTTTATTCGAAAGTTTAATAAATTTTATACTTTCATAGCTTTCATTTAGATGTCTTATTTCCTGCTCTTGTAAAGCTCTAGCCCTATAACCAATATCGTTGAGTTTTTTTTTGAAGGTCTTACTAAAAAGGAATAATAACAACACCAAAATAAACATTAAAGATAAAATTAGTTTCCAATTTACTAATAGCATTCCAACAAAAATTATAGATATTAATAAAAATTCCTTACAAATCGTAAAAAAATTATAAAGATAATTTACAAATCCATTTGTTTGATGCGTGACTATATTTGTAATTTCTGACTTATTTTTGCTCATAAATATCTCATAATTTCTATCAAGAAAATTTTTGAATAATTTTTGTTTAATTTTTAGGTTCAACTTTTTGACTATTTTGATTTCAAAAAAATAAATTGAGAAGGTAATTAAATGTTTTAAAAAAAAAGTAATTATAATTGTTATTGCAATTAAAATAATTAAATCTAAAAATTCTAAAGACAAAAGATAGATTCTTAAATTATCAAATGGAACCTTATTAATCATTATTTCAGGTTGAGCTAAAGAAACAGCAAAAACAGCTAAAAAACCAATACCTAATATTTCAACTAAAGTTGAAATAAATGATAAAAAAAAAGTCGCAACAACTGCATAAAAAATTTTATCACCCAATATCTTTTTTAATGAAACTATTTTTTCAAACACTTTGAAATCAATTTATAATATTATTATTTACACAAATTAATCATTTTGTGTGAAGTTTATTATAGCAAATTATTAGTTTATTTTATAAGTATATGCAATGTTTTTTAAAAAAAGAAGTCTAAATGAGATATCACATGTATATAAATTACTAAATAAAAAATTTAAACTTAATAAAAATTTACAATTATATCTTAAAAATAAAAAATTCGGGGACCTGGAGAGAATTAAGATGTCATATGATGTTCAATCTGGAAGCTATTTAAAATACTCAAAACTAATTTCTAAAAAAAAAAAAGATCAAGTTTATTATCCATTAGTTGAGGCGATTAAAAAAGAATTCAAAAATTTCAGTAATATTTTAGACTTTGGTTGCGGCGAGATGGATACCTCCTTATATATTTTTAATCATTTAAATAAAGAAAAATTCAGATATTTTGCAAATGATATTTCTTTAAATAGACTTATAGTTGGTCAAAATTATCTTAAAAATAAACTTAGAAAATCTGATTTTAAAAAGTTTAAACTATTTTGTAATACAAGCTTAGATTTGCCTTTTAAAAATAATTCAATTGATATAATTATAACTGTCCACGCGCTAGAGCCAAACAATAAGAATAAAAACAAACTTATTGAGGAATTTTTGAGAGTTAGTAAAAAGGGAGTAATATTAATGGAGCCGCATTATGAAACTTCAAATTTAAATCAAAAAAAAAGAATGAAAAGATTTAATTATGTAAGAGGTTTAAAAAACTTTTTTAATAAAAAAGAATATAATTTTAAGATTTTAGAAAAAAAATATCATATGAAAGAAATTAATAAGTCTTCTATATTTATAATTAAGAAAAAAAAATTGAGCAAAAATAACATTCTTGAATATGTCGAACCAAAATCCTTTAATAAACTCGTTAATTTGAATGGTTTTTTATACTGCAAAAAATCGTACCGTCTTTTTCCAGTTTTAAATAATATAACTTTATTTTCTGAAGACTCTCAGTATTTTGTACCTTCTTTAAAAAAAATTAACTAATATTTTTTTTATTAAAGAAATCTTCTAAAGATTTGAAATAAGGATCATTGTAAATTTTTTTTTTTCTAAGATTTTGTAGAGCCTTTTTGATAAATTTTACCTGATTACCTTTTACTTTTCCCTTCAATAAATTTCTTAAATAAACATCTCTAACATCTGAAAATATTAAAATTTCGCTTTTTTTAAGATGATTTTTATGTAAAGATTTGTCTAAAAAATACATAGCTTTTTTCGCCTTAAAAATGCTCAATTGATTTAATTTTTTTAATTTATCAATGTTAAGTAACTTTTTAAAATAATCTGATTTGTTCTTTGGATCGATAGTAAAACCTAAATGCGAAAATGAAGATGCACCAGCTAAAATTGAAGTCTTTCCCTCTGCTGCAAATTCAAGTGCAATTGTGCCTTTTGTTGTTATCACATTGTCACAAATTTTCATCAAATCATAAGTATTAATATCTTTTGGAGATAAAATGATATTTTTTGAAATAAATCGAGAAGATAATTTGTTCAATATTAAGTTTTCATTATAAACAAAAGATGCTGGATGTTCTTTTATAATCCATAATATCTTTTTTTCAAATTTATTGGACTTAATAAATTTTAAAGTTTCTAAAATATGTTGATAATAATCTGTAAAAAT
>MDTG01106073.1_pt1 | contig 10893 bp, 9 predicted proteins | sample 811421 | NCBI WGS metagenome assembly MDTG01 (sample SAMN05326645, study PRJNA326480) | marine metagenome | isolation source: seawater | place: Pacific Ocean: South East | collected 2011 | reverse complement strand
AGTTGCAGGTTCAACAGGTCCTCCATTGGGTAACCCGTCGTCAGTATCATCATTACAAGATTGTAAAGTCGTAAGCGAAATTAATAAAATGGGGATAATTCTAAATAATTTTTTCATAAGATATAATTTTTATAGTTATTTTGTCTAACAAAAATACCATATTGTTAAACAAGCCGAATATTAAATTTTGTTAAATTAATCTCAAAGACTTGTTAATTAATTTCACACTTACTTAAAAGTTAAAAACTACTATGCTCTTTTTTTTGGAAGTAAAAAAGTAATAGTTTTGTGATAGAAAAACATTATCATGCAACAAACTACAAATTCAATTCTTATGATTCGTCCTATTAACTTTAGGATGAATGAGCAAACAGCCGTTAATAATTATTATCAAAGAGTGTTAGATGACCTTTTACCAGCTACTGTAAATGCTAATGCTCAAAAAGAGTTTGATGATTATGTTAAGAAACTTGAATCTCATGGAGTTCATGTTGTAGTAATTTCAGATATAGAAGGCTCAGACACCCCAGACGCTATCTTTCCAAATAATTGGATTTCTTTTCATGAAAATGGTACCGTAGCTTTGTACCCAATGTTTGCAGAAAATAGACGCTTTGAAAGAAGAGAAGATATTTTAGATCAACTAGAAGAAAAAGGTTTTGTTATTAAAAATACAATAGATTATTCTTCTGCAGAACAAGACAATATTTTTTTAGAAGGTACTGGAAGTTTATTGCTAGACAGATTTAATAGAAAGGCATATTGTGCTTTGTCACCTAGAGCAGATGAAGATCTATTTATTGAATTTTGCGAGGATTTTGAATATACACCAGTGCTATTTTCTGCTAATCAGACAGTAGATACTAAAAGAAAAGCAATTTATCATACCAATGTAATGATGTGTTTGGCAGAAACTTTTGCGGTTATATGTTTGGCTAGTATAGATGATAAGAAAGAGCGAAAGAATGTATTGAAACAACTGAAAGAAGATGGTAAAAAAGTTATTGAAATATCTGAAGAGCAAGTAAATAAATTTGCTGGAAATATGTTACAAGTTCGAGGAGCAAATGATGAGTTATTTTTAGTGATGAGTAAAGCTGCACATGATTCATTAAATCAATCTCAATTAGCACAAATAGGAAATCATTGTAAAATTATTTCTAGCTCATTAGATACTATTGAAGCCTGTGGTGGTGGAAGTGCACGATGTATGATGGCTGAGATTTTTTTGCCTAGAGGCTAGGCAATAATTTTATAAATAATTATTTTTTAATAACTTTCTTAACAACGTTTCTATCATTTTTAAATTCAATCTTTAAAAGGTATACTCCTTTTGAAATATTTTTAAGATCAATTTCATCTTGTTTTTTTTTGAAAAAAATAGTTCTTCCATCTAAAGAAAATAAACTGAAGGATTGAATTTCTTGATATTTGTTTTTTTGGATAATTTTAAAAGAGTCTTCAATGGGGTTTGGAACTACAGATATTAAATTTGAGAACTCATTATCTGTTATTGATAGCAAATTATCTAGTGGATTGTAAAACTCATATAGCTTTTGAGGAAACTCAAAAGTAACAGCATCAATATTAGTTGAGAAAAATTCTCTTGAAACATAATATTTTGAATCTTCAAAAAAAGTAATTCCTTCTATTTGACTTCCTTGTTCTAAAAAAATAGAATCTATTAAGTCTATTTTTGTTGGGATTCCTCCAAAAATATCTAGTGAAGATGGTCTGTCATGGCTTACATAAAGCAAAAAAGGTATAAGTGTTATATTATATCCACAAAATAAAAAACTATCACTAATTGAATTATAACTTACCCCAGTAATTAATCCTTGTGAATCATGTGAGCTTACTTTTTCAGCAGAATAATCTCCCAAACCTGTTGGAATAACATAAGTATTGGTTTTGAAGTCTAACCAGTTTTTTGTGAAAATCAATATTTGATCTTGATACACACAAATAGCTTCAGCATCAAAGTTTGAATTATTTGGTTGAGATGAAAAATCTGTTTGATCCTCATATGAAAAAGTAATTTCTTGAGAAGTTACATTAGTAGATGATATGAAATCGGATTTTAAAATTTTATAAATTTTTAAATCTTCTCTGTTTCCGTTATTATTACCAATATCAGCAATATAAATGTATGTGTCATCTTGATCTAAATCTTCCCAATCTATATTGGTTGCATTTTCTAGGGTTACTACTCTTGTAATTTCACCATTTTCAGGGTCAATTTCATATAGATTTGGGTCATCTCCGCTGTCGTTATGGGTGATTATTTTACCGTTTAAAAATATGAGTCCAGAAGTTTCCTCAACTTCAGATGGGAGGACAAATTTTTCCATAAGGCTATATTCTTGTCCTAAAGAACTTAGACTGAAAATAAAAAACAAAATATAAATAAACTTTTTCATCAGATTATTCCAAAACCTCTTCAATAACCTTTCCTGAGTTTCCATTTGGAAACTCTACCCCTAACAAGGTAGCCAGTGTTGGTGAAATATCTCTTACGTTATAATCTTTGTGAGAAAAACCATTTTTTATTCCAGCACCATAAAAGATAATGGGTACGTGTGTGTCATAGCTGTATGCAGAACCATGAGTTGTTCCTGTTTTTCCTCTAGAAATAGCGCCAGGCGTAGGAATTAGAATTACATCACCAGAAATTTTCTGATTATAGCTATGCTGTACCTTTTCTAAAACTCCGGAGGTAAATTGAGTAGTTTGTAATATTTTTGAGGTAACAGTTTTGTAGATTCCATCAAATAATAAGGCTTCTTTAGCAAAAATAGCAGCAACATCTTCTGTATTTAATTGTAGTTTTTTTATTTTTTCTTTGTTTAAGAAAATTTGGTAATTAGAGACATTTTCAACAAGAGATTCATCTCCAAAATTGACCTTTGAAACTTTTGATAAATATTTTTTAAATTCTTTAGATTTAAAATAAGGTGCAGGAATTTCTAGAGATTGAAGGTATGCTGGTACTTGAGCTGCTCCATGATCTGCGGTAAGAAAAACAGTATATTTTCCAACACCTACTTCAATATCTAAAAATTTAAATAAATCGGCTATGTTTTGATCAAATCTCAGATAGGTATCTTCAATTTCAATAGCGTCTGTTCCGTATTGATGCCCCACATAATCTGTACTAGAAAAACTTACAGCTAAAAAATCAGTAGCATTACCTTTTCCTAAGTGCTCTCCTTTAATAGCTGCTTTTGTAAAATCTAAGGTTAGATCGTTTCCAAAAGGAGTTCCCTTAATGAGATCATAATTTCCATTCTTTTCTCTAAGAGCTGGTAAATCATGTGGAAAAGTTGCAGTAGCTTCGCCTTTAAAAGTTCCTTCATACGGATTGTTATCAGCTAGACTTTGAGTGTAACTGTCTAATGCATAGAGCGTATTCCATGGCTTAGATAAATATTCATCTGCCTTATTAGCAGTATTAAAATCTATTACCCAGTTAGGAAGTTTATCCATATAGTAAGAGCTGGTAATCCAATTGTTTTCATCTTTTCCCTCATACCAATAGGCGGCGCTAGCAGTATGACCAGCAGGTAGAATAGAAGATCTGTCTTTTATAGCAATTCCAATGGTTTTTCCTTTCATGTTCTGACCTAAGCGTACTTGATCTGTAATAGTAGTAGTTACCATTCTTTTTGGTGATTTCTTGCCAGAGTTACTTATTGTTCCTATGGAGTTGTAATTTGAATCATCTACACAATAGATAGATTTTTTCAAATACTTATCATACCAATTATTTCCAATAATTCCATGATCACTAGGAGTTGTTCCCGTATATGCAGACGCATGTCCTACGGCAGTATAAGTTCCTAGATGATTGAAGTGAGCATTGGTTAATGAAAACCCTTCATTTAAAAGCTTCTTGAATCCATGTTCTCCATATCTATCAGCGTATTTTGTCAAATAATCATATCGCATTTGATCTACCACGATACCAACAATTAAGGTTGGCTTCTGATTTTTTTTCTCTCTCTTTTCACAACTATAAATTAATGTAGTAATACTAAGAAGTAGCAATAAGTGTTTTTTCATGAGGAAGATATTTTGATATTCAGATCAAAAGTAATTATTTTTAGTTTCATCGCTGTTATTATTCGTAAGGTTAATGATATTTTAATACTTTAGCATAAAGAAAAAAAAGAATGGCTTACCTAAGACATGTTGGTAAATATTTTATGATGCTTGGACAGGTTTTTAAAAGACCTCAAAAAGGAAGAGTTTTTAAAGAAGCCCTCTTTAAAGAATTTGATGAACTAGGTATAAAGTCTATAGGCATTGTTGTTTTTATTTCTTTTTTTATAGGAGGAGTTATTGCTCTTCAAACAGCTTTAAATATTGAAAATCCGCTCATCCCAAAATATCTTGTTGGTTTTGCAACAAAACGTTCTGTAATTTTAGAATTTGCACCAACGTTTTGTTCTATTATTTTAGCAGGAAAAGTAGGTTCTTATATTACTTCTAGTATTGGTAGTATGAGGGTAAGCGAACAAATAGATGCTCTGGAAGTTATGGGTATTAATTCTCTAAATTATCTAGTACTTCCTAAGGTATTAGCAACTATTTTCTTTTACCCATTTTTAATTGTATTAGCCATGTTTCTTGGAATTTTTGGAGGTTGGGTAGCTGGGCTCTCCTCATCTATGTTTTCTGAAATAGATTACATGCAAGGATTGCAATTAGATTTTAATCCGTTTCTAGTTCAATATGCACTTATCAAAACATTACTATTTGCATTTCTTATTGCAACAGTGCCATCTTATCATGGGTATTATGTAAAAGGTGGTTCTATAGCAGTAGGAAAAGCAAGTACACAAGCGGTAGTTTGGACTATTATTTTGATTGTTATTGCTAATTATTTTTTAACTCAAATGTTACTCACCTAATGATTATTGTAGACAAACTATATAAAGGTTTTGAAGGTACTCAAGTTTTGAAAGGTATTTCAACAACTTTTGAGCCAGGAAAAACAAGTTTAATCATTGGGCAAAGTGGTTCTGGAAAGACGGTGTTTCTAAAATCATTGATTGGTTTACATACGCCTGAAAGTGGAACAATTTCTTTTGACGGTGGAATTAATACAGAATTTACTTCAGAACAAAAAAGACAATGGAGACAAGAAATTGGAATGGTTTTTCAAGGCAGTGCTTTGTTTGATTCACAAACCGTCCAAGACAATGTAATGTTTCCCTTAAAAATGTTTAAAAAGCAATCTGAAGAACAAATGCTAGAACGAGTAAATTTTGTTTTAGAGCGAGTAAATCTAGAAAATTCTAATTTTAAATTTCCTGCAGAGCTTTCTGGAGGTATGCAAAAAAGAGTTGCCATTGCTAGAGCCATTGTGATGAATCCAAAATACTTATTTTGTGATGAGCCTAATTCTGGTCTAGACCCCAATACAGCTATTTTAATTGATAATTTAATTCAAGAAATTACTGATGAATATCAAATAACAACCGTTATTAATACTCACGACATGAACTCTGTGATGCAAATTGGTGATAAAATAGTCTTTTTAAAGGATGGAATAAAAGCTTGGGAAGGAACCAATAAAGAGATCTTTAAAACTGATAATGAAGCTGTTGTGAAATTTGTTTACAGCTCTGAATTATTTAAAAAAGTAAGACTTACCTATTTAAATGAAACTAAGTAAAAATTTAGTTTGAAAATTGATATTTTGCTTTTATATTTGCAGCCGCTAAGGAATAAGATGACCTGGTAGCTCAGTTGGTAGAGCATCTCCCTTTTAAGGAGAGGGTCCTGGGTTCGAGCCCCAGCCCGGTCACAAAAATTAAACTCCAAACATTTGTTTGGAGTTTTTTTATGGCCTAGTTTTTATTTTTCTTTTAGAATTAAGTTCTCTAAATTTAGCCTTTTTTGTAACCATTTAGTCATTCTAATCTTTAAGTCGTCTTTGTTTTTTATGCTATCATACCAACTGATCGAGGCCACAGGTATGGTATCTATTGTTTCGAAATTAGTAGAAATAACTTTTGAGAAACTAATGGTTTTTAATCCCTCATAATTAATTTTTGCTTCTTGACTAATTTGAGCAAAAGGAATATTTTCTTTTGTTAGTTTTTCTAAAGCTTTGACTAATTCATTTATTTTAATCTCTTTTTCTTGAATACTCTCTTCTTTAGATGCTATTAACTTTTGATTTTTCACATACAAGTCCTCTATAGATTTTACTTTATCAGATAACTTTGAAGTTTCTTCATCTTGTGTGATTTGAAGAAGAGTAGTATTTAATTCATATTCTTTTAGTTTTGATTTCCATTCAACTCGTTCCGCTTCTGTTAATTTCTTTCCAATGTTTACCAAGTCAATTTTTTTATCAACGTAATTTATTTTTTTACTAATAATTCCTGCACCAGTAGCTTTCTCTAAATCGTTGATATACTTCATGGAGTTTTGTTCAAATGTATTTTCTTTATACAGTTGTACAAATGTGTAAATGCTATATGAAAATATGATTAACGCAAGTGTAGATGCTAATTGTGCAATTCTTTTTCGACTTGCTGAATCTATATATTTAACTACAGGAAATTTTAAAAATTTAATAATAACGAAGGTGGCTAAAGCGATAAATATTGAATTGATGATGAATAAAAACATAGCACCTCCAAAAAATGATAAATTACCAACAGCTAATCCATAACCAGCTGTACATAGGGGAGGCATAAGAGCTGTTGCGATGGCTATACCTGCTATGGTATTTGTCATTTCTTTATATCTACTAAGAGCTACAATAAGAGTTAAACCCCCTGCTATGGCAATCATTACATCCCTTACATCTGGTTTTGTTCTTGCTAATAATTCTGGTGTTTGTTCCTGAAAAATTGGAATACTAAAAAACAAGAAAGAGGTAATAACACTAAGTACTACCATTACCCCAAGATTTGAAAGAGAACTCTTCATTGTGTCTATATCGTTAATTCCAATTGAGAGACCAATTCCCAAAATTGGACCCATTAACGGAGAAACTAGCATTGCGCCAATTACAACTGCTGAAGAACTTACGTTTAGTCCTATGGAGGCAATAATAATTGAGAAAACAAGTATCCATGCTGTATGACTCTTCACATGTATCCCATCTTTAATTTTTTGAATCGTATACTTTTTATCCGTGCCCTCTCGAATATCAAGAAGATCAAAAAAGAAATCTTTAAGACTATTGGCAAAACTTTTAAATTCTTTTTTTACGTTTTCTTGTTTTACCTCTGATTGGTTTGATTGATTTTCTTCCATATTTTTCTATAATTTCTTTACAATAACCTCTGCGTTTTGACTGAAAAGATACATTCGTTTAGTTGCAAGCTGTAAGCATTCAAACCTAGTTTTCCTTTTGTTACCTTTTCTGTATACTTTATCTTTAAAAACAAAAGTACTATTAACAGGTAGTTCAAAAACAAAATTCTTTCCGTTTTCTGCAGTGTTTTCTTTTAATGCCAATGACAGTTTTACGTCACTATCTGTACTTGCTTTTGGGTTTTTTAAATAATGAGCTAGCGGAGTTAACATATAATTTGGGTAGATACATGGCTGTAAAAAAGGCAGCATTAGATGTTGAAACTGTTGTTTCCATTCTTTTCCATGAGGCTGAACCCTACCATGCTTTTTAAAAGTTACATGATGCGCGATTTCATGAACTAAAGTCAACAAAAATTGATACTTATTTAAACTGTTATTAATTGTAATTTGAAATTTACCGCCTGGAAGTTGTCTAAAATCTCCATGTTTTGTCTGTCGTTGATTTACGATTTTTAAATTGACCTCATGAAGTTCTACAAGAGATTGTGCTAAGTTAATAGCATTTTCTGGAATGTATTTATGAAAATTAGATATCACTATTTTTTAGTTCTATGGATAAATAAATATGCTGTCTATTAAGGCGTTGTATTAGATACCTGTAGTACTTTCCCATTATAGAATTTATTTCCAGTTGTTGCAAAATTATAAATATAATTGGCCATCTCATCTGCTTCTAAAGATGCTTGGTACTCCGGAAAAGCCTCTGCTAACATTTCTGTTTGAACAGCTCCTAGAGCTAACACATTAAAAGCAATTTCTTGGTTCTTATATTCTTCTGCAAGTAATTCAGATAAGGTAATTACGGCACCTTTTGCAGAGCTATAGGCCGCTAATCCGGGAAATTTGAGACTTCCTTGAATTCCACCCATGCTACTAATTGTTACCACATGACTTCCTTTTTTTAAAAAAGGAATACATATTCGGGTCAATTCAGCAACTCCAAAAACATTCACATCATAGACTCTTAAAAAATCATTTTTTGTTAAATTTTCAAAAGGTTTATTAATTAAAAACCCAGCATTATGAATTAAAATATCTACCTCCTGCCAGTTTTTTTGAATAAAGTTAGATGCTTTTTCTATGTCTTCTTGTTTACAAACATCTACAGATAGTGTGGTGACGTTTTTTAGTTGTAAATCGTTTAAAGGCTTTTGATTTCTGGAAAGGGCTAGTACTTGAAAATTATTTTTCGCAAATTGTTGTGCCAATTCAAAACCAATTCCTCTGCTAGTTCCTGTAATGATTACTTTTTTCATTTTTATGACTGTGTTTCTACATTAGTAATTCCTTCGTATGAATTTTCTGTAAAATTTATCTCTAAATTGATCTAAAAATCTATATGTTGATAGGCTCCAGCATCTGGGCTTATAGTTCTAGTAACTCCTAAGATATCTAAAGGAACAAGACCGGCTCCTGTAGAATTTCCAAAATTAATAGCTTGGCTATCTTGTCCTATTATAAAATCATTCTTAGATACATTCCTAAAATGTGAGACCCCATTTAAAAGAATATTTTCATACAAACTAGTATTATCAAAATCTACCTCAGATACTCCAGCAAGTGAGTTATTGATATCTGTAAATTTCATCAAAGAGTTTGCGACCTTAAAATTGAAAAGACTACCGTCTGCCCTGTCTGGAAGAAATTCAATATTATTGTTGCCATCAATGATACAGTTGGTGAAATTAGCTGCAATTAAATCTCTAGTTTCTACGACTTCTTGGCCACTGGCATTGGTATAAGTATAAAAATTATTTACTAAAACAGCTGGTAAAGAACGAATTCCATTGTTCCAGTAATTGGCAAAAGTACTGTGTGTGAAATTATAAGAACCACCAATAATACAGGCTAAAGATGCTTCTCCTGCATTTCCAATAACAATATTTTCTCCAAGAATACTAGTTTCTCTTGCTAATACACCAAAGTTTGAATGATTGATGATCTCTGTGTTTTTTACTATTAAAGTTGGAGAGGTAGAAGATGTTATAGAATCTACAAGAATTCCAATAATTCCATTTTTTATTTTTGCATAATTAATTTCGTTTTCTTTACTGCCAGCTCTCAGCCAGATAGTTCCCCATTGTCCTGGTAAGGTGCTAAATGAATTTTCTAATCTGTCACCCTCAAAAATAACTTTTTCATTTAGTGTGCCATTTACTTTTAAGCTTGCGTCCTTATCAATAATTAATCCAGAATTATCATGAAAATAAACTTTTGCTCCAGGAAGAATTGTTAATGTGTTATTTGATGAAACTGCAGCGTATCCATAAATCACTGTAGGTTTTGTGTTGGTAAAAGTAAGCTCTTCATTTGTTAAAAAACGACCTTTAATAGTGGTAGCTTCACCATCTAATGTTAGTGAATCAATTTTCAGGGTAAAAGGGTCTCTGCCAGGATAAATAAAATTAGCATCTTGAACCAATGTTATCAATTCTACTCCTTGTTGGTTCATTCCATTATCAAATAGAATTCTATCAGTATATAATGGACTTGAGACCAACGATATATCTACAGTAGTTTCTACAAAAATAAAAATGCTGTCTTTGGCTAGAATATCTATATTTTGAAAATCTTTACCCGGAATTCCATCTACATTCATTCTGTAATTAGAATTCGTTCCTCTTTCTAGTGCAATATTTGGAATTGTAATGTCATCATTACTTCTATTGTATACTTTAAGGTTATAAGTTGCAGACCCAATATTGGTAAAAATAGTGTCTAAAAAAACGGTGTCTTTAGAGAATTCTAATTGACCAAAACTAGGACTAGTACTAAAATCTTTACGACATGATGTTATCGAAACCGCAAGAATAATACATAAAAGAATGGCAAGATTTCTCATCACAAAATTTATTTAAAAGTATAACTTTAATATGAGTTGATTATTGTTTTTTGATAAGTTCTATTTCGAAGAGTTTTTTCCAGTTTTTTCCTGTCACAAACAATCGATTATTTTCTGCGTCAAAAGCAATACCGTTTAATACATCATTATCTTTCACTAATTTTTGAGTTTTCTTCATTTCTTCAACCAAATCTGTTAGATTAATGATTCCTTCAACAATTCCGTTGTCAGGATTAATAATTGCAATTAAAGGTTTTAGCCAATAGTTTGCATAAATTTTTCCATTAATAAACTCCAATTCATTTAATTTATCGAGGCTTTGTTTGTTTGTGTAAGCTTCAATATATCTTTTTTCTTGTTGTGTTGAAGGATCAAGAAACCAAATTTTACTAGTTCCGTCAGATTTAATTAATTCAGTGTCTGAATGAGTTAAACCCCAGCCTTCTTTGCTTCGGCTATATGGAAATTCATTTTCAAGTTCAAATGTTTCTAGATTATAGACAAAACCTTTGTTTGCTTTCCAAGTCAAGAAAAATATTTTATCATCAACAATAGTCATTCCTTCACCAAAATATCTTCTATCTAAATCAATTTTTTTCAAGACTTTACCAGTCTTAAGTTCAACTTTTCTTAAAGAAGATTTTCCGTTTTGGCCTGTTGTTTCATACAAGAAACCATTATAATATTCTAGTCCTTGTGTGTAGGCGTTT
>MDTG01414098.1_pt1 | contig 10894 bp, 8 predicted proteins | sample 811421 | NCBI WGS metagenome assembly MDTG01 (sample SAMN05326645, study PRJNA326480) | marine metagenome | isolation source: seawater | place: Pacific Ocean: South East | collected 2011 | reverse complement strand
TTAATTCTATTCCGTCTAAAAACTCTTCAATTACTACTTTAGAACTTGCTATTCCAAATTTTTCGCCAACTAACATTTCGGCTAATTGGTTCTTTGCATCATCAAAATTATCAATTATTAAAACGCCTTTTCCTGCAGCTAATCCGTCCGCTTTTAAAACATACGGAGGTGTAAGAGTTTTTAAAAATTCAAAGCCTTCTTTTAAACTTTCTTTTGTAAATGTTGCATAAGATGCAGTTGGGATATTATGACGAACCAAAAACTTTTTTGCAAAATCTTTACTCCCTTCAAGCCTTGCTGCATTTTGTTTCGGTCCTATAATCGCTATTGATTTAGTTTGTTCATCATTTGAGAAGAAGTCATGTATTCCGTTAACTAAAGGGGCTTCTGGTCCAACAATTATCATGCTAATTCCAAACTTAAGAGATATTCTTTTTACCTCCTCAAAATCATTTATATCTATTGAAACATTAGTAGCAATTTGCTGGGTGCCAGAATTTCCTGGAGCAACAAAAAGCTTATCGGTTAATTTACTGCTTGCTGCTTTTAAAGCAAAAGCATGTTCCCTTCCTCCAGAACCAAGTATTAGTATGTTCATTGATGTTTTTTTGTAAAAATAATGTATCTGTAATCATTAAAAAAAGGAAAAGAACAACTAATATGCTTTGTCTTCACCTTTTATAGAGTTTAATATAGTTTTAAAGATGATTTTTATATCTAACAATATTGACCAGTTTTCTAAATAGTATATGTCAAGTCTTATTCTGTTTACAATGTCAGATTCTTTTTCTACCTCGCCGCGAAACCCACTAACTTGTGCTAGGCCTGTTATTCCTGGTTTAATAGAATGTCTTAACATGTATTTATCAATTGTCTTGAAGTATTTGTCATTTTCTTTTATCATATGGGGTCTAGGTCCAACTACAGACATGTCTCCAACAAAAACATTTATAAATTGTGGCATTTCGTCTAAACTAGTTTTTCTTAAAAATGCACCAGTCGTTGTAACTCTTGGATCCCCTTTTGTAGCTTGTAAATTGTGAGCACTATCATTAACTATCATTGATCTGAACTTCCAGCATTTAAACTCCTCATAATTTATTCCATTTCTTATTTGCTTAAAAAAAATTGGTCCCTTTGATTCTCTCTTAATAAAAAAAGCTATTATTGGTGTAAGCCAGCTTAAAATAAAAACAATTACAATTAGCGAAATAAAAACATCTATAATTCTCTTGAAAAATATATTTATAGAATCATTTAAAGGTGCTTTTCTTAAAGACAAAATAGGAATATCCTCATAATTTTCATGAATAAGTTTTTTAGAATTTAATTTTGTTCTGTTTGGAATAAATTTTATAGTTTTTAAATTATTGTCTGAAAACTTTATCAATCTTTTAAGCTCTAAATCGTTGATTTTTTCTAGAGAACAATATATTTCATCAACATTATTTTCTCTAATAAATAGAATACACTCGTCTATAGAGTCGTTGTTCACAGACGAAAAGGTTTTCTTATGGATATAACCTGCTTCTTTTTTGGTTTTAAAAAAATACTCTAAATTTTTTGCTTCTAAACTATTCCCTATTATTACAGTTTTTCGATTATTTCCCCCAAAATCAGATCTAAATTTTTTAATAGAATAATAACTTAATATCTTAATTAAAATTATTAAGATAGAATTAAGGCTTAGTAATTTAATTGCTAGCACTGTCTCAATATATAAACCTGAAAATAGACCTATAAAACAAAAAAATGATAAAGAAAATAATATAATCTGGTTAAATAGAAGATTAAGAAGTTTAATAAAACTTGTGTATCTATATATGAAATAAAACTTATTAAAAACAGATATTAAAACCCATAGAGATGAAATTGTTAAAAAATGCTTTAATTTAAATTCGGAGCTTATATATAAGTTGAAAAAATTAAATAATAAAAAATTAATTATTATCAAATCAATTAAATATGATAACGGAGTTATTAGCCCTGAATATCTGCCCTGTTTAAAGTTCATGCTATATTAATTCTTTTCATAAATTTACTTAATGCAGACTTACTAGAACTCAACGTTAAATTAAAAACAAAATTGCTTAGGACTTAGAAAACTTAATATAATGGCCTGTAAGTTTATTTATAAAGTTAGAGAGCAGGTGGTTTTTTTTGTAATAAGCGTATGCATTTTCTGCTAATTTTTTCCTTTTTAAATTATTTCCTAATAATGTAGATATTTTTGTGCTCATTTGATCAATGTTCATGTTTTTAATAATATATCCATTGAATCCGTCTACAACTAAATCTCTATTGCCGTCAGTATCTGTCAAAACACAAGGCACTTTTAAGCTCATACTTTCAATAACAGAAAAAGGCATGCCTTCGTATCTTGAAGTTGAAATGTATATTTTTGAATTCTTGAGAATTGACAAGGCTCTTTTTCTAGGCACCCACGGAAGTATTGTTATTCTATCTTCCAAACTATAATCAGAAATAATTTGACTAATTTTATTTAATGATGGACTGTGTTCGCCTGCACCTATTATGTACAAATGAATTTCTTTATGGGTATTGCTTACTAATAAAAACACCTCTAAAAGCATTTCAAGATTCTTTTGATAAGAAGGTCTTGCTATTGTACATATGTAGTTTGGGTGAATTTGATTTGGATTTAATTCTTTAAAATTAATTGGATTAATAGCGTTGTTTAAAACAAGGACTTTAGACGGGCTAAATCCAACTGTCTTTATTGCGCGGGCTTTTTCAGAATTTGATGTAGCTAATAAAAAGGTATTTTTTGTTTTTAGGGCTTTCTCTATTAGTATATACATTTTTTTTTTAAAATAATTCTTAGTGCTTAAAAAAGAAAATGCATGAGGAGTGTAAAGAACTTTGGTGTTAAAAAAAAGAGCTGCCACTCTAGCCAAGACTCCTCCTTTTGAACTATGTGCATGAATTAGATCAGGCTTTTCAAAAAAAATAACGTAAATACATTTTATTAAAGCTAGCAGGTCGTATAATGGATTAATTTCTCGACCTATAGTTGTTGAATAGCATTTTAACAAATTTCCCTTGGCGTCATAAAAACTTTGGTCGCTTGTTAGGGGCTGAGACACAATAACATTTTCAATGTTTTCAGGGTTAATATTGTCTGTAATCTGCCTGGCATAGATATTTACACCTCCAACAGAGTGTAATATGTGTAAAATTTTTATTTTTTTTATCTTACTCATCAAGGTTGATTTTTTTTGATCCAATAATAATACTAAAGACAATTGCAAAAATGAAGACTCCAATTACCCTGTGAAAATTATTATAAATAATAAGAAATATGGCTAAAGTTAAAAACAATAAAAAGTTGGCGCTAGAAAATAATGATTCTTTATATAAGTAATAAAGAAAAATTAAAAATAAGGCAAGACCAAACATACCTTGGCTCAATAAAATGTCTAAGTATTGATTGTGTGAATTAAATTGCTCTTGAATGAACCACTTTCTTTTGTTTAAATCGTCTATTTCTTCATATTTATTTAAAAGCTTAGCTTTTACCTTTTTGAATCCATGGCCAAAAAGCAAATTGTTTTTGTTTAGAACTGAATATGAATGTTTCCAGATTAAAAACCTTGGTTCGTGTGTTAAAATTCTTTCAAAGATTGAACTGTTGGTTTTATATTCCGTATTTAGTATTCGTTTAGAAAGATTAGGGCTTTTTAAGAAAAATAGAAAAGTAAAAACAACTAAAGATAATAGAGCCAGAAGCCTATATTTTTTATGTATTTTTAGTTGAACATAATATAGCATTACTATTAATGTTGATACAATTGCTATTCTTGCTGAAATTAAAAACACAAATGAACCAAAAAATATTGCTAAAAAAAAGTATACTTTTTTCTTCATTTTAAAAAATCTGTCTAATGCAAGTATCAAACTTATCACACAAAGTAAGCCTAAATATAGTCTTTGAATCGGTAAAGTATCATTTATAATAGGCCCATTTGAAAAATTAAAGGAGCCTGTTTCTTTAATTAATATAAAAATCTTGGCTATAGAGAAAATAATAGCAAGTATGCATCCAAAAATAATTCCAGATTTTAATTGTTCTAATGCAAATCTTTTTAACCCAAATGAAAGTATAAGAACTAACAAGATTTGAAATAGCTTTTTTATAACATTAAGGTCCTCTAAAAAATGTCCTAAAAAAATGGATTTAAGTAAAACAAATAACAAGAAGATTATAAAACAAATTATTGGCTTTTTAATTATATTCTTAACAAATATCTGCTTTTTAATTACGAAAGGAAATAATAAAACTAACAAAATATTAATTCCGTTTGGAATCGCATAAAACCTGTTGCCAATAAAGGACAGGGAAAAACAAAGAGCAAAAAAAAGCGTCGAATATATCTTGTTTAGACTTAGCTTCATTTATAAGTTTTTGATTTTAGAAATGTTATTGCATTTACGGGAACAATAAGCAAAATTAAATTTCTTAAAATTCCGATAACAGGAACAAAGCCAAAATAAAAATTGTCTATTATCACTCTTATTCTATTATATACCTGCTCTGTTCTTTTTAGATTTGAAATTGATCTTTCGGACATAATATAGTCCAATAATATTTCAGGGTAATTTTCTGCTTTATAGAGCTTTATTATCTTAAAAAAGAACGCATAATCTTCCGAGGATTTTCGGTTTGTTGGATAATCACCAACCTCAGCGATAACCTCTGATCTGAATATAACAGAAGGATGCATAAACGTATTGTTAAAATACATTTTAGTTTTTATATCTTTATACTTTGTAGGGTGTTTTAAATTAAATTTAAAGGTTTTATTTTCGTTTAAAACTCTGGCCCAACATCCTAAAAGCTTAACTTCTTTGTTTGTTTTTAAGTAGTTAAGTTGTTTTGTAAATTTGTTCTTATGGCATAAATCTCCACAATCTAATCTTCCAATAAACTCATATTTGTTTTTCAACGCAAACTCAAGGCCTGAGTTAAGAGCTATTTCAATACCAGAGTTGTAATTTAATGTCTTGAGAAAAGTTCTGTATTTGCAAATTAAACTCTCTTTGAATAGCCTTTCATCACTACCGTCATCAATAATTAATATATCTACATTCGTTTCTTCGTTGATAGACAAAAGGCTGCTTTGTAAGCCTTCAACATCGTTATAATGAGGAATAATTATTATTATACTACTTTGCATTATTACGTCTGAGTTTTGTAGTTGAAAAGATTAGTGAAAGACATATCCAAAAACCATATATTCTAAAAGTATCAATTTTTAACCAATTTAAAAGAAAGCCAATCATTGAAATAAAAATTATTATTGAGATAATGTTGTTTTTTAGCTTCATTTCATTGTAACACCAAATCAATATATGGCCTACTAATAATAAGAATATAATAAGTCCAATAATGCCTGTCTCGGCAGCTAATCTTAAATATAAATTGTAACCCGGAGGAAAACTTCTCTCGTTCTGGTTTAAGTAAATTAGTTTAAACTCCCAATTATTTCGTTTAGACCAACTGGGATACTTAGATCTTGATTCAAAGGCCTGTTGTCCATAACCAACTCCTATTATAGGGTTTTCTAAAAACACTTTATAAAGAGCATGCTGAATCCCAAACCTTGACTTGTTAGATACGGCGTGGTCAGCGTCATTTAACTTAAAAGAATGTATTTCGTTCTGAACATAATTGAATATTTTTGGGCCAGAAATGATAGATGTGGTCACAAGAGTTATTACAAGAAATATTAGAGCTTTAGAAAAAACATTTTTATGCTTTCGAATTTTTGAGATAACAATAATAAAAATTGCGGCCTGCACTAAAATAATGAATAGAGCTGATCTTGACCCTGAAATTATTGCCAAAATTATTACTAGTAAAGCAGGAATAAAGTTATAATACTTTTTTGATGTTAAAATATAGCTTGACATCCAGGCGAAAACAGTTATCAAATACATCCCCAGTGCTGGGGTTTCGTATGTAATTGAAGAAATCCTTCGGCCTTTTAAGTCAACTTTTGCATCAATAAATGGGATATAGTCATAAAGATTTAAAACTGCTTTCTTTAGAAAAATTAAATCAAATTTAACTATCAGTATTTCAATAAAAGAATAAGATAATACTACTATAAAGGAAAATAGCATTGCCGTTCTAATTTTTAAAAGCAATTTGCTTTCATCTACATTAATGAAAACGTTGTAAAAAATTATTGGCAAAATAAATGCAGCAATAATAAGAGAGACAAATTGTCTAAAAAACCTATAATACCCAGAAGTTTGCTTAAAAAAATAATTTGATATATCTATACTGTTAAGGATAGTTGTTACAACTGCCCAAATTAAAAATAAAAATAAAAAATAGAATATTAGACTATGCAGCGGTAGTTGAATCTTTTTTTTGAATATTAATAATATAAAAGGGGTGATGAAAAACAATAAACACGCATCCCTGTGATACTCTCCTAGAAAGCTTAACCCGTCCCAGGAATTAAAAGGAATAAGAAAAACTCCTAACAAAATTAGAATAAAAGAGGTGTTTATTATGTTTGGCTTTGTTTTCAAAAAATTAATTTAGTAAATAAAGGTTTTAACATTGTCTAAATATAACACTGTTGCAGATGCAAATACTTTTGCAAAAACAAAGCTTAACGAAGTCCCCAAAGCAGCGCCTACCATCCCAAATTCAGGGATTAAGATTAAATTTAATATTACATTAATAATCAAAGAAATTAATAAGATTACATTTAATTTTTTTTGTCTTCCGGTCATGTTTAAATAAAGAGCTGAGGGGCCACAAATAGAATTAAAAAGTTGAGCTAAAAGAAGTATTAAAAAAGCATTCTTAGCTAAAACATATCCGTCTCCGAACATCAATAAAATAGGTTCAGAAAACACAAAAACTATTAATAGAATGGGGATACATATCGCTAAGCTTGTTCGAGTTGCTTTTCTTATCATTGATTTTAATTCCAAAAAGTTTTTGTCGTTGTAAATTTTTGCAATTTTTGGAGCAATTACTATGTTTACAGAGATTAAAGCTAGTGAAGTTACTGTTGCTATTTTTACAGAAACGGAGTAATAGGCTATTGTTTCAAAGGACTCAAAAGATCCTAAAAAAAGCACATCAATGCTTTGCATTAAAAAATAAGAAATTGCACTTAGCGCCATAGGATAGGATGTTTTAAATATTTCTTTGATTGAATAATCTTTGATTGTTTCAGATGGAATTTGTTTTCTAAAAAAAAGAATGAGCACTATTGCTGTGCTAATAAAAAATAATAAAACAAAACTGTAAACAAAACATTTGACTAGATATTCTGGCTTGCCTATTGAGTAAATAATAACAGAAAAAAAGAAAAAAGGGGAATATCTTATTATGTTTCTAAATAGTTCAGAAATTAGAGTATGTTTTAGAGCTCGTATCGTGTCAATGTTAAGCATTGTAATTGAATAAAATAAAAGTCCTTGAAACGCTAAGTTGATTAAAAGATGTGATTCTGGCTTATTAAAGATCTTGTTTATCTCTTGTTCAGAAATTAAAAGAATTGGAATATATAAAATGAAGCATATTATAAATATAAGGACTGTCATTTTAAAGTATATAGTCTTGAGTTGGCCTGAGGACTTACTGGAGTTTAAAATTCCGGAGTAATAAATTATAGCCTGATCAGTTCCAAGAATTGACACGCCACTTAAAATCATCATGGTTGATCTTACAAAGTCATATTGTCCTACTAAGTCTGCAGAATAATAATTAGTTAAAAATAACGAAAGGCAAAACATTAATCCTACTCCCCCGAATCTTAAAACCAGAACATTTAAGCTATTTGCTGTTAATTTGGAATAGGGCATAAGTAATATTATAAAGTTGTATTACTTTTTTTCTAAATTATCAAGGTATTTGTAACTGCTTTTAAGAATTTGGAAACAGATAAAGGCAAGGCAAAATAATAATGGGTAAAAGATTATTTTATTATCCCTCAGCCTATTGTTTTGTACTAATAAGTCAGAGTTGTTAATAACAACGACTGTATTGTTTGAATAAATTTTTTCTTCTTTTAAATCTTCTATTTCATTTAATAAATCAATTTTAGTTTTTATCAATTCGTGAAAGTATAGAGTCTTACTGTCAATATAAAACTGAGAATTCTTGTTAGTAGAGGCGGGTTCGCTAGTGTATTTTGAAATTAAATTATCTATTTGAGTAATTGTATTTTCGTTATCAAATATTCTGTCTGAAATACTATTAATTTTTCTGAGTTTTAATTTTGTAAATAGCGGGTTTGTGTTCAAAAAATCAATGATTTTATTTACAGACTCCTTTTCTGCTAAAGAACTAAAAGAACAAGTTAATGAGTGATAAGTGTAATTTGAAATAAAACTATTTGTCATTGAAATGTTGTCGTCAAAATTTAAATTTTCAAACAAAGTTCTTATTTCGTTGGCTTTAAATGCCTTACTTTCAATTATTTCTTGCAAATTAATAACCGGAGATATCGTGAGCTCAAGAAGGTTTATCTGTTCGCCGGTCATTCCGATTTCATTAAAAAACCCTATGTCATTCGCTTCAATTTTTTGGTTAATCAAAGAAACGGCATCATAAACATAATTCACGGCGTCAAAGTTTACTTTTAATAAAACACTAGCTTCTTTCTGAGAGTCATTTTTATTTCCGCTTACAATAGCTATAATTATTCCCATAATTATTAATGCTAAAAAAGTTTTCCACTGCTTTAACAAGTGTTTAGCTGCTTTGAATAGGAAAAGCACTTGTCTTAATAAAAAAGATTTAATGGAGTTTGTTAAGGTAATTAAATCTATTTCTCCCTGAGGTCTCGTTTTACTCATAATTTATATATTAGTACGGGCTTGTTTCCCTTGTTCTTAATGAATTAACGAATAATACGTGGGTTTATTTTAACCACATTAAACTTTTTCTTCTGCAAAGTTCAAAAGAATATTTGCAATTTTTCTATTGTTGGCTAATTTAGGTATTTTAAACTGTCCTCCTAGTTTGTTTTGTGATCTCATATAGTTTTTAAAGCCTCCTTTTTGTATAATGTTAATTTTTAAAGGCTGTAAAACTTTACCTTGAATTAAATCTTTGTAGTATTTATTTTCTTTTTGCATCGCCTTGTCTAGTGTATTTGCAAAAGACTTAATGTTTGTTTTTTCATAATCCATTTCTATAAACCATTCGTGATATGGAAGCTCGTTTATTGTGTTTACTTGAGGGGCAACTGTAAACTCTGTGATTAGCACTTTAAAGCTTAAGCATGTTTGTTGAATGGCGCTTTCAACATCCTTTACTATAACATGCTCTCCAAAAGCAGAAATAAAATGCTTAACCCTTCCAGTAACTAAAATTTTGTGTGGTTTGAGCTCAGTGAAAATTATCGTATCTCCGGTATTGTATCCCCACAGTCCTGCGTTGGTAGATATTATTAAGACGTAATTCGTGTTCAATTTAACATCCCTGACTGTAATTCTTTTAATTATATTTTTATTAAAATCTTCAACCGAGATAAATTCATAAAAAATTCCTGAATTAAGCAGCAATAATAAATCTTTACTTTTCTGAGAGTTCTGAAAAGCAAAGAAGCCTTCGCTTGCAGGATAAAACTCAATACTATCAACTTTTCTTCCAATTAAATCAGTAAATTTTTTCTTGTAAGGCTCATAGTTAACACCTCCATAGATAAATAAATTAAAGTTTTTAAAAACTTCTCCAATTTTTTTCTCTTTTATTTTCTGGATTTTTTCAAAATACATTTGTACCCAAGACGGTATTCCTCCAATAATTCTCATGTCTTCATTAATAGTTTCTTCAATTATTTTGTCAACTTTTGTTTCCCAATCTTCAATACAGTTTGTTTCCCACGAAGGAAGTCTATTAGATTGTAAATATTTAGGAACATGATGGGCAGATATTCCGGATAACCTTCCTGTTTTGATCACCCCATTGTCGTCAAGAGCAGGGCTTCCTTGTAAAAAAATTAATTTTCCAGACAAAAAATCAGTCTTTGCTGTTTCGTTTATATACAGAAGCATTGCGTTTTTAGATGCGTTAAAATGTTCTGGAAGGCTCTCTTTTGAGATTGGAATATATTTTATGCCAGATGTTGTTCCTGATGTAATCGCAAAATAAACTGGAAGGCCTTTCCACAAAATATTCTTTTCTCCCTTTTTTATTAGTTCTATGTATGGGGTAAACTCTTCATAATCTCTAATTGGTATATTATCCACAAAATCTTTATGAGACTTTACATAGCTAAAGTTATGATCCTGACCAAACTTGGTGTTTTGTGCAGATTTTAAAAGAGATCTAAAAACCCTATCTTGAGTTTTAACTGGATTTAAAGACCATCTGTCTGTTGCTCTTTTTGTCTTATAAGCGATTATTTTGGCAATTTCTTGCTTTAAAAAGCTGCTTAGTTTATTCAAAATTAATGAGTGTATTTGGGTCAATTGAAAAGCCTTCGCTCCAAAGCTCAAAATGAAGATGGGGTCCGCTAGTTAAAACACCACTATTTCCAGACAGTGCTATAATTTCTCCTTGCTTAACAATTTCCCCTTGAAGCTTTAGAAGCTTTGAGTTATGTTTGTATACAGAAATCAAATCGTTTCCATGGTCAATTATTAAGACATAGCCGGTTTGAGTTGTCCACTCCGAAAGGATTACTCGTCCATTTGAAACTGACTTTACTGCTGTCCCAATGTCTACACTTATGTCAATTGCTAAGTGATCGTCCGCAATTGAGTAGTTTTGGGAAACAGCACCGCTTATTGGGGCAGATAAAAGATAAAAGTCTTTATTTTTATTAATATTCTCTAAATTATACTTGTCTTCGTTGTCAACTAATTGACGTAATATAGAATCTTCTTTAGATTT
>MDTG01385729.1_pt1 | contig 10894 bp, 11 predicted proteins | sample 811421 | NCBI WGS metagenome assembly MDTG01 (sample SAMN05326645, study PRJNA326480) | marine metagenome | isolation source: seawater | place: Pacific Ocean: South East | collected 2011 | reverse complement strand
GAAAAGCCAACACTCCCCCCTTGCTCAAACATCGCTAAGTTCTCTTTTTCCTTATCGGAAATCGGTCTCGCGTCATAATCCCAGAGCCAATTAGGGAGTTCTTTTGGTTGAGAAGCCCCAATATATTCAACTTCAGTGCCAGAATACCTTCCAGCTATTGTTGACTTATAAACTCGCGGGCTTCCAAGATAGCAAAATATTCTAATTTTAGCTGGCATTTATCCGCTCTGGGGTAAATGGCAGATTACGACACCGTTTTCCGGTCGCAGCGAATATTGCATTACCAATCGCTGGTTGAATGACTGCAGTTCCAGGTTCTCCTAGACCTCCTACAAAACTCCCATCACCTGTGACAAAACTGATATCAAGAACTTTGGGAGATTCATTAATTCGGGCTATTCGATAAGTATCAAAATTATCCTGCTCAATTTGGCCATTTTTTAATGTTATCTCCCCCCAGAGGGCGGCTGAGTGGCCATAGTTTATCGAGCCCTCAATTTGAGCAAGAGCCTGGTCGGGATGTACTAGGGTGCCAGCATCTATCACTGCTGTTACTTTTTCAAGGAAAACCTGATAGCTACTGTCTACGACGACTTCAGCCACCATGGCAATAACCGTATTATAACCCTCCATTACAGCTACACCTTGTCCTCGTTGATCATCCATTTCTTTTCCCCACTGGGATTTATCTCGTACTAACTCTAATACTTTCTTCATTCTTGACCCGACGGGAATTCCAGCAGATAAACCAGACCACTGGTGTTTTGTTGAACCCATATCTAGTTGTGAAATCCGATATTCTATGGGGTCTTGTTTTGTCGCATATGCACATTCATCAATAAAGCATTCCAGTGCTACTGCATTGACTGTATGAGAGACGGATCGCCAGAAACCTGGCTCTATAGGGGTGGGGTGCATTTGATAGGTGAATTTTAAATCTTTTGTCAAATAGGGGTAGTTATCTATCCCCTCAACAGCAAAAGGGTCAACACCGTCCTTCACAAGACTTGGCCATTGGACTGCCGATATTGATGGGCTAGTTGAGTGAAACTTCACGGCTGACAATTTTCCGGTGGAATCCAAACCAGCTGAAAGGTTATAAAGTCCAGCTGGTCGATAGTTGTCATGCATCATGTCGTCTTCCCTATCCCAAATTAGATTTACAGGGGCTTTAGCAGCTTTGGAAGATTGTATTGCTGCGATGACATAATCCATCCCGCCTCGTCGTCCGAAACTTCCACCTAAAAATGTTGTAGTGACTTTGACATTCTCCGGTGCAATACCTGTTTGACCGCTAACGACACTCGGAATAATTTGCGGGAATTGAGCCCCGGTGATTATGGTTGCGTGGTTCTCCCGAATATCAGCCATAGCATTCATAGGTTCCATAGGTGAATGTGATAAGAATGGTAGTCGATACTCAGCAGAAACCTGGGTTGTAGCGTTGGCCACACCCTCATCATAATTACCAGCTGATCGAAAAACGGCTCCAGCCTGATCTGACGCCGTTTCGATGCCTTCCCAAAGGTCAGAATTATCTAATTTGCTATTGGGACCATGATCATATTCTATATTTAGCAAATCCCTGCCTTTTTTCGCATTCCAGTAGCTATCGGCTATAACTGAGATACCTGCATCAATTTGGGTAATCTTTATTACCCCTGGTGAATTCTTCGCCCGGCTGTCATCATAGCTTATAATCTTTCCACCAATGGTTGGCACCATTCGTACCGCAGCATACAGCATGCCGGGTACTCTGGTATCAATCCCGAACTGGGCTGTTCCGCGCACCTTGCTGGGAGTATCCAAACGTTTAACATTGTTCTTGCCGATCAGCTTCCAATCTTTGCTGGTCTTCAGTGCTACTTCTTTTGGAATTTCCATTGTTGCCGCTTTAGCAGCCAGTTCCCCATAAGAGATTTTTCGGCTATTCGGGCCAAGGACGAACCCATTTTTCGCGACACATTCCGACGGTTTGACTGCCCAATCAGTGGCTGCAGCCCCTATGAGCATTGTACGGGCAGAGGCGCCAGCCGTACGTAGTTTTCCCCATGCATCTCTTACCGATGTAGACCCTCCTGTAAGTTGGGCTCCTAAAAAACTGTTTATATAGGCCTCTCCGGGCGGGGCAAACTCTACCTTTATTTTTCTTATATCCACCTCAAGTTCTTCAGCAATTAGCATTGTTAGAGAGGTATAAACATCTTGCCCCATCTCTGCTCTATCACAAACCAATGTGACCTGATTATTGTTTTCTATCTTAATCCAGGAGTTAGCCTGTATAGGTGATGCTGCATTAACTGTTTTTGAGCGAAGATTAAGAGTGAAACCTATTGTAAGTCCGGTAATACCGGATCCACTTAGTTTTAGAAAATCTCGACGATTAACTCTACCGAATTTGGCTTTTCCTTCTGTCATAAGTTTCCCCATTATTCAACTGTGTTGAAACTAATTTAGCATTTACTAGTTATGAATGCCAGTGTCGTAAAATATATTTGGTGTTTATGGTGCGGAATGCCTTTTTATGGAAAAATTGTTTACAGAAAATTGTATTGTTTTAAATCAATAACGCCAGTAACATTTGATGAATAGTTTTTTGTGAAATATTTTGCAAGATGAAAAAAAACACTCAAATAAGTGGACAGACGATTCTGTCAACCATCAAAACCATGAGTGCCCTGAGCGCAGTGGCTGAGAAGGTTTTACGAGATCATGGTATCAAAGAAGTTGATCCGGATAGGTATTATCCATTTGAAATTCGCCGTCAAATTCATCAAGCGACATTGGATAGGTTCGGTGAAATAGCACTCATATACTTTGGTTTCAATACACTCTCTAATTATCCGGCTTGGCAAGAAATGATGACCAAGTTTGTGAAAGAGGAAAGAGAAAAAGGATCTGCAGGTGACCCAGATCATGAGTTAGGGGTGCTAGAAAAATATTTAAGGTATGTCGAAGAAAAAGCCAATGAAGCGTTTAGTTCAGGGATCCTCAATGGTTCGGGGGATTATGGATATAAGCTTTTCAAGATTGATGATAATTGCTGGGAAAAACATATTACCAATACGAGTCAGATTTCCCATTGGGGCTTTACCCTAGGCACAGAAAATAATAATTTTCTTACACTGTTATCGGATGTATGGCATCACAAAATTGATTTTCAAAAAGAGAAAAGTGAGGAGGGACCCGATTGGTGTAGGTTTGTGATGAGGCATACATTTTCTCTGCGCCCAGAGCCAACTGTGGCCGAGCAGAACGTTATGGAGGAAAAGGTTAAGATCAATGAAACTTTGATTGTTAGTGTTATGGAAGACGCTGAGAATCAAAAAAGTATAGTGGAAAACCAGAAAGAGGAATTGCAGGCGGTTTCGAAAAGTCTAGCAAAATACCTTCCTCCTCAAATCCATGAGGCGGTTTTTGCTGGACGAATAGATACTCAGATTACCACGCCGGCGAAGAAAATTGAGTATTTTTTTTAGTGACATCAAAAATTTTACAGCTACGGCTGAGGGTCTACAGCCGGAGGATTTAACTAAATATTTGAATGAATATTTTTCGGAAATGACCACAATAGCTTTACAGCATGGCGCAACCATAGATAAATACATCGGTGATGCCATGATGGTGTTTTTTGGGGATCCAGAAAGCAATGGTGAGAAAGAGGATGCTAGAGCGTGTATAGAGATGGCGCTTAAGATGCAGGAAAGAATGATAGATTTGCAGAAAAAATGGCGTGATCAAGGGTTTGCTGAGCCTTTTCAAGTGAGGATGGGGGTTAATACGGGTTATTGCAATGTGGGGAATTTTGGCAGTGATCAAAGGCTTACCTATACAATAATTGGGGGAGAGGTGAATGTTGCGCAGAGGTTAGAGGCAGCTGCTGATTCAAACGGCTTATTGATTTCCTATGAAACCTTTGCCCACGTTCAAGATATGATTGATGTGGAGGAGAGGGATGCCATCAAGATGAAAGGCATTACTAGGGAGATTAAGGTTTTTGCGTCCTTAGGGCGAAAGAGTTTGGTTGACGGCAGTGCTCCGGACGAAGAAACTTTTTTTCTATCTAAAAAACATGACGTTAAATCTTATGATAGTTTGCAAGCGATAGTTAAGCGTCTGGACGCGATTGAAAAGACCCTCGTTACCTTGCAGCGAGAAAAGTAGGTTTTTTTTGGTATAGACCAAGATATTCAGATTCAATATGCTTATCTGGGGTGTGATCTAGCAGGAGAAATTTATACACTTTGTTGATAAATGATGGATAGGGGGTTCGTAGGGGATATGTCATTTTTAAGGGGCGGTAGACAGCTATACTTGGCTTACGGTTCTAACGCCAATTTAACCAACATGTTGGCGAGATGTCCTCGGGCTATTCCAATTGGAACGGTATGTTTGCCGGGATATGAGTTGGTTTTTAGGGGAATAGCAAACGTTATAAAAAAAAGAAATGCTAGGATTTTTTGTGTCCTTTGGAGTATTACGCCCAGATGTGAAGCTTTGTTGGATTGGTATGAGGAATTTCCTAGACTTTATGTTAAAAGTTATATAAGAAGTAGAAAATATAGGCGTCCGATGATGATGTATGCTTTAAAGTATCCTCTGTTAAATAAGTATCCAGCAGAAAATTATATTAAATGCATAGGGGCGGGCTACGCAAGTTTCAATATTCCGGAAGAACAACTAGCTTCGGCATTGGGGCGTTCAACGAAAGGAAAGGTTAACCAGTATTCTACACCTCGATTTAATTACAAGGTTTAGGTTTTTAAAAAGGCGAATGTATGCATAGGCAGTCATCAAAAGATTTAGAAAGTTATAGACAAGGTTTAATGGAGAGATATGGGTTGTTGTCCTCCGAAATTCCTAGCTTCGATAAAAGATCGAGTATTCAGGCTCCCATTCTTTTGGTTATGCAGAGCCCAGAAAAGACTGGTTGTCGAGAAACTGGAGAGGTTTCACTTGATAATCCTGATTATGTCTCGAATAAGATGAAGGAGCAGGTTAACAGAGTTGGTTTGGTAATGGAAAAAGTGCTTGTGTGGAACTTTTTTGGAGCTTATGGAATAGCAAAGACCAATAAATCTGTTGAAAGGGAATGGGCTGAAAGCCTCTCGCTTTTAGTTAATAAGATGCCCAATATTAGGGTTGTTGCTGGGTGTGGCTTTTCAGTTTGGAAGTATTTTTATAATCTTGAGCCGAGTAGTGTTCCCTATTTTATGGCTATCCCAGAGCCCACGAAAAGAAACTTATCAAACGCAAAACTAAGAGAGAGGTTTCAGGTTGGTTGGGATAATATTAATAAATACTCTGCTGCAGAAGATTCTGGTCGACTAAAAGAGGTGGTGGCCGATGCCAAAGCAAAGGTCAAGGAGTCTCTTGGTGGTGTTGATGCCGATCGGCTGAAAGATTTGGCTGGCCAGGTGGAGGACAAGGTAAAAAGATCGATAGCTGATCTCGATAGGGATAAGCTTTCGAAGCAAATAAAAAAAGCGAAAGATGATATGAAAAATGTTTGGTTGGATGCTTGGGGTTTCAAAAGTGGAAAGAGGGATGATGGTGATTAAATGTAGAGGGGGCAGGGGATAATAATGTTAGACGAAAAATTAATTTGGCAGTTGCAATTGTTAGATACTCCAACTGTGTGTAATGCACTGGAGTTGGTTGTTCCGGAGAGACGTGGGTTTGGGTATACCACTAAACCGTTAATGTGTTTGAGGCCTGATTTAAAGCCAACTGTTGCAGTAGCTAGAACGGCCAGAATTCGGGCTACTAATCCAAATCATTTGTCGGTGAAAGAGGCTAATGTAAAATTGGATGCTTATTATGAATACATTGATCATGGTCCTAAGCCCAGCGTAGTGGTGATCGAGGATTTAGATGATGATAAGGGGTATGGATGCTTTTGGGGGGAGGTAAACAGCGCCATTCACTTTGGGATGGGTTGCAAAGGTGTGATTACAGATGGAGGAATAAGAGACTTGCCTGATATAGCAGACGGATTCCAGATGTTGGCTGGCCGGGTTGTTCCTTCTCACGCATTTGTTCATTTGGTTGATTTTGCAGGTAGTGTGACGGTTGCCGGAATGCGGGTTTTTAATGGAGATGTAATTCATGCCGATCAGCATGGCGCAGTAGTCTTGCCAGTTAGGGCACTTCCTGAAATCAATAATGCCGCACAATTAATAGCGAAAAGAGAAAAAGTTATTATTGAAGCTGCGCGTTCTCCGGGGTTTAACGTAGATGCTTTGCGGGAAGCCAAAGGGGACGCATCGGAGATACACTAAATTTTAGGGTAAGGGTCTAAATATGAAAGTAGCATTACAGTACAGTCCACATAATCGATTGGATCTGTTCAGGGAAGCTGGATTCGAGGTTGTAGAAGGGGTTTGTGAAAGCCAAGACGATATGATTCGATTGTTCAAAGGTGCAGATGGCGCTCAAGTAAACACAGTGCCTCTTACTTCAAGGAAAGTGTTGGAAGCCTGCCCTAAACTTAAAGTGGTAAGTCGGATGGGTGTTGGGGTTGATTCCATTGATCTAGATGCTGCTACTGAATTTGGGGTTCTGGCATGTAATGTTCCTGGTGTCAATTCAGTGGAGGTTGCAGAACACGCTGTTGCTTTGTTGCTTTTAATGACCCGAGCACTACATCAATCTATAGTTTCAACTAGAAAGGGGGGTTGGGCCAAAGATCGGTTGGATTTGTTGTCTCGAGCGAGAAGGATCGCAGCCCATACCGTTGGCATCATAGGGTTAGGTGACATAGGTCGATCATTTGCCAATCGAATAAGGGGGTTTGGCCCCTATGAAGTTATAGCGCACGATCCTTATGTTCCACAGTCTACTGCAGATTTGTTTGGGGTAAGGCTGGTATCTTTAGAAGAACTTCTTCGTAGATCGGACTACGTTTCCATTCATTGTTCAGCTACTGAAGAAACACATCATCTCATCAATGAGGACAGCCTGGAGTTAATGAAGAAAGATGCCTTGTTGGTAAATACATCTCGCGGGTCAGTGATAGATGGGGGTGCTCTGGCTAAGGTTTTGCAGGATAAAAAAATTGCCGCTGCCGCCTTGGATGTTACTGAAGTTGAGCCAACTGATCAAAATGACCCTTTGTTAGCGCTTGATAATTGTTATGTGACCCCACATTTTGCAGGGTATTCTCCGACTTTTCTTGAGGAATGCCCGATACGTCAAGCTGAAAATATTATTAGAGTTCTATCTGGGACATTAGCGCCTCACGGGTTAGCCAATCCGGAGGTTATTAAAACTATTGCTGTTATGCGTGCGAACAAGCATGACAGGTGGTTAGGGGTTAAGGATTTTTCTACCGCTTTGCCAGTTTAAAATATTATATCTTTATGGCTATTAGGTGCATGTCAATTTCAGCTATGACGTTGTTTGAACTTGCTGTGAGCTCTCTAAGAGTTTCTTCTGACACTTCATTACGTTGTAGGGCTTCCTGATACTTGTTGTCAAGAATATAGTTAATGTTGTGTAACTTTAAATTAACCTGATGTATTTTACCCAATGGGCTGTTGGCTGATTTTTCCGCAATCCATTGCTCGTTTCTCTCTTGGTCATATAGGGCGAGAGTTTGAGGCAGAATTGCTCGGACATGAGTGGGGTCACCTAGAAAGTTATCGTGTCTAGGATGAGGAACCTTGATATGTATATTTCCCTGATGTACAGAAATTCGATAAAGTTCTTTAATAATTTGATTGAAAATGTCAAAAGATTGGCCTAAGTGTTCTAACACGTTATCGAGAATAATTTCATTCACAGAATCATCCTCAAAAGGATATGGGAATTTTTCTAAGTTATGAAGAATGTCGGGTTTGCATTCAGTGAAATTGTCCAAGTTCACAAATCCGTCTTTATGTTTGTACCCGCAGCCTAAATTAAGTTTTTTCATGGGTTCTGCTTTCCAGTGGCTCGGTTGGTTCGCTACCAGTTGCTAAGCCTATCCAGGCCATTGCTAGTTCGTAACCTAAGGATAGTATTACGGGTCCGATAAAAAGTCCTACTAACCCATTAGCTAGTGTGCCTCCGACTACTCCGATAAAAATAATGATCATTGGTGTTTTTAACCCCCTAGCCATTACTATCGGTTTCATAATATTATCAAATAGCATTACAGGAACTGTCCAAGTCGTTAGAAGGATTGCTGGAGTCGTATCTAAAGTTATCCAAGCGTAGATTAAAACAGGGATAAGGATTATTCCAGGGCCAATTTGAATCGCTGACATAACAAGCACGAGGAAAGTCAACAATCCGGCCGCAGGGATTCCTGCTACTAGTATTCCTATTCCTGCAAGGGTTGCTTGTACAACCGCCACCCCTACTATTCCTATTGCAACATTACGAATAGCCATGGTCGCTAAATCGAGGTGCTGATTGCCTTCATCCCCAACAGTGCGCTCAGCGAAAGCTCTTAATCCTCGTTTTATAGAATCAGCCCAACCGAACATTATTCCAGCGATAAATATGGCGACTACAAATTGAACTAATCCTACTCCAACGTTGGCTGCTATTTTTAGGAAAAATTTTCCAATAGATTTAAGCTGTGAGCTAATTTGTCCGAGGGCAGTTTCTAAGTTCTCAGAGGCTTCCCACCAAAAAGCGGAAATTGTTTCGCCTAAGATGGGCCAGCCAGCAACCAATTCTGGTGGAGGAGGAATTTCAATAGACCCATCAGAGAGGTCTCTTGCAAGCGACTCCATGTTCCCTATGAGGGCACCTCCCAATCCAACCGCTGGACCTATGACAGAGATTAAGAGGGCAACTATTAGCAAAGACGAAGCTAATGCGCCACTGTTAACCCTTTGAGCGATCCATTCATATGCCGGATATAACGCTACGGCAAGTATTCCTCCCCATATTATAATGACAATAAAAGGTCCAAGAATTTGTAGACACCAATAAATCATAACGGCCAGCAGACCAAGTCGGATGGCAATATCAGTTATTTTTATATTGGTTTTATTTTCGGATGAGCTCATTAATTAACCTGTTGGGTTTTTGGTATCTGATATTAATTCTACCAGCTAGTTGGGAAAATTAGTTCTATTCTCCTCACTTTGGAGAATTTATTTTTTTTAGGTAAGATTAGATATTTCCTAATATAAGGGACCTAATGATGTTGACGGAAAAACAGATAGAGGATTACCACAAGAATGGGTTCGTGGTACCTGAGTATCGAATACCAGGGAAAATGCTGGATGATATTCGGGAGATGAGCAAAAGGTTAGTTCATGAATATAAAGAGTTTAGAGACTATTGCCCAACGTTATTAGCATATGAGACAGGTTTCCTTACAGTGGCCAGACATCCCCAAATACTCGATATGGTAGAACAGATTCTCGGTCCTAACTTTGCGCTTTGGAATTCAAGCTTTTTTTCAAAGCCTGCAAACAATGGCAAAGCTACCCCGTGGCACCAGGATGGTGAGTATTGGCCGATCAGGCCTATGGCAACCTGTACTGCTTGGCTGGCCATTGATACCGCTACCGAAGAAAATGGGTGTCTCGAGTATATACCCGGTTCTCATACAGCAAAAAAAGCCCTATCGCATGAAACAAATCCCAGCGATGAATACACTCTGAATCAAGAGTTGTTGTCCAGCGAATTCGATCAATCAAAGGCTTATAGCCTTGAGTTAGAGGCTGGTCAAATGGCTTTGCATGATGCGTTTATTGTTCATGGGTCAGGTGTGAACAATTCCTCAAACTCTAGAAGAGGTATGACACTCAGATACATGCCTACCACTTCGGTCTTTGACCGGGAGTTGGCCGCTGAGATGGCCTCTACTACAAGCCTTGGTCATCAAGAGCGTACGTTGTTTCTGATGCGTGGAATTGATGCCTGTGGAAAAAACGACTTCAGAGTAAGGCTGTAGTGAGTACTTGTGGGATAGTTTGAAAATCTAATGATGGATTGCCGAATGTAAAGTCGTAGCCGTCTAGTGAGGTGACTTAGCTAAGCTGCTTAATATGCATAGAAGCTTCGGTTTGCGGTGCTTTTAAGTTTTCTACAATGAAATTTATACGGCGCATGACCGTTATCGGGTATTTCACGGCGTTCGGTGGCGGGGAAATTCACGTGTGTGTTTAAAAAAACCAAGAAAAAAACATTAAAACATTTAGGGACATAACCATGTCAGAAATTTTTTTATCCTTAGGCTCCTTTGTTTGATATCGGTAATTGGTTAATTAAAATATAGTATTGGGTGCATTTGATCGGTATATTTGAGAGGTTCGCATATGTTGTTTAAGGCAATTTTAATTTTCTCATTAGGTGTTTTTGTTGGTATGTTTGTTATTAGGGCAGGAAGAATTGGTACCAAAACCGCTATTATTTTATCTCTTGGTTTTGTTGGGGCAACCTGTATTTATCAATACTATTCTTCCTATCAGAGTTGTATTCGGGGGGTTATAGCGACGGGGGCTCATACTAGTTTGGCGCAAGTGGAATGTGCCAAGCTATTGGGAACCTCGAAAGATAATTAGTTGTTAGTATATTATTTAATTAGGTAACTTGATGAATTTTAAGGTTTTTAATTTAAAGACTGGGAATTTGCGGGTGTTGTTTTTGTGCTTAATGTTTAGCACCAACTTGACTCAGGCGGGCAAAATATATTTATCACCAGGAATGAGTTCTTATCACTTTGATCGCGATGCTGGTTACAACAATGAGAACTGGGGTTTAGGAATTCAGGTGGATTTCCAGGATAACTATAGTCTTAACTTGGGGCGGTTTGATAATAGTGAGAATGATTGGTCAAATTATGTTACTGGAACATGGTATCCTATTAAATTCAGAGAGTTAAGAGTTGGAATTCTTGGTGGAGGCTTCAATGGCTATGCCAAGGAGCGAGATGGAGGTTGGTTTTTAG
>MDTG01330543.1_pt1 | contig 10894 bp, 11 predicted proteins | sample 811421 | NCBI WGS metagenome assembly MDTG01 (sample SAMN05326645, study PRJNA326480) | marine metagenome | isolation source: seawater | place: Pacific Ocean: South East | collected 2011 | reverse complement strand
TTAAATATTTCTAAATGGAAAAGGCCAGATCCTTCAACGGCTCCAGTCAATACTAAAGCAGCGGGTCTTTATATGATTTGTACGCTATCTAAACATGAAGCAGAAAACTTAGGTTATGATGATAGTTTGATGTTAGATTATAGAGGTTATATAGCAGAAGCTACAGGGGCAAATATTTTTTTTGTGAAAGATAATGAAATTCATACTCCTATAGCAGATTGCTTTTTAAATGGAATTACTAGACAGACTGTTATCAATATAGCTGAAAATGAAAATCTTAAAGTTAAAGAGACTAGGCTAAAAATTGAAGAATTATCTCAGTATGATGAATGTTTTGTCACAGGAACAGCTGCTGAAGTAACACCAGTAAAATCAATAAATGAAATTAAATTTTTTCCTGGAAAAATTTGTAAATTATTAATTGAAAAGTATACAAATCTGACTAAAAGTTAGTTGTTCCATTTTAACTCTTCTTCTATATCATTTTTTTTAGCATCTACCCAAAAGCCTTTATCTTTAGTTTTTTCATATTTCCAAAAAGGACCTTTAGTTTTAAGCCAATCAATAATAAAGTGACATGACTCTATCGCTTCTTTTCGATGCTTGGAAGCAGTAATAACTAAAACAATTTGATCGCCTGGTAATAATTCTCCAAATCTATGAATGATAGTGGTATCAATTAGATCCCATCTATTATTAGCTTCATTATTTATTTTATTTAGCATTTTTTCAGTCATACCTGGATAATGTTCTAATGTCATAGATATAAGATCTTGATTCTCTCTTTTATCTCTCACTATTCCTATGAAAGTACTAATAGCACCAATGTTTTCAGATCTTTTTCTAATTAGTGCTATTTCATCTGTAAGAGAAAAATCGTTTTTTTGAACTATAATCATTTATCCTCCTGTCATTGGTGGAAAAAAGGCTACTTCGTCATTATTATTTATTGCATCTTTAAAATCAGCAGTCTCCATATTTATTGAAACTTTAATTGATGAAGTATCTTTAAAAACTTCTTTATAATTTTCATTAATATTTTTTAAAATTTCTATAAGGTCTTCTATTGTTTTTATATTATTTTGTATTTGAATGTCTTCATGGGTTTTTCCAATTCTATCTTTTATCCATGAAAAATATAAGATTTTCATATTATTTCCTTTTATGATTAGATAAATAGGTCATGTAAGAGTATTTAAAACCAGTATAAATCGTCAACATTGTTGCAATCCATATACTAATATAGGCGATATTGAAAATATTTACATACTTAATTAAAAAGTCTTCTGAAAGAAATAGTATAATAGATATAAATTGCATTGTAGTTTTTATTTTTGATAAAAAGGAAACTTTAATATTTTTTCCTTTAGTTTCCAGCATATATTCTCTAGTGCCAGATACAATAAATTCTCTTGCTATTATTAACAAAGCAGGAATTAATATCATATTCTCAAATGTTAAAATATAAATTAGGGTTGCAGAAGATAAAATTTTATCAGAAATAGGATCAAAAACTTTTCCAAATATTGTCTCTTGTTTTAGTTTTCTAGCTAAAAAGCCATCAAAATAATCAGTTATACTTAATATAATGAAAAGAAATAATACTAAGAATTTTTCCGTATTTAAGTTTAATTTTAAAAAGCATACTAAACAGAGAAATACAGGAAATAAAAGCCTTAATATAGTTAAAAAATTAGGAATATTCATTTATGTCATTCTAAAATAATTGTAAATAGACTCAGCAACGTTTTTATTTATTCCTGGTACTTTTTGTAATTGGTTAAGCTCTGCTTTTTTGACTTCTTCTAAAGAGCCAAAATATAATATTAGGTTTTTTTTTCTTTTTGGCCCAATATTTTCAATATTATCTATATCAGATATAAAAATTGCTTTATTTCTTTTATTTCTGTGATTAGTAATTGCAAAACGATGTGCTTCATCACGAAGCCTCAACATATAATAAAATAATGGGTCATTCTTGCCCAAATACACCTTTTCCCCTGATAAATCATAAAATATTTCATTACTTGAATTTCTCATTTTACCTTTACTTATAGCTATCAAGTAAACGGATTTTATATTAAGTTCCTTGAGAACTGATTTTGCAATTGATAGTTGGCCAATCCCTCCATCAACAATTACTAGGTCAGGAAAAGATTTATATTTTTCTATATTAAACCTCCTTTGCAAAACCTCTTTCATCATACCATAATCATCATTTGAAGAAGCTTCTTTAATATTAAATTTTCTATATTCACTCTTTAAAAAACCATTTTCATCTGCAACTATATAACTTCCTATAGCCTCTTTTCCTGAAAAATGAGAATTATCGTAAACTTCAATTTTTTTAATTTCTCTAGGCACTGAAAATCTTAATTTTATTTGCTTATGTAATTCTTTAATATTTGATTGATTAGAAATTTTATAAGCTAGATTATTTTTTGCTGCAAGCATTCCCTCTTTGATGATTTTTATATTAGCGTTTGTTTTAGGTAGTTTTATTTGCACCTTATTTTTATTTTTAATTTGCAATGCTTCTTGTAGTAATTTTTTTTCCTTGATATCACACGATATAAAAATTTTACCTGGAATATTTTTATTGTTATTATAAAACTGTGCAATAAATTTACTTAAAAGTGACCCACTATTTTCTTCTTTATAAACGTAAGGGTAGTGAGTGTTAGAGCCAAAGTTTCTTCCATTTCTAAAGAATATAATTTCTATTGCATACATGTTTTTAATGTTTGTAATACAAAAAAAATCAGCGGATATTAAATTACTGGCTTCTCTATTATTAGACTGATTAATTTTTTCTAAAGATCTAATCTTATCTCTAAAGGTAGCTGCTTTTTCATAATTTAAATTTTGTGAAAGGTTGTTCATTTCTATAATGAGATTTTTTAATACTTTATTATCTTTTCCTAAAAGAAAACTTTCCAGGTTTTCTACTATATTATCATAATCATTTTTATTTATTAATTGCTTACATGGTGCAGTACATCTTTTTATTTCATATTGAATACATGGTCTTTTTCTATTTTCTATTTCATGATCAGTGCAGGTTCTTATTGGAAAAATTTTTTGTAATGTATCTAAGGTATTGTTTACATGATAAACAGAGGCAAAAGGTCCGTAGTAGCTATCACCATCACTTTTTTTTCCTCTATGTTTTTTGATTTGGCACCATTTATGACTTTTCCTAAGAACTATATATGGATAAGTTTTATCATCCTTTAATAAAATATTAAATTTAGGTTTTAGTTCCTTTATTAAGCTTGCTTCTAAAAGAAGAGCATATGCTTCATTCTTTGTAATTATAAAATCTATTTTTTCTATCATCGATATCATTTTTTGTAATCTATAATTTAATTTAAGCGGATTTGAATAAGACTTCACTCTCTTATTAAGGTTTTTTGCTTTACCTACATACAACACTTCATTTTTAGACGAAATCATTTTATAAACACCACTATTAGTGGGTAAACGGGGAGTCATTTTTTTAATGTTTTTTATCCCTTTTTCTAAATTTAATAAGCTCATAATTTTTTTACAGTCCTTTTTAATATAAAGCCTATATCAGTTCCCTCTTTATAAATTTCACATTTACTTATTTTCACTAAAATTTTACATACATTATTAATTTTTTTAAATTCATCTGCAAGCTTATTAGCTAAGGTTTCTACTAACTTAATATGACCATAATTATGAATATTTTCTAAAATACTCAAAACGTTTTGATAACATACTGTAGTTGATAAATTATCTGACTGTTTGTTTCTAACTATGGTTAATTTAACTGAAATTTTTACTTTTTGCTTGTTTTCTTTTTCTTCTGGATATACACCAATTAAACAATTAGTAATAAAGTTTTTGACGAATATTATATTCTTTTCCATATTAATCTTTTAATTTAAACTTATTATCCACTTGCCCCCAGCCAAGGTGTTGTCCTCCATCTAAAGTAATTAATTGACCAGTAATAGAGGGTATAGTTAATAAGAAAATAACTGTTTGAGCAATTTCACTTGGATTACTTCCTATTTTTAGAGGCATTTTTTTACATTGTTTTGTAAATTCCTCTTGCGTTTGAAATTTGCTCTTAATTACTGGACCAGGTCCTATAGCATTTACTTTTATTCTAGGTGCGAGCTCTAAAGCTAAAGTTCTTGTTAGCGTCCACAAAGCAGATTTAGAAATAGTATAACTTAAAAAATGTGGAGTTAGATTTAAAACACGTTGATCTATGATATTTATGATGTCTCCATAATATTTTTTTGGTAAATTGCTGTGAAATAACTTAGACAAAATTAAAGGTCCATTTAAATTAGCAGAGATATGATTATCCCAACTTTTTTTATTTACTGTTTTTAAATTATCGTATTCAAATAGTGAAGCATTATTAACAAGACAATCTATATAACCAAATTGATTTTTAGCTTTTTTGAATGCATTTTTTATTTCTTTTTCCTTACATAAATTAGCTTGTACACAAATTGCTAATTTTTTATTTTTATTAATTTTTTTACATAATTTTTCAGCAGCAGTTGAGGATTTATTATAGTGAATTACTACATTACAACCGGAAGCAGCCAAAGACTCAGATATTTTAGCACCAATTCTTCGAGCTCCTCCCGTTATAAAAACATTTTTTTTAATATGTATAGTCATATATTAAGCTCGTTTTTTTCAATTTTAGATATCTCATCTCTTATTTCCGCAGCTCTTTCAAAGTTTAAATCTTCAGCTTCTTTATACATATCTATTTTAAGTTGTTTGATATAATTTTTTAGATTATGACCACTTTTAATTTTTTTGTCATCTTCTCTTAAGTTGTTTTCTTTTTGAGTAATTTCGTCAACTAGATTTCCAATATGTTTAGTAATTGATTTAGGAGTAATATTATTTTCCTTATTCCATTGTATTTGTTTTTTTCTTCTTCTATCAGTTTCTGACATTGCCTCTTTTATAGATTTAGTAATTATATCAGCATATATCAATACTGTTCCGTTGATATTCCTTGCAGCTCTTCCTATTGTTTGTATAAGAGAAGTTTTTGATCGGAGAAACCCTTCTCTATCAGCATCTAAGATTGCTACTAAAGAACATTCAGGAATATCTAATCCCTCTCTAAGTAAATTTATACCTACTAATACATCAAATTCTCCTAATCTAAGGTCTCTTATAATTTCCATTCTTTCTACAGTATCTATATCAGAATGCAAATATTTAACTTTTATGGTATTGTCTTTTAAAAATTCGCTGATATTTTCTGCCATTTTTTTTGTAAGAGTAGTTACTAAAACTCTTTCATTTTTTAATATTACTTGTCTTATTTCATGCAAGAGGTCATCAATTTGGCTTTTAGCAGGTTTAATTTTACAGATAGGATCAACTAAACCAGTGGGCCTTATAACTTGTTCAGTAAATATTCCTTCAGTCTTGTTTAACTCCCAATTTCCAGGAGTAGCAGAAATAAAAATTGTCTTAGGGCGCATATTTTCCCACTCTTCAAATTTCAGTGGTCTGTTATCTTTACAAGATGGCAACCTAAAGCCATGTTCAGAAAGAGTGGTTTTTCTGCTAAAATCTCCTTTATACATTCCCCCTATTTGGGGAATTGTTACATGACTTTCATCTATAAATAATATACTGTTATCCGGAATATACTCAAAAAGTGTAGGAGGTGGTTCTCCAGGGTTTCTTCCAGATAAATATCGAGAATAATTTTCGATTCCCTGACAAGATCCAGTAGTAATTAGCATTTCTAAGTCATAATTGGTTCTTTGTTCTAACCTTTGTGCTTCAATTAATTTTTTTTCTTTTTCTAATTCTGTTAATCTAACTTTCAAATCCTCTTTAATTTGCTCTATTGCTGTTTTTAAAGTAGGTTTAGCTGTTATATAATGACTGTTGGCATAAACTCTTATAGTTTTTAAATTCGAAAGTTTTTTTCCAGTTAAAGGGTCTACTTCATAGATATTTTCTACGATATCTCCAAAAAATTCAATTTTCCAAGATTTATCTTCTAAATGAGCTGGAAAAATTTCTAATATATCTCCTTGAACTCTAATATTTCCACGATTAAACGATAAATTATTTCTTTTATATTGCATATTAATCAAGTTTTTAACTAAATTATCTCTAGAAACTTGATCATTAACTTTTACATCAATAATCATTTTTGAGTAGGTTTCAACTGGACCTAATCCATAAATACATGATACTGAAGCAACTATTATTACATCTTTTCTTTCAAACATTGATCTTGTCGCCGAATGTCTCAAACGATCAATATGTTCATTAATAGAAGAGTCTTTTTCTATAAATGTATCAGTTCTTGGAACATATGCTTCTGGTTGATAATAGTCATAATAGGAAACAAAATATTCTACTGCATTTTTAGGAAAAAGCGTCTTCATTTCTCCATAGAGTTGAGCGGCTAATGTTTTATTAGGTGCCATAATTAAAGCGGGTTTCTGAACCGATTGAATCACATTTGCCATTGTAAATGTTTTTCCTGATCCGGTAACACCCAACAATACTTGGTCTCTTTCATTTTTATTTATTCCTGCTATTAATTCAGAAATTGCTTGTTTTTGATCTCCGGCAGGTTGAAAGTTAGATGTAATTTCAAAAATACCTTTTTTTTCATTAGGAAAAAGTTCATTAATAGAGTTTTTACTTATTTTTAGCATCTTCCCAACTTTTAGTTTTTAAATAGTTTTTAATTCTCAAAATCGCTTCTAATATATTTTCTTCAGAATTAGCATAAGATATTCTTATATATCCTTCGCCATAAGCCCCAAAGCTATTACCAGAAACTGTAGTAATACCTAATTTATAGAGTAAAAAATCTTGTAATTGATCAGACGTTAAACCAGTATTTTTGATAGAGGGTAATACATAAAATGCTCCTTTACTTAAGTTACAAGTAAAACCTTCTATAGTATTTAATTCTTTAAAAATCATTTTTCCTCTTTTCTCAAAAATATTGGTCATATCATCAACACAATCTTGAGGTCCTTTTAATGCTGCTATTGCCGCATATTGTGTTGCAGTATTAGTGCATGAAAATGAATTAATATTTAATCGCTCAGACATTTTAACATATTTTTTTGGCCAAATACTGTATCCTATTCTCCAACCAGTCATGGCATAAGTTTTCGACCATCCATCTAAAATTATTAGTCTATCTCTTATATTTGGATAAGATAGTAAAGAGGTAAATTGGCTACCTTGATAAATAATTCTGCTATATATTTCATCAGAAAGTATATGAACATGAGGGTTTTTGTCTAATATATCAACAATAGCATCCATATCTTTTTTACTGATTAAACCACCAGTTGGATTAGATGGAGAATTAAGTATAATTAAACTAGTTTTAACATTTATTAAGTTTTTTAAGGCTTGAACATCTATATTGAAATCAGTTTTATTTTCAAGTTTAATTGGAACAGCTTTAGCGCCTGTATAATTTATTACACTTTCATATATTGGAAAACCTGGATTAGGATAAATAATTTCTTTATTTTTTCCTCCAAACATTAAAATTGTATGCCACATTGTTATTTTTCCTCCTGGCACAATCAAAATATTATCAGGATTTACATTAGCCTTTCTTCTTAAAAGTAAGTCTTCGGAAACAGCTTCTCTTAATTCTAATAAGCCATTTGCTGGTGTATAACCGTGTTTACCATTTTTAAGAGCCTGAATCGCAGCTTCAACTATATGTTGAGGGGTTTTAAAGTCAGGTTGACCAATACCTAAATTGATTATATTTTTTCCTTCTTTCTTTAGTTTTTCAGCCTTTCCTAAAATTACAAAAGCATTTTCAGTGCCTAAATTTAATAGATTGGGGTTAATAATAGTTCTCCTAATTTTATTTAAAAAAATTAACAATATCTTTCAAAATAGTTTATAACATAAAACATAATGAAAAATAATTTTATATCTGAAAGAATTCAAAATATTAAACCATCACCTACTATGGAGGTCACTTCAAAGGCAAGAGAACTAAAAGAAGCTGGTCATGATATTATTGGTTTAGGAGCAGGTGAACCAGATTTTGATACGCCAAAACACATAAAAGAAGCAGCAATACAAGCTATTAATCAAGGTAAGACTAAGTATACGGCAGTGGATGGCATACCTGAATTAAAAGAAGCTATTATAGAAAAGTTTTCTAAAGAAAATAACTTATCATATAAAATTTCAGAAGTTTCAGTTGCTACAGGAGGTAAACAAATATTATATAATGCCTTTCAAGCTACTCTTAATCAGGGTGATGAAGTTATTATTCCGGTTCCTTATTGGGTGTCATATCCTGATATGGTAATCTTAGCACAAGGCACTCCAGTTTTTATAAAAACCAATAAAGAAAATAATTTTAAAGTTACAGCAGATATGTTAAGGAAAGTAATTAATGATAAAACTAAGTGGATAATATTAAACTCACCTTCTAATCCTACTGGAACATGTTATTCTAAGGAGGAATTAATTGAAATTGGTAACTTTTTAAAACAATATCAAAATATCTTAGTTTTAACAGATGATATATACGAAAAAATAATATATGAGAACGTTACTTTTTCAACAGTTGCTCAAGTAGTGCCTGCTTTAAAGTCAAGAACATTGACTGTTAATGGGGTGTCAAAAGCTTTTTCCATGACAGGATGGAGAATAGGCTATGCAGGCGGTCCTGAGAGTTTAATTAAGTCCATGGCAAAAATACAATCACAATCAACGTCTAATCCTACATCAATAAGTCAATATGCTGCTCTTAAAGCTCTAACTAGTCCTAGTAGTTTTTTAGATGAAAATAATTCTATTTTTTTAAAAAGAAGAAATCTTATTTTAAATATTGTTAATAGTTCAAAGGGATTAGATTGTAATGTTCCTAGCGGAGCTTTTTATATTTTTCCATCATGTGAAAACTTAATAGGTTTAAAAACATCAAAAGGAGAAGTTATAAAAAATTCTTCTGATTTTTCTAAATATTTATTGGAAGAGGCAGGGGTTGCAGTAGTACCAGGTATTGCTTTTGGAATGGAAAACTTTTTTAGAATTTCATATGCAACTTCCGATGAAATTTTAGAAGAGGCTGGTATGAGGATATTTAATGCCTGTAAACTTCTTACTTAATTATTATTTTTAATATTTTTCTTCTACTAAAGGTATCCATTCTTTTATTTTTTTTATTCTAGTTTTTCCAGAAGGATGTGTGCTTAAAAATTCAGGCGTTCTATTTTTAGAATTTAGTTTATCCATTCTTTCCCACATCTTATAAGCTTCAGTTAAGTCATAACCTGCAAAGTGCATAAATACTAAACCTAAATAGTCAGCTTCTGATTCATGGCTTCTACTAAAAGGCAACATCACTCCAAAAGTAGTAAAATAATTATAAAGTTTTTTACTATCACCTGATAGAGGCCTACCTATTAGTAGTTTTTCAATAGCCATTGTTCCTAAGTCTAATACTAAACCCTGGCTAGCTCTTTCTGAACCATGTCTAGCTACAGCGTGAGCAATTTCATGACCCATCAATGCTGCAAGTGAGCTTTCATTATTTGCTATTTCTAAAATTCCAGAATATACTGCTATTTTTCCTCCTGGCATACACCATGCGTTTTTAATATTCTTGTCATCTACTAACACTACTTCCCAGGCAAAATTAGAAGTAGGATCTTTTCTGCCTTCTATTCTGTAAAAATTTTGTATAGCCAGTTTAAGGTTATTGGTTACTTTATTGATTTGATTTATTTCTTTACCTTTATCAATTAATTTAGATTTACTCTTAAAGTTATCATAGGCTTTAAAGGCTTCAGGGTAAATTACATCATCCCCTAAAATCATTAGTTGTTTTCTATCTGTAATAGAAACAGATGTACAAGAAAATAAAATAACAGTAGATATTAATGCAAATAATCTATTCATAATGTATATTATAAATATGTTTATAAAAAAACAAAAGACTTATAATTTTAAAGAGAATATAGTCACTGATGAAAAAATCTACTTAAATAGAAGAAGCTTTATAAAAGGTTTGGGTGGTATTTTTATTTATCCATCATTTACTTTTCCTCTTTCAAGCAATGCTAAACATTTTAATATTACTACAAGAGATCCTACAAGATATGAAGTTCTAACTAAGTATAATAACTTCTTTGAATTTGGGACAACTAAAGAAATTTGGAAAGCTTCTCGAAAACTTAAAACAGATAATTGGAAAATCAATGTTAAGGGTGGAAAATATGATGGCAAACAAATTGTACTTGAAAGTTTTATAAAAAAGTTTGCTATAGAGGAAAGAATATATAAGTTTAGATGTGTTGAAGCATGGTCTATGATTGTTCCTTGGAACGGTTTTCAATTATCAGAACTGATTAAATTTTTAGAGCCAGAAACAGACATGAAGTATATTAGTTTTAAAACTTTTTTTGACCCTGAAGTAGCTTTTAATCAAAAACAAACTTGGTATCCATGGCCTTATGAAGAAATTATTACTTTAGAAGAAGCGAATAATCCATTAGCTTTTATGGCTACAGGTTTATATGGTAAAAAATTACCAAATCAAAATGGGGCGCCAATAAGGTTAGTTCTGCCTTGGAAGTATGGATTTAAGTCTATAAAGTCTATTGCTCAAATTGAGTTTTTAAAAGAAAATAAAAAATCATTTTGGCAGAATATAGCACCAACAGAGTATGGATTTTGGGCTAACGTAAATCCTAATGTTCCTCACAAGAGATGGAGTCAAGAATTTGAAAAAGATATAGGCACTGGAAAAAAGTACCGAACAAAACTCTTTAATGGTTATGAAGAGTGGGTAAGTTATTTGTATAAAGATATAGATTATAATTCATTATTTTTTTAATTCTATAAATTTTTCTGCTTC
>MDTG01272916.1_pt1 | contig 10894 bp, 12 predicted proteins | sample 811421 | NCBI WGS metagenome assembly MDTG01 (sample SAMN05326645, study PRJNA326480) | marine metagenome | isolation source: seawater | place: Pacific Ocean: South East | collected 2011 | reverse complement strand
TCTTGTTGATGGGATAATCCAAGAATGTAATTTCTTGAGTTCATATCAATACTCACCGGTTGCCGGTAATCCGGAACTTAAAAAAAAGGTTATCAGTAACTTTGAGTCAGAAAACTCTCTAAAGCTCAATGATTATGACTGTATTATTTCAAATGGAGCGAAGCAGAGTATTTCAAACGTGTTATGTGCTTTAATTAATCCTGGTGATGAAGTAATTATTTTTACTCCTTATTGGGTTTCTTACCCTCCACTGATTGAGCTTTTTGGGGGTGTTGTTAAAGTCGTTGAGTGTGATTTCTTTGACGGGTTTGAGCCAAGTAAAGAAAATTTAAGCAAGCTTATAACAGATAAAACCAAGGCGATTATTGTTAACTCGCCGTCCAATCCTTCTGGTGTTATTTATTCAAATGACTGGATGGAAGAATTTTCAAAAATGATGATTAAGTATCCTGGTATAACAATTCTTTCCGATGAAATTTATCGTGAACTTTTTTATTATGATCCAGCTCCAAAGTACTTTTATCATTACGAACCTGATCTTTTAGAGAGAACAATTATTGTTAATGGCGTCTCAAAAACAATGGCCGCTACCGGCCTTAGAATTGGTTGGGCGATCGCACCAAAAAGTTTTATTTCGACTCTTTCAAAGCTACAGGGTCAATTAACTTCTGGGGCGAACTCATTATGTCAGTCTGCTCTCGCAAATTATGACTTCTCAAAATCACAAGATTTTCTAACAAATGTAAAAAATCATCTTAGAGATAATGCAAAGACAGTTCGAGATAAGTTTATTCAGGGGAAGTTATCACATAAGTGGTACCAGACTAGAGGTGCTTTTTATTTTATTGTTGATTTTAACAAACTTCCTATTCATCTTGGTTTTTTAAAAAATGATGAAGATGAGAAAGATTATAGTAATGAAATTTGTGAGTTAATTTTAAAAAAATGTGGGGTTGCTTGTGTTCCCGGGGGAGACTTTGGTCTAAAGAACTCTGCAAGGATATCTTTAGTATCTAACAAGGCCGAGTTCACAGAAGCAATTGATAGAATTGTTCGGTTAATGGTGAAAAAACCAGTGAATCAATAAAATTTTCCGACTATTAATCATTGTGCTTAATTGAGAAGATTTTCAATATGAAGTTCTTCTCATTTGTCGTCATTTTTTTCCTTTGTTTTTCCTGCGGAGAAAGCGAGGAGCAGGTTCGCAAAAACTTAATAATTAGTGCAAATATAGCAATGGGCTCAGGGGATTGTGACAAGGCTATTGAGCTAATGACTTCTGTGGAGAATCCGGGAACTGATGCTGACTTTATAAAAATATTAGCTCTATCCTATGCCTGCAAAGCAAAATTCAATGTGACACGTTTTTTGACATCAGATCTTCAACGTTTTGATGCCAGTGGAACATTTAATGGCACAGCGCTTTTTTCGACTAGTGACGATGTTATTTCTGCAGATGACGATGACTTTGTTTTTCTCCAAAAGGCCATGGATACAATTCTTTACTCAGGTGGCTTAGATACAGATTCTGACCCAACATCTGCAAAACGCTCTGAAAACTTCTCTGATGATGACTTGAATGAACTTGAGATGGTTCTTGTTTATTTACAATTGATTGGGATGGGCAGATTTTTTAATTATTACGGCGAATCAAATGATGAAGGGGAAAAAACCGGTTGTATTTTGCAATATGAAAATGTTGCCTTAAACGCGGGTAACTTTGATGCATTGATGCTCGCGGGTACTCTGAGTACAGGCTCTTGTACATTTGCTAACTATAAAACAAGCGGTAATGGTCATGAGGATTTAGGGGAGCCTGGCGACTATAGCATAAAAAGGTTGTGTCAAGGAGCCATGTTATTAAATAACTTCCTCCATGTATTTCCATCATTATTGGCAAGAATCTCTGGTGATGACTTTGGAAATGTTGCAGCGATGGAGGCGGTCCTCAATGCGATTATATCTGCAATGAATGCTCAAAAAAATGGAACAGGAGATAATGTCGCTGGAGTTTTGAGTCAAAGTCGTTGTGAAGTATTAAATAAAGACGAAGATGATTACCTGCAAGTTTACTACTTATTTTTAATGGAGCAGGTTTTTAGATGAAAAGAGTTTTATACTTCACTCTCACTCTGCTTCTTTATGCCAAACTTTCTCAAGCACAGGTGGTTAGAAGTCCCGTTGCAAGTTTGGTCGGGAATGCATTTACATCCAGGGCCCTAGATGCTTACTCTCTTTTTTATAACCCAGCAGCCATAGGCCCATCCAAGTTAGTTGAGGTTTATCCAGTCAATCCATTGGGACAATTAAGTAATGTTCTTGAGGATACAGACAAGTTTAAAGGGTTTCCTACTAGCCCTGTTGGGGTTGCCGAACGTATCATAAACACACCTCTTGCTATTACAGCTCAAGGGGCACCTGGTCTTAAGTTTGGCCCGATTGCCTTCAATGCATTTTTGGCCAATGATGCAAACTTCATTTTGAGAAACCAGGTGTACCCACAACTGGATATCTCCTATAAGTTTGATCGAGGATTTATTCTCGGCTTTGCCTCCAGTTGGGGAAAAGGTGGGAAGTATAAAAAAAATCAATATACAAGAGCAAAAAAAGCAACTAGCTCAGGTTCAAATTTTTCAATAGGCGCAGCGGTTAAATATATCGATAGGCAGTCACTGGATGGAAACTTCTCTCTTTTTGGGACAAAGCTTTATAGTTCTATTGTTGATGGAGCGACTGACTTGGACTCCTTAAAAGACTCGCTGGGCTTTAACCGTGGTAAGGCCTTTGGTTTTAATCTTGGTAGTCTTTACTCTTGGAGTTCAAACTTAACAGAAATAAATTTTGGGATTGCTGTTTTAGATGCATTCAATACCAAATTCAAAAAAGTAAGTGGAGTAGAGGGACCGAATGAAATACCAATGAAAGTTAACAGCGGGTTTAGCTTTAAGCAAACCCTCCCTGGTCTACATTATATTGTTTCTCTGGATTATGGGCCTGCACTTGCAGATATTGACTGGAAAAGAAAAATCCACTTCGGTGTTGAGCTTGGTATCCCTTTAATCGACTTTTTTATTGGTTGGTCTGAAGGCTATATGAGTTATGGAGTAAGGACAGACTTGTGGCTGTTTAATATAATTGCCGGGCTTTATGGTCAGGAAATGGGTGTTCAGTACTCAGAGCAAAAACTTTCTCAATTCATCTTTCAGGTTGAACTGTTTAGTTTTGACTTTGAACTATAATTACATTTACAAACCTCTTTTCGAGCGTCAAAATTTTAATAAGACCAACACATGGAGAGTGGATTGGAAAAAATTTTTGTTTTAGACACCAATGTAATACTATTTGATCCCCAAGCAATCTTAAAATTCGGCCCCCAAAATACTGTTTTTATTCCCTTGATAGTTGTCGAGGAAGTTGATCGATTTAAAAAAGATCAGAATGAAAACGGTAGAAATGCACGGCACTTCTCAAGGTTAGTGGATGAGCTTAGGCAAAAGGGTTCAGTGACTCAGGGAATTGACCTTGAAAACGGTGGGAAGTTATTTATATCAGTAGATCGTAAAAAAAATATCGAGCACCTAGAGTTACTAGATTTGGACCTGAATGATAATGTAATACTATCCTCAGCCTTAACTCTTAAAGAAAAAGGTAACGATGTTACATTAATTTCTAAGGACATTAACTTAAGGCTTAAAGCAGATGTTGTTGGATTAAAGGCTGAAGACTATGGTAAACAAAACGTTTCACTTGACCAGCTTTATTCTGGAAGAAGGGAGTTAGAGGTTCCGGTCAATCTTCTTGACCAATTTCAAAAAGAAAGGTTTTTACCGGAAGAGTTACTAGACTTAGATGAAATTTTTCCTAATGAATATGTACTTGTTTGTGAAGAGAATAATCCAAGGCATAGAGTTCCAGGTCGTTATTCTGCTCAAAAAAAAGGTGTCGTTCCTTTAATCACCATGAGAGAGGGCGTCTGGGGTATTTATCCAAAAAACTTAGAACAACAGTTTGCTTTAGACGCACTTTTAAATGATGAAGTTAAGTTAGTTAGTCTCACTGGGAAGGCCGGGACAGGAAAGACTTTACTTGCAATTGCAGCGGGCCTGGAGCTCACAATATCCCAAGAAAAATATTCTAGACTTCTTGTCTCAAGACCAATCCAGCCAATGGGACGTGATATTGGTTTTTTACCTGGGGATGTAAATGAAAAACTAGGTCCTTGGATGCAGCCAATATTTGATAATATGGACTTCTTATTTGGAAGAGATCGTGGAGCGAGTAGTTCGAACAGTTGGGAGGAACTAATTAACCAAGGGCTCTTACATATTGAACCTCTTACTTACATAAGAGGACGTTCAATACCTAAGCAATATATGATCGTCGATGAGTCTCAAAACCTTTCACCGCATGAAATAAAAACTATTGTCACTAGGGCCGGCGTTGGAACAAAGATTGTTTTGACGGGTGACTGTGAGCAAATTGACAGTCCTTATCTAGATTCTATAAATAATGGGTTGGCCCATTGTATTGAAAGACTTAAATCAAGTGAGCTTATTAGCCACATGATGTTAAAGATAGGGGAGAGGTCACCTTTATCGGAGATTGCGTCACAGTTATTATGATTCCGTTGAAGCTTAAGCGTAGATATCTACGTGCACCGTTAAATAATGAATGCCTAATTAAAGTAGGTAAGGAGCTCCTTAAAGGAGAGGTTTCCAACATTTCGGAGGGGGGTCTCCTTCTTAAGGAGTTCCAGGTTTTGCCTCATGACAAGCAATTCTCTGTTTTTATGGAGATACCAGCACTGCCAGATTTTACTAAAATATCAACAAATGAACTATTGGACCTGGGTAGAGGAAGCTTCGAGTATGATATTGTTGGAACGATTGTCGAGGTAAAGAGAAGTAAGCTAAATGAGAGCAGTAACACTTATGAGTTTGGTTGCGAATTTGCCGACATAAGGCGTGAGGCACAAGAGAAAATTAATGAATATGTGCGTAATTTTGGCGTTAATATCGTTTTTTCATTGACTCTTTTTGAGCAAGGAACCAACCGGAGTGAGGTAAAAGTTCTTATAAAAAAGTGTGTGGAACTTTTAAACTATAGTAATGGTATGTCTATGGCAAAAATCAGAGAGCAGCTATTACATGACTATCAAAGCTTGGAAAGTCTTTAGTTTCTTGGTGTTTTATTTTTTTTAAAGGTTATAGACCTTCGCTCTAGTTCTTTGAGTAATGTTTTAGCCTTTTTCAATAATTGTTTAGTGATTCTTTTTTCAATGTCATTTTCAATTTTTTTTGTTTCTTGAATTAAACCTTCAAGGCTTAGACTTTTGATGTCCATTGTAAACTTTTTAAGCTTTTTTGCTTCTTCGAAGCTAATAACTTTTGAATCTTTTGAACTAAGCACTTCCTACCCTAGTTAAAGTCTAGGTAAGTGGTATTTGAAACATGGTTGTTTGGCAAAATTTGGTAGTTTTTAAAAATAAGAAAGGTAAAAAAGACTAACTCTTTGCGTTGTACATACTAATTTTGTTCGCTAAGTTCTTGTTTTTGCTCAATCTTTTCAATGAGTCCCTCAAGGTTTTGAATCATTTCCTGAAGAATTTCCTGATTTGAAAGATTTAATGTCAGCTTCTTTTCATCTCTTTTCTTGCTCAAATTAATAACGTTACTCATAAATATTCCTTTCTAGGGGTGGAGACTATGAGTAAACCGTATATTGGTAAAGTCAGTTTCACTTTTTACAGGACAGTATCAATTCTGACCTATACCAGGGATAAAAAGGGGGACAAAAATGACTTTTGGCCAAAAAAATTAAGTAAAAAATACAAATACCAGGTATCGATGGAAAAATTTGGGTAGAAGATACTCAAATGAAACAAAAATTCGCAGTTGATATTATTAAAAATTGGCCAAGAGACCAGGTCGTCAAAGACTTAAAGTTTCTATTGGAAAAATATTTCTCAAATCGTACTTTGGGTCTAAGGGTAATTAGTGAGAAAACTAACATATCTAAGAAGACTTTATTGAGAATTCTTGGACAGGATACAAAGCCTAATCAGCAATCAGTTATGCGTTTTTATGAATATTACTTCCAAGTCGTTGAGGACGAAGCTCTTAGCATGCAACATCGTTGGATAAAAGAATATTTTTTGAGCGTTCTCAATAAGCACTATGGAAGTGTTGATGGATACCTCGAAAAAAAGCTTGAGTCAGATCTTGTTTTCAGGAAGTTGTATATAAGACTTTCAATGTTTGAGATTTCAAAGTCTGAGGTACAAAAAAAATTTGGTGATTACGGTATAGAAGTTATTTCTGAAATGCAGAAAATGAGGGTTGTGGAATCGACAGACGATAAAGTTTTTAGATTAAGACCTGAAGCTTCAATTTCAAAAAGCCCATCAGCGCTTAAAAAGATGATTATTGAGTTAAATCAAGACTTTTTGTCACAAGACTCATTGTCAGAGGTAAATAAAAACTCAGCATTTTACTTCTGTGAAAATATTTCTGAGTCTGCATACCAAACTATACTTGAAGCATCTGAGGAGCTAAAGAAAACGATAAGAAAGATCTTGTCTTCTAGTGACTCTAAAGGTGATGTACCTTTTTTTATTACGACAACAATTGATGAGATGGAAATTTAGTATGAAAATTTATATACAACTATTACTTTTTTTATTTCTAATTATCTCTTCGTTTGAGGGTTATGCTCGTGGAACTAATAGAGAGAGTTTAATCCCTCCAGTAAAAGATGAGTACAGTACTCTTCAAGCGAGAAAATATAGTATTGAGGAACTAGTTGTTTTCAAAGACTTTGCTAATACGACAAAAGCACGTGACTTTATTTTGGGAGACAACGGTGAAGGTGGTGGCACAAAAGACTTTGGTGTGGAAAAAGAAGTAAATAATTTTTTAGAACAACTTCCAGAAAGTCTTGATGAAAATGGTATCGCTGAAATTGAAATTTCTAAAAACCTTGCCTTCTCCAGAGCGAGCTTAATTTCAATTTTTTCGATCAGATCCTTCTATGTCCATAAATACTTTTTGCTACCTTCTCAGGAAGAAGTTGAAATTGAGAACATTAAGTTCTTCTATTTAAAAGACCTTGAAGAAGGTGAAGAGATATTCAGGTTAAAGCACCTCGCTGGCTTTAGAACATATGATGGAAGAGTATACTCGGTAAAAGTAATTACTGGTTTTAAAGTTCTTTTTGCTTCAGAGTAGCTTGCGATTTCTTCCTCTTAATAAAGTATGCTGAGATCCCAATTAAGAAAGCGCCAAAAATAATTAAATTACCCTTTTTAACATATTCAATTACCGTTTCTCCGAACTTAAAATATAAATTGAAAAAAAGAGTACAGCTCACTGTACACGCCAATAAATCTGCAAGCGCAAATTTAATGAAGTTCATTTTACTGAGTCCCGCGGTCATGAAAAGACCATTTCTGACTCCAAAAGGAATGAACCGTCCAAAAATTAATGTCATGACGCCATATTTCTCATAGAAGCCACTCAGTTGGTCGACTTTCTCTTTTGAAACTACTTTTGCAAATAGTTTTACCTTCCAGACTTGAGGGCCTAGTTTTCGACCAACACCGTAACATATTAAGTCGCTAAGGTAGGCGCCGAGAAAAACACCGAAAAAAAGCTGGTAGTAATTTTGAGGAAACTTTGAGGCAATTAAGGCGGAGATAAAAAGCATGCCATCTTCAGAGACAGGGATATTAAACCCGGCCAAAAGTAATAACCCAAAGATTATATAGTGGGCATTCGCTGAGTTTTCTTGAATAAATTGAATAAAAGTCTCCATATGTGCCCCCTTAAAATAAAGAGGGAGGCTAAAGCCTCCCTCTTATATTAATAAATTAAATTTATTATAAATTATTTAGCGTGCTTGCCAAACCACTCTTTTGAGCCGTTAACGTCAGGCTTCATTGAGTCAGATCCAGAAGTCCATCCCGCTGGACAAACCTCTCCGTGCTTTGCAGTAAACTGATAAGCTTCAAGAAGTCTTAGGGTTTCAGATGGGTTTCTACCGACTGACAAATTGTTAATTGTTGCATGCTGAACAACATCATTATCATCGATAATGAAAAGACCACGAAGGGATACTCCAGCATCCTCGATTAAAACGCCAAAGTCTTTAGCGATTTGTTTTGTTGTGTCAGCCAAAATAGGGAAGTTTACCTCGCCAATTCCACCATCATTTCTTGATGTTTTTGTCCATGCAAGGTGAGAAAATTTAGAGTCGATTGAGCACGCTAGAACTTCTGCGCCGAGAGCTTTAAACTGCTCCATCGATTCAGAGTAAGCAACAATTTCAGTAGGGCAAACGAAAGTAAAGTCTAACGGATAGAAGAATAAAACCTTCCACTTACCTTTGAAATCATCAGATGAAAGTTCTTTAAAGTCAGATCCAACCACAGCATCTGCCTTCCATGCTGGAGCAGTATTTCCTACAAGTCTTAATGGGTTTGTTTCAGTTGTCATTATGTCTCTCCTTAAGTCAAATTGAAGATGTTTATGAAAGCAACAGTAGAAGACGTGCCATTAAATATCAAGCATATTTGTTTGAATTAAATCATGTCTATTGATTTTTATTCTTTGAGGCTTGCTTTAATTGAATATATGCCCGAGGAAGTGTAGATTATGTCGATTTCTTGTTCAAATTTGTAAATGTTTACAGAAAAACTGTCGATAATTATTTGAACAACTTAGGAGAGTTAATGTCTAAAACACCAATGTCTTATATACCGAATCCAATTGTTATAGAGCAAACAGCTCGCGGTGAACGTCAGTATGATATTTATTCCCGCTTGCTATTAGACCGTATCGTGTTCTTAGGCACCCAGGTCAATGACACGGTCGCCAACTTGATTATTGCTCAGATGCTTTTTCTCGAACAGTCTGACCCGGAAGCTCCTGTGCACTTTTATATAAATTCCCCTGGGGGAAGCGTTTATGCTGGTCTAGGAATCTATGATGTTATGCAATACATTTCATGTCCGGTACATACCTATTGTGTAGGCTTAGCTGCCTCTATGGGAAGCTTACTTTTAACTGCCGGAGAAAAGGGAAAGCGTTATGCCATGCCTCATTCTCGCATCATGATTCATCAACCTCTTGGTGGTGCACAGGGTCAGTGTTCGGATATTCAAATTCAAGCAAAAGAAATTCAAGACTTGAAAGACCAATTAAACCAAATCTATATGGACCATTGCTCTAAAGATTTATCGAAAGAGAGAATTGAAGAAGCGACGGACAGAGATAATTACCTCAATCCCAGCGAAGCCATTGAGCTTGGATTAATTGATAACATAATTACCAAAAAATAAAGGCTATTTATGAATGCCAAGTCATCTTCAAATCTAAATTGCAATTTTTGTGGAAAATCTCAAAAAGAAGTTAAAAAGCTAATCGCCGGGCCAGGTGTTTACATATGTGATGAATGTATTGAGCTATGTAATGATATTATTCAAGACGATGTGTCACAGGCTCAAACAAAAACAACGCTTGATAGTGTTCCTAAGCCTCATGAAATAAAAACTCATTTAGATAGCTATGTTATAGGTCAAGATAGACCAAAAAAAATTATTTCTGTCGCTGTTCACAATCATTATAAGAGAGTTGCGCAAAATGACTCGAACAAGAATGATGATGTTGAGTTAGCTAAGTCAAATATTCTACTTGCTGGCCCTACTGGCTCAGGTAAAACCTTAATAGCTCAATCATTGGCAAAATATCTAAATGTCCCCTTCGCAATTGCTGATGCAACGGCACTTACAGAGGCTGGGTATGTCGGTGAGGACGTAGAAAATATTTTATTAAACTTGCTTCAAAACTGCGATTACGACATCGAGAGGGCTGAAAGAGGAATCATATACATTGACGAGATTGATAAGATTGCAAAAAAATCTGAAAATCCATCAATAACACGTGACGTCTCAGGTGAGGGGGTTCAACAAGCATTGTTAAAATTAATTGAGGGAACTGTTGCCCAAGTCCCTCCAAAGGGTGGTCGGAAACATCCTCAACAGGAGTTTTTGCAAGTTAATACTAAAAACATTCTTTTTATTGTAGCAGGAGCCTTCGTCGGCCTAGATAAGATAATTGAGAAAAGAATGACCAAGCGTCCAATGGGTCTAATGACTGAAAGTGCTGACTCGGAGCAATCTGTTGTCGAAAAGTTCGGGGGGATTGAAGCTGAAGACCTCTCAAAGTTTGGGCTAATTCCTGAGTTTATTGGGCGTGTCCCGGTAAATGCTCTACTCCAAGAACTCGACGAGGATGCTCTGCTGCAGATCTTAACGAAGCCTAAAAATGCTATCACAAAGCAATATCAAAAGTTATTTGAAATGGATCAAATCGAACTAGAGTTTGAAGAAGATGCACTAAGAGAGGTTGCGCAGATTGCCTTGAGGAAAAAAACAGGGGCAAGAGGGCTTAGAGCTATTCTTGAACAAACAATGTTAGATGTTATGTTTGATATACCAAGTAACGAAAAGGTAAACAAAGTAGTTGTTACACTTGACTCTATTAAGGGTATTGAGTCTCCCAAACTGCTTGAGGGTCCAAAGAAAAATAATGATGAGAGTGGTGACATTAAGGGAAAAAGTCACATAAATTCAGCCTAATTTATGTAAAATTTTCTAACACTTTATAATTATATTTTGTTTTGGCACATAGCGAAAACCGCTCAGAGTGATGCTTAAAGGTATTTCTAAGGCGATTAGCGGCTTGCTATTAGTCAATAGAAAAAACTTACCGCCTACTTTAATTTTTTGACCTGAATTCCTAATTGGGAGAAAATTATAAGACGAGCCTAAGTGGTATTCTGACTTAGGTAAAGTAGTGCAGGAGGTGCTATGTCTGACAAGAAGTCATCAAAGAAT
>MDTG01016213.1_pt1 | contig 10894 bp, 9 predicted proteins | sample 811421 | NCBI WGS metagenome assembly MDTG01 (sample SAMN05326645, study PRJNA326480) | marine metagenome | isolation source: seawater | place: Pacific Ocean: South East | collected 2011 | reverse complement strand
AGTTCAATAGGGGCAACTTTATAATTAAGACTTATTAAACCAACCAAAATCTAATTAATATTTGCAAATTTAATTTTAAGAATGATACAAATAATAACGCTAAAGGTTCTAAAAGTATTGTTTAAAGTTCCCAGTTATAATATAGACTTATTCTAAATAGCAGTCAAAAAATATCGTTATAGGTTCATAAGTTTTTCTTATTTAATAATTCTATTTTTTAAATCCCCTTTGAGTACAGGACAGTAGGAGTATTTTCCAAATAATTTATATCTAATTAGGGCAATAAAATCATAGACTATATTTGAAAAAAATGTTGGGAAGACAGAGATTAAAATCCTGATAAAAAATAAAACTTTAATTTTTCGTAAAATATAATGAACAGCTTTACTTTTTTGTAAAATAACTCCATTTTCAAGTATTACTGCTACGGAGTCAACTGCCAAAACCTCTGGGTATTTTGTTTTTGTAAATTTACTTTGAAGATTTGTTACTTTAAAATGGCAATGACTATCTTTCATTAAAATAAACCGAATAAAGTAATTACATAATACACATATACCATCATAAATTATAATCTCTTCTTTATGTTTATTTTTCATAATTTGATTTCTATTGTTAAATAAGAATTTTTAGGAGGAGAAGGTATTATCCCTGGGCCTGGATAACCAGTTGCTCTTCGTGTAAAATATATTTCATCAAATAAATTATTAATTCCTGCCTCAAATTTAATATTTATAAATTTATATGAAAGTGATAAATCTGAGATTTCATAAGATGGTATCTCACCAATTACTCCACTTAAATTTCCAGATACTGCATTTGAAGAATCAGTAAACTGACTTGATAGATATGAATACTGGAAGTTAATTGCAAAATCCTTAAATCCAAATTTTAATCCAGTTTTTAAATTATTCTTTGGAACAAATTCAACTTCTTTATCAGTGATACCAACTTCATCAGATTTTAAATATTTAGACTCTATGTATGAGTAATTTAAGAATATGTTAAAATCAATATTATCATTTTTAAATATAATTTCATTAATATCAAATTCAATTAGAGACTCTATACCAGTAATCTGTGCATTTCCAACATTTCCTCTCTCACTTTTTACATTACCGTCGCTAAATGCTTTTTGGATAAATCCAATTCTATCTCTATATATTAGGGCAAATAAACTAGAGTCATAAGAAAACAATTTTTTATAATTTCCTCTTAATCCAATATCAAAAGTAAATCCTTTTTCATCATCTATATCTGGGTTTATTGCATAAGCAGGGTTAATAATACTAATATCCGCAAATGTTACAGATCTGAAATTTTGACTAAAGTTTGCATAAAGCTCACTATTAGTATTCTTATAACTTAAGCCTAAACCTAACAAAAGAAAGTTTCTCTTCTTTCTATCATTCTCATTGAAGATTTCGTTATAAATAGTATTACCTGCAGCATCAAGATTAATTTTTCTGTAGAATCCATCAACACCAGTATTAATACTTTCAAACCTAAAGCCTGGAGTAATTGAAATTTTATCGTTAAAGTAGAAAATATTTTCTCCAAAAACAGCAAAGTTATAATTTGGGTATACGTATTCTGATTGATTAACATAGTTTGGAAAATTTATATAATCAAAATTAAAATTAGCATCTTTTGAATTATTTCCTGGACCCTGAGAACTCTCTGAAAATGAATTATAATATTTAGCACCAATTAGTAAATAAGACTCTTTATTTAAAAAAATATAGTTAGTCAAAAATCTAGTCTCAAAACCAAAATTTTTAAAACTTCCCTTAATCAAATCTCTTTCTTCACCATAATCAATTTGATCAACTCTGTTTGTTCTGAATCCTAAAGAATTTCTTTTTGCATCTAATCCAAAAAAATTGAAGCTAAAATTTGAGTTCTCAGAAATTTCTAGAAAATATTTAATATTGTATAAAAACCACTTTATTTCAAACCAGTTTCTTTCTCTGTTACTTTGCAAAGGATCATTTGCAAACATAAAATCCGATAATCCTCCTGCTTGATGAGCAAGATACTCCATATATGTAATCTCAGCCGTTAAACTGGATTTATCACTTAAATTATAATTAAAATTTTGGAATGTGTTAACTGACTCAAATTCTGAATTAGGCCTAAAACCGTCACCTTTTTTATAATTTACATAACCATAATAACTAGAATTATCATTACTCGAACTTATACTTGTAAAATTAGTGAAAAGATTGTTTGAACCACTTGTATTCCTAGTTATTAGTTCAAAGTTATCATTTGGCTTAGGTGTCTTAATTTTAAAATTAATAAGTCCACCAAATTGGGTTCCATATTGAAGAGATGCTGCACCTCGAAGTATCTGAATTTCTTCAAGTCCCTCTGGTGGGGGTGTATAATAAGTTTCAGGGTATCCTAATGCATCAGCACTTATATCATAATTATTTTGTCTAGTGTTGAAGTTTGCGGTTCTATTTGGGTTTAGCCCTCTACCACCTATATTAAGTTGAAGCCCTGCATCATCATTTTGATAAATATTAAGGCCCGGAATTTGATTGTATATTTGACGTGCATTATTTGAAGCTAGATTTGCCATTGATACGTCAATTAGAATTACTTCATTTTTTTTCCCTGCATAAATTCTAGTCCCTACAATATCTTCCATTCTTTTTATCTGAAATATCTTTTTCAAATTTCCTCTGACCACAACTTCATTTAATTCTTCAACTTTTGGTTTTAGTTTAACTACAATATCTTCTGATTCAGATACTCCTGGATTGTAGAAATTTGTTATAAGATTGTAACCTTCTAGAAAAAAATTTATTTCAGTCTCAACATTATTAATTGTTATACTAAATTCACCTTTAGAATCGCTGTATGTAATTTCATTTAAATCAGAGTTAAAAATTGTTACATTTTTGAGTGGTAGATTATCTAATTCATTTAAAATAATTCCATTTATTTTCTCTTGAGAAAACAATGAATTAAAGAAGAGAATGAATAATATTTTAAAAACCTTGAATTTCATCTTCAAATTCTATTATCCATTTTTTATTTGAAAAACCTCTTTTTTCTTTCATCAAGTTTATATTTGGATCTATAAACCGTCTGCTTTTCCTACCATTTAATGTTACATAACTTTCTGCATAAACTTCAACATTATTAAAACCATTATTGTTATAAAAATCACCAAGATAATGGGCATATTCCAATATAAAATCTGGTTGAAAACTCATTTGTCTTTCTTGGAATTCTGTTAAAAAATCTTCATTTAAAACATAAAATGACTCTGAGGTCTCGCCATCAACTATTTTAAATTCAGTAAAGCCTTTTTTTTCGATAAGCATTACTCTCCAAGAGAACCTATAACCTTGCTCATTCCAAAAAAGCTCTCCAGGGTAAAGAAAATACCTAAACGGAAAAAGCAATTGAATTGTGAAAAATACAATTAATGATAAAAAAGAAATTTTAGCTCTTTTGTAATTATAAATTTTAATACTAGAAACTTTATCAAAATATTTTTTAAATGCTGAAAATATTTTATTTAGAAATTTTTTATGAGTTTCAGGTTCAAAAAAAATTATTGAGGATGTTATCATTATATAAGGGAACATTCCAATTGAGGGAAATAAAATTGCTGTCATAATATGAAAAGTTACAACAAGAAAAAATCCAAATAGCCTAGTCTTCCTGTATAATAAAATAAATGCAATAAGTAAATCATAGAACATGCCAGCCCAACTAAATAAAATATGTACCCAATCCATTTGGAATAATGTATTGCCAACAATTGGCATATCATATTTAGATGTTAACCAAATCTTTAGTGGCTGGGCTTCAATAAGCCAATCACTATTTATCTTAGCGATACCTGCATAAACATAGACTATACAGATAATTAATTTTAATGCATCAACATTCCATTTAGGTATAAGTTTATATGACTTTTTATTAATTAGATTATCCATAGAATAATTTGCATTAGCAGGAAAAAAAATCATTAAAAAACTGATTAAACTTACCAAGTAGTAGTGATTTAGGTATGTTGTTTTGTCCATAAGCTCTGCATAAGTAAAACTTAAGAAAAGTAAAATGATTGAAATTCTATATTTAAATCCGATTGCTACAAAAAAAGATGATATACCACAGATTAAAAAAATCAAATATGTATAATTCCCTATTGGCTTCACCCATTCGAATCCATAATATGAGAAATGAAATGATGGATCTATATATAATTCTTGAATCCATCCTTCTGACCAAATTCTTACTATGCTGAAAAGCATTAAAAAACCAAAGCCTAGACGAAAAATTGCTAGGCTTGAAGAATCTTGTTTTAGATTTAAATATTTTAAAATATTCAATTTATTTTTAAATTAATCTCCATCTGCATCTGTATAATCGACTGCAACATTAAATATAGACAACATATCAGTTTTTAAATTTACAACGATTTTTTGAAGTATATCAAATGCTTCTAACATTGCTGTATTATTAACTTCTATTTGATTTAAGAAATTATCATCAAGATTATTTATTGCTACTTTGGCTTCATCTAGTCTTGAAATAACATCTGAAGCAACATCAGAGCCTAAATAATCTAAATATGATTTATAACTTGGACCCTCTGTTCCATCTGAATTTTTACCTAAAAATAAATTTTCAACTGATTGTCTTGCTTCTAAAAGTAATATTTTAGATAAGTTCCCAAATGAATTTTTTGAAAAATAATATGCCTCAATTTTAGTAGGCAGTTCACCCGAGGAAAACCTCCCTGCTGGAATACCAATTTTATTTGTTCTAAGACCTTTTTCAAAATAGAAAACGAAATCATTGACCATCATGTTAAAAGATGATGTAGCTGTATTTTCACTAGAACTGTTGAAAGTATCCTTATATGTAATCCAATCTTCAACTACTGAATTTGTGATTTCATTCATCAAATTACCTATGGTATTTAAATAACTTCCATAATTTGAGTTAGAGATATATAAATTAATTACTGCATCCTTGGAATCAGCAATTCCATGAAGCATGTAATCAATCGCTGGAAATCCTTGAGCAGACCAATCATTTGGATTAGTAAGATCTGTTTTTCCATCTGCAATATTATTGTTTGTCCTCTCTTCACTTACTGGATATGTATTCATTTTAAGATTATACATGATTTGCTCTGCCTCACTAATATTAAACATTTCTACATGTTGCCATTTCTTATAGGCATCAATCCATGAGTTTTGAAGTTCATTATAATTATCTGATCCAGGTGAATCTACAAAAGTATTTATGCTTGTTTTTAAAATGCTCATGGACTCTTTAAATGAATTATATTTTGGAATAATTATATTTTCTGAATAGTTTGAAAGTATTGTAGCCCTGTCAAAAGTATCAGTTTGATTACTAGATGCTGTTGATGAAGTTCCAGATGCTGTTGATGAAGTTCCAGATGCTGTTGATGAAGTTCCAGATGCTGTTGATGAAGTTCCAGATGCTGTTGATGAGGTGCTTGAAGATTGTTGATTTGTTTGATTACTTGAGTTGCTGTAACCTTCATCAGAATCTTTACTACATGCAAAAATAGTTAAAAGACAGAATAATATTTTAATGTATTTGTTTCTCATTTATTTTAATTAAACTAAGTAGGGCTAAAAAATAGCCCTACTTAGGTTAAACTAGATTGAAAATTAACTTAAAAATCCTTATCATATTCCAAATTTAGCTTTTATCTCATCTCTTATTGACTCAAGAGTTGAATTTTGAACAGTCCAAAAATTATCCATTGAAGATAAAAATGCATTTACTTCAGAATTACTAAAGTAGGGCGTATCAGTACCATCATTTGTAAATTGAAGACTCATGATAAAACCATATCCTTCTGATAATGCGTGAAATGCATCTGCAGTATTTCCAGCTGCAATTTTAGTCATATAGCCATTCAAATAATCAACTGCTTTATACCCAATTACTTTTGATAATTCCTTTTTAATTATTGTAGCTTGCTCATCTCTTTTGTCATACTGGTTAGCAACTATGTAAGCCCTTCCTCTTCTAAAAGCATCAAACACTAAAACTCCAATTCCTGGTTGGTTACTAGCATTAATTTTTTTAAAATACTTATTTAAAGTTGTACCATTACCAGTTGGACTAGTTCCAAGATCAAGTCTACTAGCGTCAGCTTCCTGACCGTATAGATAACCAAATCCTTCGTCCCATTTATGCTCCATGTCTGTATAGTCTTTCCCAGATGACAATACTTTATTTGTATTATCTGCTGTCCTAGTACCTGAGTCTAATTGATATGGTGTTATATAATTATTAACTATTTGGTCTACAGCCATTGCCCCAATAATACCTTTGATAAATGTTTGATCAATTTCGTGGCCTTTTGCATTTACATGAATAGTTCTTGTTGCATCAGTTAGGACTCCAGCTTGACCATTAGAAGCATCAGTTGCCCAATTTGGTATGACGTTATCAGCAAAATCTCTAATCATAGCATCAAATTGTGGCCTAACAGTTGCCGATGCAAGTGGTGATCCAGCAGTTTTATTTCCCATTTTCTTCCCTGAAGTATTTAAAGATTCATCGGAAAAACCGGTTCCATCATTAAACATTTCAAGCATTTGAGCTTTTGTAAAAGTATTTTTGTTTAAGGCGCTATAAAGTTCATCAGCCATATCTAACCTTGCTGTTTGACCTGAAAATGACACAGTGGACTTTCCAGCTCTTGCATATTCGTAAGAATAAGGAATCTCTACAGTAACAGTTTGAGTAACAGTATTTGTTACCTCAACCACTTGGGTGTCATATTGAATTACAGTTTCTGTAACAGTTTGAGTAATAATTTCGGGATCATCTTTTGAACATGAGGTAAAAATAATTGCTAATGATACAATTAATAATATTGGTTTTATATACAAGTTTTTCATAATTTAAGTTTTAATAAAACCGTTCTAAAAGTTGGTTAATGGTAAATTATTAATAATGATTTCTAATTTAGAACGGTTCTAAATAATAGAACGAATATATAAATAATTATTTTTATTTAGACTAAATCTAAATAATTTTTTTTTAATATTGTGTTAAATTCTAAAATATGAAGAAGATATTATCTTTTATAGTACTATCATTAATTGGATGTTCAACAGATACAGGTGAACAAATAGTCAACATTTACAGTCAAAGGCATTATGATGTTGACCAATTACAATATGATAATTTTGAAAGTGAAACTGGTATTAAAGTAAATGTTATTAAAGCAAATGCTGATGAACTAATACAGAGAATGAAAAACGAGGGGGAAAATAGTCCAGCCGATTTATTTATAACTGTAGATGTTGGAAAATTATGGCAAGCCTCTGATATGGATTTACTCCAAAAATATAATGATGTGTCATTAACTGATGGTATTTATACAAATCTAATTGATAAAAATGGATACTGGGTTCCTGTAACATATAGATCTAGAATAATTGTTTACAGCAATGATAGAGTTAAAGAAAGTGATCTTAGTACTTACGAAGATTTAGCAAATCCTAAATGGAAAGGAAGAATCTTAGTGCGATCTTCTTCAAACTCATATAATCAAGCACTTCTCTCATCCTTGGTTGCAAATCTTGGTATTGATGCTTCAGCATCATGGTCAAGGTCTGTTGTATCAAATTTTGCTAGAGATCCTAAAGGTAATGACAGAGATCAAGTAAAAGCAATTGCTGCTGGTCAAGGAGATTTAGCAATTGTAAATTCATATTATATAGGTCTATTGTTGTCCTCTGAAAATGAAGAAGAAATTAATGCTGGTAAGGCTATATCTGTATTCTTTCCAAACCAGGCTGACGGACAGAGTGGTTCTCATATAAATGTTTCTGGGATTGCTTTAGCAAAAAACTCTTCAAATAAATCAAATGCTTTGAAACTTATAAAATACTTAACTTCAAATGAGGCTCAAAAAACTTATGTAAATAATACATTTGAATACTCAGTGAAACCAAATATTGAACCCAATCAAATAGTCAAAGATTGGGGAACTTTTAAGCAAGATCAACTTGATTTGAATATGCTTGGTATTAAAAGGAATGAGGCAATTCGTATATTTGACGCTGCAGGTTGGAAATAAACCTAAAGTTTCTTTTAAATGAATGTTAAAATATCAACATCCCTTATTTCATTAATTTTAGTTTTCCCTTTGTTGTACCTTGTTTACAGCGTAATAGGATTAAATTTTGATAACTTTATATATCTGTGGAATAATCTTTTACTCGGATATTCTTTTAATACTCTATATCTTGTTTTGTTAACAGTTTTTTTTTCTCTTATTCTGGGTATTATTCCTGCGTGGTTTATATCAACTCGAAAGTTTAGTGGTAAGACACTTATTGATATACTTCTCTTCCTGCCTTTGGCAATACCATCATACATAATAGCATTTACTTACAGTGACCTATTAAGTTACACTGGTCCTTTTCAGAGTTATTTTCGAAATTTTCATCCAGACCTATATAAATATGTAAACCTGGATTATCTTCAAATTGAAGTTTTAGCTTTTTTGATGTCACTCGTTCTATATCCTTATTTATATACTGCATGTAGAATTTCTTTCTCACTTGTTGGCTCAAATTATATAAATATTTCAAAAAATCTTGGAATGTCTCAGTTTCAAACTTTTTTTAAGATTATAATACCTATATCTAGAGTATCTATATTTTCAGGATTGTTTTTAATTATTATGGAAGTACTTAATGAGTATGGAGCTGTTAAATATTTTGGAGTTAATACTTTCACAAGTGGAATTTTTAGGTCTTGGTATTCTATGGAGGATATAAATACAGCATCAATTCTTGCAGTTTGTCTACTTATAGTTGTATCTATATTCTTTATGTTTGAGAGGTATTCATCCTCAAAGTATAGATACAATTATAAATCTAACGATAATGTTTCAGCTAATTATTCGACTAATAAATTCTCGAGTTTTTATATATGCAGTATTTGTTTATTCCCTTTTTTACTCGGATTCTTTATACCAATTATTTATATAATAAATAATGTAATTAATACTATTAAAATTATTGACTTAAAAGAATTAATTAATTTAACATTTAACTCATTCTTTCTTGCATCAATTGCTTCAATTGTAATAGTTTTTATAGCGATATTATTTCAGTACATAAAAAAAATTTCAAATAGTAAAACCGTATTTTTTTTAAGTGAGATCGTTTCTCTTACATATGCATTACCTGGAGCTGTTATTGCTTTATCTTTAATTCTAATTTTAGCTTTTTTATCAAAAATTACAGGAGTTTCCATAGTATTTGGTTCACTAATAATTCTTATTTATGCATATGTAATGAGATATATGGCAGTTGGAATATCTCCCCTAAGATCAAGTTTTGATAAGCACCCAGATTCATATGATGACACAGGAAAAAATTTAGGAATGAGTAATTTTAATCTTTTTAAAAAAATTCATTTACCAATAAATAAGAGATCAATATATATTGCTTTTATTCTCTGTTTTGTTGATATTATTAAAGAGCTTCCTATCACATTGATTCTCAGGCCTTTTAATTTTGACACACTTGCAGTAAAAACTTATGAGTATGCAATAGAAGAAATGATTGCTAAATCATCCGTTTACTCATTAGTAATTATTTTATTAGGTGCTGTTTTATTAATATTTTTGAGAAAAATTATAAACAATAGTCTTGATGTATCTTAATATTGAAAATCTTATTAAATATTATAATATTGAAAATCCATTAATTAAAGATCTAAATTTCTCTGTAAATAAGGGTGAATTTGTTTCTTTTGTTGGTGAAAGTGGATCTGGTAAAACTACATTTCTAAAATGTCTTGCGGGTTTAGAAAATATTAATTCTGGTAAAATTACACTTAACAACAAAGTACTAAATGATGAGAAAATAAATATAAAACCTCACTTAAGAAAGATCGGTTTTATATTTCAAGATTATCCTCTATTTCCTCATTTAAGTGTTATTGAAAATCTAAAAATAAATCTTGATAAAAAATATGAAACCAATACTGATTATTATACTAAATTGACGGGGTTAGATAATCTTTTAAATAGGTTTCCTCATGAATTATCTGGAGGTGAGCAACAAAGAGTATGCATTGCTAGAGCCCTAATAAGAGAACCGGATTTACTTCTTATGGATGAGCCATTTAGTAATCTTGATTCTAGCATTAAGTCTAGGATTCAAAATGAAGTTTATAAAATTTTAAAAAAAACTAAAACCACAACTATATTAGTAACACATGATATTAAAGATACATTTGACATTTCAGATAAGATACTTGTATTTAAAGCTGGGATTGTACAACAATATGACAATCCTGAGGAAATGTATTGTAATCCAATAAACTGTTACTGTGCAAAGATTTTAGGTGATTTAAATAAAGTTGAAATTGATGGTAATGAATTGTACATAAGACCAGAAAAGATTCGTGTGGTTGAAGATTCTAAATATAAATTTAATGTCAAACAGATATCTTTTGTTGGTAAAGAATATAAAATAAAAGGAACATTTAATGGTGATGAGATTTATTTCTTCAACTCAGCTCCGGTTAAGCTTAATGATGAGATTTCTATAAACTTCAAAAAAGATGATCTTCTTAAGTTTGATAAAAGGTGTAGCAATTTTTTTACTGAACAAGTTTATTAATATTATTTATAATCATTATAAATTACTGTAAATGAGTAATTTATAATCATTCTAAACATTTTTTAAATTAATTTTATGTAAAATTTAATAGAATGATTCAAACAGTTAATACATGCATCAATTGTACAAATATGACAGAGTCATTAGTTTGTGCAAAACATAATGTTGAAGTTGAAGCTAATAACATCTGTGGAGACCACACTTTAAAAGGATAATATTTAGTT
>MDTG01410655.1_pt1 | contig 10895 bp, 8 predicted proteins | sample 811421 | NCBI WGS metagenome assembly MDTG01 (sample SAMN05326645, study PRJNA326480) | marine metagenome | isolation source: seawater | place: Pacific Ocean: South East | collected 2011 | reverse complement strand
GCCCCGGATTTTGTCAAGGCACTGACGCCCTTGCTGGCGGAAATCAAGCGCAAGGGCATCAAGGTAGTGGCCAATGCCGGCGGGGTGAACCCGCGCGGCTGCCGCGACGCGCTGGCCAAGGCAGCCGAGGCGGCGGGTATCGATATCTCGATCGGTGTGGTGCTGGGCGACGACCTGCTGGATCAGGCCGACGAGATTCGCGCCAGCGGCGTGACGGAGATGTTCTCGGGTACTGCATTCCCTGATGAGATCTGGAGCATGAACGCCTATCTGGGTGCCCGCCCCATCGCCACGGCGCTGGATGCCGGGGCCGAGATCGTGATCACCGGGCGCTGCGCCGACAGCGCAGTGGCGCTTGGCCCCCTGATGCACGAGTTTGGCTGGAAGGACGATGATTGGGACAAGCTCAGCCAGGGCTCGCTGGCCGGCCACCTGATCGAATGCGGGCCGCAAGGGACCGGCGGTAATTTCACCGACTGGCAGGACGTGCCGGGGTGGGACGACATGGGCATGCCTATCGTCGAGGTCGCCGGGGACGGCAGCTTTGTCATGACCAAGACCGCCGATACGGGCGGGCTGGTCGTGCCCGGGTCGGTCGGCGAGCAGATGCTCTATGAAATCGGCGATCCGCGGGGCTACCTGTTGCCCGATGTGATTTGCGACTGGTCTGAGGTCACGCTTGAACAGGTCGGCCCTGATCGGGTGTTGGTGAAGGGCGGCAAAGGCCTGGGCCGCACCGGAAGCTACAAGGTGTCGGCGACCCATGCCGATGGCTGGCGTGCGGTCTCCACCCTGACGCTGGCTGCGATTGATGCGCCTGCCAAGGCCGAGCGGGTCGGCGAGGCGATCCTGACGCGCTGCCGCCGGATTTTCCGCGACAAGAACCTGGGCGACTTTCGGCAGGTCAGCGTCGAGGTGCTGGGGGCCGAGGCCGCCTATGGCCCCAATGCGCGTGCGCAAACCCGCGAGGTGGTGCTCAAGATCGGCGCGGTACATGATGACCGCCACGCAATGAACGTCTTTGCCAGCGAGATCGCGCCCATGGCCATTTCCACGGCGCAGGGTCTGACCGGCTTCTTCGCCGGGCGGCCCAAAGTGCAGCCGCTGGTGCGTCTGTTCTCGTTCCTGCAGCTCAAGGCCGACACTCCCGTTGCCGTCGAGGTGGACGGAAAGGAGGTGCCCGTCACCATCGCTGACGAGGCGGTCCGGCTGGATCCGCCTGCTTTGCCGTCGGTGGAAAGCCGGGAAGCCGGTTCCGACGCAGTCAATGTGCGGCTGGTCGATCTGGCCTGGGGCCGCTCCGGCGACAAGGGAGACATCGCCAATATCGCCATCCTGGCGCGCAAGCCGGACTACCTGCCCTATATCCGGTCTGCTCTCACCGAAGAGACGGTGAAAAGCTATTTTGCCCATCTGTGCGAAGGACCGGTAGAGCGGTTCGACTTGCCGGGGAGCCATTCGCTGAACTTCTTGCTGCACGAATCTCTTGGTGGCGGGGGTATCGCGTCGGTAAGGATAGACCCGCAGGGCAAGGGCTTTGCGCAGATGCTGCTCGACATCGAGATACCTGTGCCGACCGATCTAGCCGCGCGCGACGGGCTGACTGCCTCGGGCTCGAGCTGAAAGGACAATTCCATGAGCATTTCAAAACTGCTTGTCGCCAATCGGGGAGAGATCGCAGCGCGCGTCCTGCGCACCGCCAAGGCGCGCGGGGTGGCCACTGCGGTTTTGCGCCATGCCTCCGAGCAGCAGGGGCCGGCCCATCTGATTGCCGACGAGGTTGTGACCATCGAGGGCCCTACGCCCGTCGCCGCCTATCTCGACATTCCTCAGATTGTCGAGGTGGCCCAAAAGATAGGTGCGGACGCGGTGCACCCCGGCTATGGCTTCCTGTCGGAAAACGCCGCCTTCGTGGCCGCTCTGGAAGAAGCGGGTGTGACCTTCGTCGGCCCGACATCCGAGGTCATCGACCTTATGGGCGACAAGGTTCGCGCGCGCGCCTTTGTGGAGGAGCACGGCTTCCCCGTCGCGCCCTCGGCGATCGAGGATGACGACCCCGCAAGTTTCGTCGAACGCTCTCGCGCCGTGGGCTATCCGCTGCTGATCAAGCCCTCGGCGGGTGGCGGCGGCAAGGGGATGCGCGTCGTGCGCGAGGACAAAGCGCTGGAATCCGAAATCGAGACCGCACGCCGCGAAGGCGAGCGCTACTTCGGCGACGGGCGGCTGTTTGTCGAACGCTATATCGAGCGCCCGCGCCACATCGAGGTGCAGGTGATGGGCGACGGGCAGGGCAACGTCGTGCATTTCTGGGAGCGGGAATGCTCAATCCAGCGCCGCTTTCAGAAGATCATCGAGGAGACGCCGTCTCCGGCGCTCAGCCCCGAGCAGCGGCAGGAGATCTGCGACACCGCCGCCGGGATTGCCCGCGCTGTCAACTATCGCGGTGCCGGGACAGTCGAGTTCATCTATGCTCAGGACGGTGCCTTCTATTTCCTGGAAATGAATACCCGCCTCCAGGTCGAACACCCCGTGACCGAGATGGTGACCGGGTTTGATCTTGTCGCCGAACAACTTCGCATCGCGGCGGGTGAGGGGCTGAGCGCCGTCCAGGATGACATTCGTCAGACCGGCCATTCGATCGAACTGCGCATCTGCGCCGAGGATGCAACGGAGGATTTCCGCCCCGCGATCGGGGATATCCTTCTACTGGACGAACCCGAAGGCGAGGGCGTGCGCGTGGACAGCGGTATTCTGGACGGCGGCAAGGTGACGACCGATTTCGACCCGATGCTGTCCAAGCTGATCGTGTACGGGCCGGACCGGGCGGAGGCCATCGCCCGTGCTCGGCACGCGGTGCAAAACTACGTGGTCCTCGGGGTGACGACCAACACCGGCTATCTCGATGCGATCCTGGCCCATCCCGATTTCGCGTCGGGCGATGTCTCGACCGGGTTTCTGGCCGAGCAGGCCGAGACGCTGACTGCATCGGGTGAGGATGTGAACGACCTGCTCATGGCGGTCGCGGCCCTGTCTGACGAACGGCTGGTGGCCGAAGTGATGCAGATACCGGAGGTACACCGCAGAATAGGTGGGTGGAGAAACTGATGCGCAGGATATTTCAGATCGCCGACAATGAGGCCGAATGCTGGCTCACCCATGATGGCAGGAGCTTTATCCTGAACACACCCGACAACGCGCTTTCCTGCCAGTTGGACCCCTCGGGCCGTCCTGGCGGTTATGTGCTGAAGGCGCGGCGGGGTGTGCATGAATTGCGCCTGGCCGTTGGGCCCGAGGCGACATTCGTGCATATGAACGGGCGTACCTTCGAGGTTGGGCGGGTCGATCCCGCCGAACGCCTGGCCGGACGCGATGGCGCTACCGGGGATGATCGTCTGCTGGCGCCGATGCCGGGCGTTGTCGTTTCGGTGGCGGTTAAACCCGGCGACGTCGTTACCGAGGGCCAGCCGCTTCTTGTCATTGAAAGCATGAAGCTTGAAACCACCCTGACCGCGCCCCGCGACGGTGTGATTGCCGAAATGCCGTTTGCCGAGGGTGACAGTTTCGGGCTGAAGGACGTTCTTGCCCAGCTGGCCCCGGAGGAGGAGTGAGAATGCGCCGGATTGAAAGTCAGATCGACACCAATGCCGCCGACTACAAGGCAAACTATGCGGCCATGTCCGAACGGCTGAAGGAGTTTCATGCCCGCCAGAACGCAGCGCGTTTCGAGCGGCCCCAACGCGACATCGACCGCCTGGCCCGGCAGAACAAGCTGGGCGTGCGTGAGCGGCTGGAGCTGCTGCTGGACCCTGGTACGCCATTCCTGGAGTTTTCCACCCTCGCCGCCTGTCGCGAATATGACGGCGCGGTGCCCGGTGCCGCCGTGGTGACGGGCATCGGCATCGTGCAGGGCCGCGAGGTCGCCATTCATGCCAATGACGCCAGCGTCAAGGGCGGTGCCTGGTATCCGCATACTGTGAAGAAGATCGTGCGGCTTTTGGATGTCGCGCTGGAGAACCGCCTGCCGGTCATCCACATCTGCGACAGCGCCGGCGGCTTCCTGCCGCTGCAGCACGGCGTCTTTCCCGACCGGTATCTGGGCGGGCGGGTGTTTCGCAATCAGGTCAAGCTGAGCCAGGCCAACATTCCGCAGGTGGCCATCGTTGGCGGGCATTGCACCGCGGGTGGCGCCTATGTACCGACGCTGAGCGACTACAACATCATCATCGAAGGCACCGGGGCCATTTTCCTTGGGGGGCCACCGCTGGTGAAGGCCGCAACGGGCGAAGAGGTCGGCGTGCAGGAACTTGGCGGGGCGGTCATGCACACCTCGGTCTCGGGCACGGGTGACTATCGCGCCGCAACCGAACAGCACGCCTTTTCACTGGCGCGCGAGATTGTCAGCCAATGGACGCGACCGCCGAAGACGATCATCGAAACCGCCGCCTATGAAGAGCCTTACTACGACCCCAAAGAGCTTTATGGGATCATTCCCAAGGACCGGAAAACCCAGTTCGACATGCGCGAAGTTCTTGCCCGGATCGTGGACGGCTCGCGCTTTCACGAATATCAGCCGGATTACGGCACCACGATGGTCTGCGGCTTTGCCCATATATGGGGCTACAAGGTGGGGATCCTTGCCAACAACGGGGTGCTGTTCAACGACAGCTCGCTCAAGGCCGCGCATTTCATGCAGCTGTGCAACCAGAACCGCACGCCTCTGGTCTTTTTCCAGAACATCACCGGCTACATGGTGGGCCGCGAGTACGAGGAACGCGGCATCGCCAAGGACGGTGCCAAGATGCTGATGGCGCAGGGCGGTTCGGTCGTGCCGAAATTTACCGTGATCGCCAATGCCTCCTACGGGGCCGGCAATTACGGCATGTGCGGGCGAGCCTGGGATGCGCGCACGCTGTTCATGTGGCCCCAGGCCGAAATCGGCGTGATGGGGGCGGATCAGGCCGCCAACACCATGGCCGACGTCAAGATCCGGCAGCTCGAACGCGAAGGTAAGGAACTGACCGAAGAGGAAATTGCCGCGATCCGGGAACCGGTACTGGAGAAATTCCGGCGCGATGTCGAAGCCTATACCTCAACCTCGGAGTTGTGGGACGACGGTCTCCTCGACCCGGCAGATACACGCAACGCGCTTGGCATGTCGATCTCCGCCTCGCTGAATGCACCAATCGACGATCCGCACTACGGAATCTTCCGACTGTGACGGCTTGGGAGCCGGTGCGTCACGCCGCTGTCCGGCTGGGCTCGCTTCTGTTCGAGGGACGACGAACCCTGCGCAGCCCACCGGAGCAATCCGCATTCTGACCAGGCGCAGCTAGTGCATCAGGCCGCCTGCTGTGCCACGCCGCTTGGATAGATACGGTGCCGGAAGTCTCGATCTCCGCAGGGCAAAGGAATGGACGATGCAATTGTCGTGCACATTGGCGCCGCCCGAAGACGCGGCACCAAAGGCATCAGTCGCCTGTCGGGAATTGGTATATGCACCTGACGTCACGGTGTGACGTTGTTGACAGTTCCGGGCACCCGGAGATAAAATCTAACAAGTGGTAGAAAATGGCCTTGCGTGCGTCTCATGGCGGCCAGACCAACCAGGGGAGAGAGAGATGACAGACAAAGCCTATGTTGCAGGCGTTGGGATGGTCCCGTTTCAGAAGCCGGGCAAATCCGAAAGTTACGATGTGATGGCAACGGCAGCCACCCGTTCTGCCCTGGCCGATGCGGGGCTGGACTATGACAAGGTCGAGCAGGCCTATGTTGGCTATGTCTATGGCGACAGCACCTGCGGTCAGCGCGCCTTGTACCAGGTCGGCATGACCGGCATCCCGGTTGTGAACGTGAACAACAACTGCTCGACCGGATCGACCGCCTTGTTCCTGGCCCGCCAGGCCGTCGAAAGCGGCGCGGTGGACTGCGCTCTGGCGCTTGGGTTCGAGCAGATGCAGCCCGGCGCGATCGGCGCGATGTTCCATGATCGGGTCAGCCCATTTGCGGCGTTCGATGAGGAAACCGACGATCTGGTCGGCAACCCGGACATCCCGCTGGCGCTTCGGTATTTCGGCGGTGCGGGCAAGGCGCATATGGAGGAGTTCGGCACACCGCTGGAAACTTTCGCGAAAATCCGCGCCAAGGCCAGTCGGCATGCGGCCAAAAACCCGGTGGCCCTGTTCCGGCAGGAAGTGACGCCCGAAGATGTCATGGCCACGCAGGTCGTCTGGCCCGGCGTCATGACCAAGCTGATGGCCTGCCCGCCGACCTGTGGCGCAGCTGCGGCAATCATCTGTTCCAAGGCCTTTGCCGACAAGCACGGCCTCGACAGCTCAGTGCGGATTTCGGCGCAGGCCATGACAACGGACGGCCCGGAAACCTTCGATGCGCATGACATGCGCGAGGTTGTCGGCTTTTCGATGGCCAAAAACGCTGCCGATCAGGTCTACGAGGCCGCTGGTATCGGACCGGAAGATGTGGATGTCGTCGAACTGCACGACTGTTTCGCCCATAACGAGCTGATCACCTACGAGGCGCTCGGCCTGTGCGGTCGCGGCGAGGCGGCGAAATTCGTTGACGATGGCGACAATACATATGGCGGGAAATACGTGACCAACCCGTCGGGCGGTCTTTTGTCCAAGGGCCATCCGCTCGGGGCAACCGGGCTTGCGCAATGCACCGAACTTGTGCAGCAGCTTCGCGGCCAGGCCGATGCGCGCCAGGTCGAGGGCGCGCGCCTGGCGCTCCAGCACAACCTGGGCCTCGGCGGGGCCTGTGTGACCACGCTTTATGAAAAAGCCTGACAGCGCCATTCGGGAGAATAGACCATGACTGACAAGCTCGACGGGCGCGTGGCGCTGGTCTCCGGGTCCGGCCGGGGCATCGGACGAGAAATCGCGCTCAAGCTGGCCTCGGAAGGCGCCCGCGTGGTGGTGAACGATCTGGACGCCGATCCGGCCAATGAAACCGCTGAAGCAATTCGCTCAGCCGGTGGAGAGGCTGAGGTCTGCTCCGGCAGCGTGACCGAGGATGGTTTCGCGGAGCGGTTTATCAAAACGGGCGTCGACAGCTTTGGCGGGCTGGACATCATCGTGAACAACGCCGGCTATACCTGGGACAGCGTGGTTCAGAAGATGACCGACGAACAGTGGCAGGCAATCATCGACGTTCACCTGACCGCTCCCTTCAAGATCCTGCGCGCCGCCCAACCGGTGATCAGCGCGAAGGCCAAGGAAGAGGCCGCCGCAGGGCAGGAAGTCTTTCGCAAGGTGGTGAATATCTCGTCCATCGCGGGGACGGGCGGCAATGCTGGTCAGATCAACTATTCCGCCGCCAAGGCCGGTATCCTGGGGGTCACACGGACAATGGCCAAGGAATGGGGCCGCTATAAGGTCAACGTCAACGCCGTCGCCTTCGGCCCGATTCGCACCCGCTTGACCGAAGGCAGCGCGGATGGCGACAGCACGATCAAGGTCGAAGAAAAAGAGATCAAGGTCGGCGTGAATCCCGATCTCCTGTCCCAGATGGAGCGCATGATCCCGCTGGGCCGGGTCGGCACTCCGGAAGAAGCTGCCGGTGCCGTCTATCTGTTCTGTGCGCCGGAATCGAACTTCATTTCAGGCCAGCACGTCATCTGCGGTGGCGGTTTCGTGATCTAAGGCATTTGCCCGGACCCGATGACGGGCTCCGGGCAAGCACATTAATGTCTGGGCGGCCTCTTGGCGGTCGCCAATGCGGAATTTTCCGCAAACTCTAGTCTGGCACGATCACGACGATTGACTCACTTGCGTTATCAACCTAACAGGCGTTAGTTAGGCGTTGGGGCGATACGAAAGTCTATGGCACAAAACACGGCAATCAAAGTCAACGAGACATCGCGCAGCGCGGTTGGACGGGACGGGGTGCTGGACATTGCCGCGCGGCTTTTCCGCGAACAAGGCTACGGGTCCGTTTCGCTCCGAAAAATCGCCGAGGCCGCAGGGATCAAGGCAGGCAGCATATATTACCATTTCGGCTCCAAAGACGAAATCGTCGCCGCCGTCTTGGATGCAGGCATCCAGGTCGTTCACGAGAGCATGCGCGAAGCCGTTTCCGAATTGCCGGAAGGCACCGGCCCCGAAGCCATCCTGAGGGCCGCGATTGGGGCACATCTGCGTGCACTTCTCGATGTGTGCGATTACTCCTCCGCCAATGTGCGAATTTTCGGGCAAGTGCCGCAATCTGTCAGGGATGCCAATCTGCCCACGCGCGGAGCCTATGAGGCCGAATGGGATGCCCTGTTGTCCCGGTTACAGAACGTCGGCGCTCTGAAAAGCGACGTGGACATCCGCCGCCTGCGTCTGATGTTGATTGGTGCGCTCAACGCCACGCTTGAATGGTTCGATCCGGACCGCGGCAGCGCAGAGGCGCTGTCATGCACCTACGCCGATGTATTCCTCAACGGGATACTCAAAAGACAGGATATCTGATACATGGCGCGTCTTGAAACAGCGGTTCTGACCGCATCGGAAGTATACGCCCGCAACCACGCGGCGCAAAGCGAACGGGTTGAAACCCTGCGCGCGCGGATCGCCGAGGCCACGTCGGGCGGGCGCCCCGACATGGTTGAACGCCACCGCAAGCGCGGTAAGCTCCTGGTCCGCGAACGGATCGACCTGCTGGTGGATCCGGGCACCGCCTTTCTGGAACTGTCTTCGCTGGCGGCAAATGGCCAGTATGGGGGCGAGGTTCCCGGTGCCGGGATCGTCACGGGCATCGGGATCGTCCACAGCCTGCCCTGCATGATCATCGCCAATGACGCCACGGTGAAAGGCGGTTCATTCTATCACGAGACAGTGCAGAAACACATTCGCGCCCAGGAAATCGCGGCGGAAAACCGGCTGCCCTGCCTCTATCTGGTGGACTGCGGCGGTGCCTATCTGCCGGAACAGGACCGGGTTTTCCCGGATGCCCGGCATTTCGGCAATTCCTTCTATCGCCAGACCAACATGTCGGCCAGCGGTCTACCGCAGATCTCGGCCGTGTTCGGCGGCTGCACGGCGGGCGGGGCCTATATTCCCGCCCTGTCGGATGAGGTCATCATGGTGCGCGGCAACGCGCGCATCCATCTGGGCGGGCCCTCGATCGTCAAGGTGGCGATCAACGAAGAAGTCGATGGCGAAACACTGGGCGGTGCCGAAATGCACACGCGCGTTTCCGGCGTATCCGACCATCTAGCCGAGGACGAGCACCACGCGCTGGCGCTGATGCGCGACATTGTGGCCGAGCTTGGCCAGTCGCGCCCGATGCAGCCCGACAAGGTGCCACAGCCGCCCGCGCATGATCCCCAAGAGCTGCTTGGCGTCATCAGCGCCGACCGCAAGGAACCCTATGACATGCGTGAGGTTCTGCTGCGCATGATCGACGCCGGCGAATTCCGCGAATTCAAACCCGGTTGGGGCGAAACGCTGGTCTGCGGCACGGCCTGCATCCATGGATACCGGGTTGGCATCCTGGCCAACAACGGCGCGCTTTTGTCCGAAAGTTCGCTGAAGGGCGCGCAGTTCGTGTCGATGTGCGATCAACGCAACATCCCGCTTTTGTTCCTGCACAACATCTCGGGCTTCATGGTCGGCACCGACGCCGAACGCGGCGGCATCGCCAAGGACAGCGCCAAGCTGGTCTATGCCATGTCGGTAGCCAAGGTGCCGCGCCTGTCGGTGCTGCTGGGTGGTTCCTATGGAGCGGGCAATTACGGCATGTGCGGGCGCGGGTTCGCGCCGAATTTCCTTTTTGCCTGGCCGACCGCGGAACTGGCCACCATGTCCGCCGACATCGCCACCAACGTGATGCTGGAACTGCGCCGCCAGAAAGGGGGCGATCCGGACAAGATGCAGACCGACATGGCCAGGATCGAGGCGCAGGTGCGCGCCCAGTATGGCGAACAGTCCGATCCCTATTATGCCACCTCGCGGCTTTGGGATGACGGGCTGATCGAACCTGGACAGACCCGCGATATCCTGGGCCTGTGCCTGGCCATTGTCTCTTCGGTGCCCGAGGCCGGGCGCCACACACCCGTATTCAGAATGTGAGGCCGGCAATATGACCACGACCTATGAAACCATCCTTGTCGAAACCGACGCGCGCGGAGTTACCACGGTAACGCTCAACCGTCCGGACAAACACAACGCCCTGAATGGCACGCTGATCGCCGAGCTGTACGATGCCGCCGAAAAGCTGGCCGCCGATGACAGCGTGCGCATCGTGATCCTGACCGGCATCGGCAAAAGCTTCTGCGCGGGCGGCGATTTCAACTGGTTCGCCTCGAATGTCGAAAAATCCCGCGCCGAGCGGGTCGAACAAAGCGCCACGCTGGCGCGGCTGTTGCGCCGTCTTGACACGCTGCCCAAGCCCTTGATCGGGCGGATCAACGGGTCGGCCTATGGTGGCGGCGTCGGCATGATTTCGGTCTGCGACTATACCATCGGCGCCAAAGGCGCGCGCTTCGGCCTGACCGAGGTGAAACTGGGCCTGCTGCCCGCGAATATCTCGCCCTATGTCGTGGCCCACATCGGCAAGGTGCATTCGCGCGAAACCATGTTGTCGGGCGCTTTGTTCGACAGTACGCGCGCCGAACGGATCGGTCTGTTGACCGAGGTCGTGGCCGCCGATGATCTGGACGCGGCCACCGAAAGCGCCGTCCATAATCACCTTCAGGCCGCGCCGGGCGCGGTGTCCGACACCAAGGCGCTGATCGCCTACGTCGCGTCCCACGATCTGGAGACCAATATGATCTTCACCGCCGACCGACTGGCCGATGCCTGGGAGACGGAGGAAGGAATCGAGGGGATCAACAGCTTTATCAACAAAGCCATCCCGTCATGGCGGGTGAAATGAGCTTCACCCGAGTCCTGATC
>MDTG01310392.1_pt1 | contig 10895 bp, 11 predicted proteins | sample 811421 | NCBI WGS metagenome assembly MDTG01 (sample SAMN05326645, study PRJNA326480) | marine metagenome | isolation source: seawater | place: Pacific Ocean: South East | collected 2011 | reverse complement strand
TTAAAAGACCAATTCTTTCAGAAAGAGATGTTTCATTTGAAACCTTTAATTCATTTAAATCTAAGAATCCTTTCTAATGAAAAATATTATAGTAACAGGCTCCACGGGTTTTATTGGTCGAAATTTAATTCCTATACTAATTAAAGAAAATTACAATGTTTTAGAAATTACTCGTGATTATAAAAAAAGCTATGAATTGTATAAAAGTAAAACCGTAAAGTTTGAAATTAATGAAAATCAGAACTTATTAATTAAGTTTATAAAAAATTTCAATCCAGAAATCTGCTTACATTTAGCTTCACACATTACCCCAAATGATACTTTTGAAGATTCTAAAAAATTGATTGAATCTAATATAAGTTTTTTACTTAGACTTCTAGACGCTTTTAATGAATGTAATCTCAAATTTTTTATAAATACTGGAACATTTGCTGAGTATGGAAAAGGAGATTATAAATTATCCCCAGCTTATCTATATGCTGCAACAAAAACTGCTAGTAGAAGCTTTATTGAATACTATAGTGATAAATTAGGTTTCAAGTTTTGTACAGTAATTCCTTATACAATTTATGGAGGTATTGATTCCAATAAAAAAGTTTTGGATTTAATCATTGACTCGTTAAATTCTAAAGAAAAAATTGATTTTACTCGTGGTGAACAAATTTTAGACTTTACACATATAACAGATGTGGTTAATTTTTATTTTGAAGTAATAAATAAAACTCAAAACCTTCAAACAGAATATCATTTAGGCACAGGTGTTGGCCACAGTTTAAAAGATGTTGCTTTAATTTTAGAAAACTTAACCAAGAAAAAAACAAATATAAATTGGGGTAAAAAAAAATACCGAAAAAATGATGTTATGTACGCAGTTTCAAATCAAAATGTTCTGAAAAAATTTATATCTCTTAAAGAGGGTTTAAATCTTATGTTATATAAAAAATATGATTAAATATACTATTGGTCTGCCAGTAATAAAATCAAAATTTCTAGTAATAACTCTAGATAGTATTTTAAATCAAACTTACAAAGGTTATAAGGTCATAATAAAAAATAATGCATCAAATGTTGATGAAAAAAATAATATTAATGAAATTTGTAAATCCTATATTAATCTCTCAAATTTTGAATATTTTGAGTCAGAAAAAAAATTAGATATTAGCTCTAATTTCAACAGTATTTTGGATAAAGTTACAACTGATTTTTTCATGATACTTAGTGATGATGATATTTTAAATCCTGACTTTTTAAAAAATATTGATAAATTAATCTTAAAATATAATAATGTTAATTTATTTCATTGTAGAGTTGAAATCATTGATGAATATGGGAAATTATCTTCAATAACACCAATATGTCCAGAATTTGAAACTGAATTTGATTTTATATACAGTAGATTAATTGGAGTAAGGTACCAATTTTTGTCAGATTTTGTTGTAAGAAGTAATTTATTGAAGGATGTTGGTGGATTTCAAATATTAAATAGTGGTTGGGGATTAGATGACATAACGTGGTTTAAACTTTCATCTTCTGGTGTTGCCTACACTAATTATTTAGGTTTAAAATATAGGTCATCAAATTCAAATTTTACTTCTGAAATTTACAATTTCAATGAAAGAGTGATGGATATTCTTTTGATATGTAATTTGGCTAAGTCCAAATTATATGAAAATAAGTTTATAATTAAATTACCAAATTATATAATCGAAAATGCTATTAAAAAATTTAGAAATAGATCTATTGAATATTTATTAATAAAAAAATATTTTCATGTTGGCTTTTTTAAATTAATTTGTATTTATTTTTTTAATCATAAAAAATTAAAAATCACATTTTCCAACTTAGTTAAAGCAATCTTAAAGTCTAAAAAAATTAAATTATGAAAACTGCAGTTCTTGGTTCGGGTATCTCAGGTATTGGAGCGGCGTATAAATTAAAAAAGAATAAAATCAAGTCTCAAGTTTTTGAAAAAAATAAAAATTGGGGAGGACTTATAGATAATTTTAGTATTGAGGGTTTTAGATTTGATAAGTTTATACATTTATCTTTTGCTAAAGAAAAATCTGTAAATGACATTTTTTTAAAAACAGAGTTTAATTCTCACGACCCATTAGCGTATAATTATTACAAGGGTCTTATGATAAAACATCCTGCTATTACCAATTTATATCCTCTTACAAATATTGAAAAAAATTTAATAATTAATGATTATAGGAATCGACCAAATTTTTTGATTTATAATTATGATGATTGGTTGAGAAATAATTATGGGAACTATTTTACAGATAATTTTTTTGTTCCCTACACAGAAAAATATTGGACTGTAAGCGCTAAGTCTCTTGAAACAAAATGGATTAATGATAGAATTTATATACCAACTATCGAAGAAGTTGTAAAAGGAAGTAAAAATAAAACAACTCCAAATCACTATTATGCAGATAAAATGAGGTATCCAAAAAAGGGGGGTTATAAATCTTTTGTTAAGCCAATGACAAAAGATTTAAATTTTAATTTCAATCATAAAGTGACCTCCATAGATATTAATCATAAAATTATTTTTTTTTCCAATGGTAAAAGTTATAAATATGACAACTTGATTTCATCTCTTCCTCTCACCGAATTACCTAATATGATTTTAGATGCCCCAACAGAAATAATTAAGGCTTCAAATAATCTAAAATATACATCCGGTCATCTTATCTCTCTAGGTTTTAATAAGCCTGATATACCAAAAAAACTTTGGTTTTATATTTATGATAAAAATATATTACCATCAAGAATTTATTCTCCAAGTATTAAGTCTGCTGATAATGTTCCAAAAGGATGTAGTTCAATTCAAGCTGAAATTTACTACTCAGAAAATTCTGTCCAAAATGATGACAAACAAATTATTTTGAAAAAAACAATTAAACAACTAATCAATATGGGCTTATTTAAACAGGAGGACTTAATTGTTAAAGATATTCGATCTGAGAAATATGCTAATGTAATATTTGATAACAATATTTATGAAAATAGGGATATTATTAAAAACTTTTTAGAGAGTAACGATATAATATCTATCGGAAGATTTGGGGAATGGAAGTATTTATGGAGTAATCAAAGCCTAATAAGTGGATTTAATGGTGCCGATAAAATCATTTCAAAAACTGATTTCAAAAATAAATGATCAAACTAATTATTGTTTAATATTAATAACAAAAAAATAAATTTGTGATAATTAATAAAAAGAAAAAAATTGTTATAGCTTCAGGTTATTTTAACCCCCTTCACAAAGGCCACATTGAATATTTAAACAAATCTAAATCATTAGGAGAATTTTTATATGTAATTGTGAATTCTGATTATCAAAGAAATTTAAAAGGCTCCAAAGAATTCCAATCTGAAAATGAACGACTTTTAATTATAGAAAATTTAAAGTGTGTTGATTTTGCTTTGATAGCTATTGATAATGATAGAACTGTAAAAGAATCAATCAAAAAAATATTTATCGAAAATAATAAAACATATGATTTTGTTTTTACTAATGGAGGAGATCAGTTTTTCACAAATTCCCCCGAAACAAAAATTTGTAAAGAGTTAAATATTGAAACTGTTGATTGTCTTGGTGATAAGATTCAATCATCAAGTTATTTATTAAGAAAATAAAATTTTATTAAATGAAAAAAATTAGATCAAAAGCTCCTCTGAGATTAGGATTAGCTGGAGGAGGTAGTGATGTATCCCCATATTCCGATGAATATGGTGGCTACATATTAAATGCGACTATTAGTTTATATTCCTACTGCACAATTGAAGAAATTGAGGAACCTAAAATTATTATAAACTCAGTTGACTTAAATTTAAATGAATCATTTAATATTAGTACTAATTATTTTCCTATTGACGGAAATTTAGACTTAATTAAACAAGTGTTAAACCATCTCCTACAAAATAAATATATAATCGAATTCACACCATTTAAGCTTTCTACATATTGTGATGCTCCTCCTGGAACTGGTCTTGGGACTTCTTCTACAATGGTTGTTGCTATTCTTAAAGTTTTTTCAGAGTGGAAAAAACTTTCTTTAAGTCAATATGACATAGCAAAAATTGCATATAAAATAGAGAGAGAAGACTTAAAATTATCTGGTGGAAAACAAGATCAATATGCAGCATCTTTCGGAGGTTTTAATTTTATGGAGTTTTATCCTGATAATGTAGTACTGGTAAATTCACTTAAAATAAATAATTCAACAATTAACGAGCTGAATACATCTATGTTAATTTTTAATTTAGGATCATCTAGATCTTCAGCAAATATTATTGATGAACAAAAAAAATCTTTGAAAAATAATAATACTTCTTTAGAAGCCATGCACAAGATAAAAAAACATGCTAAAGAAATGAAAGATGCTCTGATTTCAGGTGAATTTTATAAAATTGCAAAAATTTTAAATGAATCATGGGAAATGAAAAAACTTCTTTCTAATAAAATCAGTAATGAAAGAATCGATTTAGTTTATCAAACCGCATTAATGAATGGTGCTATTGCCGGTAAAATTTCTGGTGCTGGTGGAGGAGGTACAATTGTGTTAATAATTGAACCAACAAAAAAATTTAAGATAATACAGGAACTAAGCAAATTAAATTGTAAACATGTAGACTTTGTATTTACAAATGAAGGTGCCAGTTCTTGGCAAATAAATAAATTATGATAGAAACAAAAAAAGAAATTAAAGAATCCATTGAAGTTAAAAATAGAATTTTAGATGATATTAATCTTTTAAAAAAAATAGATGAGGTTTCACAAATCGTTTTAAATGCTTATAAGAGAGGTAATAAAACCATATTTGCTGGAAATGGTGGTAGTGCTGCTGATTCGCAACACTTGGCAGCTGAGTTTGTAAGCAGATTTTATTTTGACAGACCGGCACTTTCATCTATTGCATTAACTACAGACACTTCAATACTAACAGCTATTGGTAACGATTATGGTTATGATAAACTGTTTGAAAGGCAGATTGATGCTAACGGAAATAAAGATGATGTATTTTTTGGTATTTCAACTTCAGGAAATTCCCCTAACATCATCAATGCTTTAAAAGCTTGTGAAAAACTAGGAATTTATAGAATTGGATTGACTGGACAAAGTGATTCTAAAATGCTAAATTATTGTGATATCGTAATTCAGGTACCTTCAATAAGTACTCCAAGAATTCAAGAATGTCATATTTTAATAGGACATATTATTTGTGGATTTGTTGAAGAAATGATATATGGAGATAAAAGAAAATAAACCTAGAGCTCTTTTTTTAGATAGAGACGGTGTTATAAATCTAGATAAAGGTCATGTGTATAAAAAAGAAGATTTTGAGTTTATTAATAATATTTTTAATGTATGTCTTCATTTTCAACAACAAGGTTATTTGATTATTATTATCACAAATCAGGCTGGAATAGCAAAAGGGTATTATAATCATGATGATTTTAATAAATTAAGTCGATGGATGCTTAACGAATTCGTAAAACAAAAAATTAATATTACAAAGGTTTATTATTGCCCACATCATCCAATGTTTAGTGATTGTGAATGTAGAAAACCTAAGCCTGGAATGATAATTAAGGCTAAAAATGAATTTAATCTAGATTTAGAAAATTCATATCTCATCGGTGACAAAGAATCTGATATTCAAGCTGGGGAAAAAGCTGGTATTAAAAATTTAAAAATTATAAAAAAAAATTCATGCATAGACCTAAAATCACTATAATTTCCTCTTTGGTATATGACACAACCTTCCCTCTAGTAAAAAATCTCTCTAATTTTGGATATTCTATTGATTTATTCTGCTTTATTTCAAAAACATTTTTGACAATGCCAGTTTTTGATTTATCAGCCACATTACCTAAAAGTTCACATGGGTATATTAATAGTAAATCTGCTTTTAAATATTTACCTAAACATATTTTTAAATATTTTGATGAGTCCCATGTAAAAATTCATTTAGTAGTTTTAAGCGGTGGAAAAAATTTTTTTAAAGATTTTATTTTTTTGAGAAATTTTTCAAAAAAATTTAAAAATGTAAAAAAATTACACGTAATTGGTGAAAATGTTTATTTCCCCATTTTGATGAGTGGTTTATACGATAAAATAATCGCTCAGACCTTTCATGAAAATCTTACAAGAGTTAAAAAAAATAAAAGTCCGTTAAAAAATCTATTGTATAATTATTATTATAAAAAAATTATTTCATCCAATGCTAAAATAATTCTTCATTCAAAAAATGTTTACAATTTATTTATTGAAGATTTCCCTAAAATAACTCCATCAAGACTTAAAATAATTCCATTTGGTATGAGTGATATTTATAAATTCATAGATGCTGATAATTCAATATTGGATGGCAAAAAAAACTTTTTTTTATTTTTCGGGTATATAAACTATTATAAAGGGGTAGATATTTTATTAAAATCTATTAATTTATTAGGTTCAGAAAATTTAAACTTTATAATAGCAGGTAGAGATTCGATTGGATATAAAATTGATGATAATTTATCAAACATATTGTTTATAAATAAATTTCTGACTGAATCAGAAATCATATCACTTGTAAAAAATAGCTATGCAATTGTAATGCCTTACAGAAGTGCTTCACAAAGTGGGATTCCCAAAACTGCTTTTTTGTTTGAAAAGCCTATCATATGTTCGAATATTGAAGGCTTAGATGAAGTTTTAATTGATAAACATAACTGCATAAAATATGAAAGTTTAAATCATAAAGAATTGTCTGAAAAAATTAAATTACTAAATACAGACCTTGAGCTGTATGATATGCTTAAAAAAAACATAATAAAAAATAATAAGATTGATAAATATAATTGGAAAAATTATATTGTTAAATATCAATCTATATATAACTCTTAATTGAATTTTAAAGCTATTTTAAAGAACAGAGTATTTAAAAATTTTTCCTATTTAACAATTGGAGGAATTCTTAGTCAGTTATTAGCTGTTTTTGTAGTATATAAGCTAACATATATTTTAGATCCTGAAAATTATGGTGTCTTCACCTTTATGTTTATACAAGCTCAAATGATTATGACACTTTCAGATTTGGGTATCAAAAATATTTTGATAAGAACTATTTCAAGAGAAAATGATAAACTGCAAATTTGTTTCAAATCAGCTTTTGTTATAAAGATTTTATTTTCTTTTTTATTTATGATAATTTATTTCCTTTACAATTCAATTTATGGAAATTTAACGACTATCGAAGTTGTTTTGGTTTGTCTTATTTCATTATTATTTTCTGTTAATAGTCTATTTGAAAGTATTTTTTTCGGTTTAGAAAAAATGATATATCCTACACTTATTAATCTATCATATAATATTATAATCTTTATACTTGTTTATATTGTTGGTGAACAAAATAATAATATAGTATTTTATTTTAATATATTTCTTCTAGTTACATTATTAAAGTCTTTAATTTATTTTATCACTGCTGTAAAAAATAAGTTCTTCAGAAATTTTTTCTCTCATGAGCTTATACTAATTCAAATCATTAAAGAAAGTGCCCCATACTACTTTTTATCATTGATGATGCTGCCAATTGTTTATCTGTCAAATAATTTTTTAGTTATAAATTCAAATGAAAATGAGTTGGGATATTTCAACTTTACTAATAAACTATTAATTCCATTTACAACAATATTTGGATTTGCCCTTTCAGCAATTTTTCCAAATATTTCGACTTTATGGATAAAAAGTAAAGAAAAATTTTATAGCCTTATTCAAAAGGGATTAATATCATACATGTTATTTATTTCTTTTTTGATTTTTTGTTTTAACTTATTTATTAAAGATTTTTTGATTCAATTTTTCTCTAATGATTATATTAACTCAGTTGAGGTAATTAAAATTCATATTTGGTATGTATTTTTGATGTCAATAAATAGTTTTATTGGAACTGTTTGGGGTGCAGCTAATAAAGAAAAACTTTTGCTTTTTGCAAGTGCATTAAATTTTTGTTTAACAACTCCTTTATTGTGGCTAACTAGCTTCTATGGTGCTTATTATTTGTCGCTAGGTTATTTGGTTTCTTTTGCGCTTTTTGAAATTTATCTCTTCATTCATTTCTTTAAATCATTCAACTTTAATTTATCTAAGACCATTACTCCTTGGTTACTTGTTATTGCAATCTTTTTTTTAAGCCAATATCTAGACAATTTTAATTATTTAATGAGATTATTATTTATTTCTTTAGTTTTTTTATTAATATATTTCCTTCAATTTGGGTCTTTAAAATTTTTTAGAAATGAAAGTAAATAAGAATATATTTTATCTGCTATTATTAGCAATTGTTTCATCAAATTATTTTGGAGCCTTATTTTTAAATAAGACTGTAGTAGTCTCAATAAGGTTCTTGTTCCTTGCAATAATTTTATTGAATTCAATTAAATACTTCCTAAAAAAATCACCAACAAAAATCTTTTTTGCTTACAAGATATTTTGTTTTTCAATTGTTTTTTCGATTTTTCTTGCATGGATTTCATGGGAGCAATCATTTTTAGATTCTATTTTAGCTACTAATTTTTACTTATTCTTTTTTATATTTTTTACAATAGTTAGCATAAATCCTTCTGTTGAGGAAATTACAAGGACAATTCTTTATTGTGGTTACATTAATATTCCGATATTCTTTATTCAATTTTTTAATCCAGATATAAGCCTATTTGGATTATCCGGTTCTGAACAGGTTGACGATAGATTTGGTGATTTCATAAGGGTAGTTTTGCCAGCAAACGGATATTTAATTTTTACTTTTTTTTATTATTTACAAAAAATAAGATCTAATTTCTCATTTTCTAAGTTATCCTTATTAATAGTTATTCTTTTAATTTTTGTTTTACAGGTAACAAGGCAAATATATTTTGCAATAATTGTAATTTTTCTGATATCATTAATTAGCACCTTTTCTTTCAGAAACAAATTAGTGTCAGTTCTATTTTTAATTTCTGTTTATTTAACATTTACACTAAATCCAAAAGCAAATAAATTATATACAGGAATAGAATCTGGGTTATCTACCAAAAATGAACTGGTAGCTGAGGATTTACAAAATTATTCCAGGATTTTGGCTCTCAACAACATAATATTTGAAAATTCTCCAAATATCTTATCAACTATTTTTGGAAATGGTTTTCCTAGAGTTGGTGAAAGTAATTATGGTAAATACTATTTAAAAATATCAAATGCTAATTTAGATTTTTCAGATGTGGGAATTTTTGGTTTTTATGCTTATGTTGGAATCATTCCTTCGTTAACTATGCTTTATTTGCTTATTTTTCTTATTTTTTTGAGGATTGATTCAAAATATTTTTATTACAAGACATATTTACTCTTTTTAATCCTCACAATTTTAACTTCTTTTTATATATATCATTACTTTTATATTTTCATTAATTCCTTGGTTTTTTATTTCTTTCACAAACAAATCATTTTTATGAAATTTGAAAAACAAAAAAAAATAATTTAATGTCATGTTAATGTCATATTTATATTTTATATAAAGTCATTAATTATTAACTTTACAGAGAAATAAATCTATAAAAACTGCATTAGTTTTAGGTGGAAGCGGATTTATATGATGACACTTGGCTAAAACATTTAATTAATTGAACAGGTTAAGTTAACACGCTGATTTAGATGAATTTATCTATTATAATTCCTACTTTTAACAGATTATCAATTTTAAAATTAGCTTTATTCGATTTGTACAAGTCGATTGATTATGCACGAAATAAATCACAATCATTAATATATAACATTATTGTTATTGATGATGGTTCTGAGGATGGAACTTCGGAGTATTTAAGAAATAATCATCCGAGAGTTCATCTTTTAAATGGTGATGGAAATTTGTGGTGGACAGGAGCGGTTAACTTAGGTTCAAAATATGCGATTGAAAATTTAAATTCTGATTACATAACACTGTGGAATGATGATGTTATGCCTTATATTAATTATTTTGAAAAATTACATAAGAAAATCTTACAATTCAGTTATTCGATAATTGGTTCCCAAATTTTTGAATTTGATACCAAAAAAAAATGGTCATCATCTCTAAAACTTAACAGGTTTACCGGAATTAGTAGTCAAAATACAGCTGTTATTAATAATAAGTCAAATTTATTTTTTTATTGGCTGCCTGCAATGGGTACCACAATTCCTGCTAAAATAATTTTAGAACTGGATTTTTGGGATAGAGATAATTTTCCACAATATTTTGGAGATGCAGATTTTACAATAAGAGCCTCAAAAACAGGTTATCAAATCATTTTTTCTGACGACTTGGTAATTTATAACAAGACTGAATTTTCTTATCATCCTGCTTCAAACTTCAATCAATTTATAAGTTCTATTTCTAGCCAAAATATTAAAAGTAGATACAATTACACTACAAGATTTAAGTTTTATAAAAAACATTGCTATCCCCTTTTTTGGATACCAACATATTTAATGTATTATATTAAATACAGTTTAGTTTTTCTGAAAAATAGCTTAACAAAAAATTAAATGTATTATTATTTTTATGATTTAAATGAAAAATTATTAGACAGATTTCCTGCATATATTTCTAAAGATATGTCTAATTTTTTAGATAAAAATGCAAGATTCATATTTATCTACAGTGAAAAGTATACGAAAAATGGTAAGCCAACACAGCTACCTAAAAATTCGAAGGTATTTTATTTACCCACACTATCCTTTTATAGATTAAATTATATTTTAAAAAAATATCCTCCCTTTTCTTTAACGACAATTGGTTTAAGAATGCCTGACATGCTCATCTTATCATATTTCAATAAAAAAAATATTCCAACATTTATGGTTCAGCATGGGTTATTTATCA
>MDTG01083106.1_pt1 | contig 10895 bp, 17 predicted proteins | sample 811421 | NCBI WGS metagenome assembly MDTG01 (sample SAMN05326645, study PRJNA326480) | marine metagenome | isolation source: seawater | place: Pacific Ocean: South East | collected 2011 | reverse complement strand
CTTTATCGGCACCTACAGAGAAACTGCATTTCATCAAGAAGCCAGAACAAATTAGTGTTGAAGGCAAAAGCAGCACCTTTTGTTACAAAGAACGAAAGAAACAAATGCAGCGTAATTTTATTAACGAATTCGTATAGGAAAAACAATGAATAAAGAAACACAAGTAGTAATGTTCAGTTCTAAAACTGGAAACTGGGCGACCCCGCAAGATTTTTTCTTGAAACTAGACTGGAGATTCGGACCGTTTGATCTTGATCCTTGCGCTAGCCCAAGTAATGCAAAGTGCGTGAACTTTTTCACAGAAGCAGAAGACGGTTTGTCGAAGGACTGGGGAGGCTTTCATTGCTTTGTTAACCCACCATACGGCCGCGGCATCGACAAGTGGATTAAAAAAGCCTACGAAGAAGCGCAGAAGCCTGACACAAAAGTCATAATGTTGATACCAGCGCGAACTGACACAAAATATTGGCATGATTATGTGATGAAGGCATCTGAAATTCACTTTGTAAAGGGAAGGCTTAAGTTTGGTGACAGCACGAACCCTGCACCTTTTCCGTCAGCGGTTGTCGTTTTCGACGGCAAAGGTGAACTTGTGCGCGTCGAGGGTTTGAACCGATGAATAGACAGCAACGCCGGGCCATGAAAAAGCAAGTTGGTGCAAAAGCCCAAGAAAAAATGGCAAACCAAGTTGCTCAATTCGGCAAATTGCCGCAGGCCTGCGACGCTTGCGCCAAAGAGTTTGACAAAAAAGATAAAAAAATGGTGCAATCATGGAGCGTAGTTGTCAAACAAGAGATAGTTAGATTGTTCTGTCCGGAATGTATCGAAAAAACCAAGGAGGCACTCGATGTCAGTGAGACGAATATCGACACCAGCACTGAATAAATTGCTAAAAGGTGAGGTCAAGGAAGACTCAGTATGTTTGATTAAGTTTTATTCAAACAACTGCCACCTTTGCCACAATTTAAAAGAATATTACGAAGATTTATCAGAGGTTGATGAATACAAAGATATACACTTCTTTGCGTTCAATATTGAAGATTATCCACAGATGGAGAAGAAACTAAATTTCAATGGAGTACCGACTATTTCATTGATTAAGACATACGTCGATGAGAAAAAACCCATGGTTAGGGTACTGTCTGATCCAGATAAACCTAATGAACAAACATGGTACAGGATAAAAGACATACGAAATTTCATTAAGGAGGAAAGATAATGTCTGATTTTACACTAAAAACTCGATACGAGGCTATGCTGCTTCGTCTAAAATCACAGCAGATTGAACTGCTGGCTCAAATTACAAATATGCTCGAAAATCACGAAGTTGGTCTAGATGATATCCAAGAAGTTGTGGAGGACTACACTCAGATTGAGGGTGCATTTATGACCTTCAAGCAGACCGTGGGCGAGTATATTCAATCAAGACAGCCGGCCCCAGAGCCACCAGTCCGCGTTGAGCAAGCACCACCAGCGCCGGCCCAGCCTACTGAAAAAGAGCCTGTCGAGCCCGGTTCCTCTAAGGTGGTGACGCCTGAGATGTCGCCAACTATGAAGCGCACTCAGGCTGTCAAAAAACCTCGCACTCGGAAGAGAAAGGCCGCCACGCCGCCTACCGATGGTGCTGAATGAGCCAAGCCCTTTCTTATGATGACGTTTTGCTAGTGCCGCAATACTCCGATATTAGAAGTAGAACAGAGGTCTCTATTAACACCGACTTGGGTAATGGTTTAGAACTTAGACTTCCAGTAATTGCGTCCCCGATGGACACGATCTCTGAGGCTGCCATGGCAATCGCCATCGGTGGCCTTGGAGGCGCCGCAATTATCCACAGATACAACGGAATAGAGATGCAGGCTAGAATGACACGAATGGCAAAAGATATAGGTGGAGAGAAGTATAACTCTGATATTCATGTGGGTGCAGCAGTTGGTATTTCTGGCGACTTTGTTGAAAGAGCAGCATCTCTTCTTGAAGCGGGCGCCACCTTCCTATGCGTTGACGTGGCCCACGGACACCACGTGTTGATGAAAGAGGCAATTGATAAATTACGCACCACTTTTGGCGATAGCCTGCACATCATGGCTGGTAATGTTGCCACGCTGCAGGGGATTAACGACATTGCTGATTGGGGCGCTGATAGCATTCGATGCAACATTGGTGGCGGGTCAATCTGTTCAACTCGCATTCAAACGGGCCATGGCGTCCCAGGGCTGCAGACAATTATTGATTGTGCAAACACCGATCGAGATGTTACAATTATCGCAGACGGCGGCATTAGGAACTCTGGTGACATGATTAAGGCTTTTGCGTGTGGTGCAGATGCTGTAATGTGCGGCTCATTGCTATCCGGCACTGATGAAACGCCGGGTAAAGTTCTGGAAGAGGCTGATGGGACACGATGGAAAACATATCGTGGCATGGCGTCTAAGGAAGCGCAGGTCAATTGGAGAGGTGCTTATTCTTCTTATGAAGGTGTGTCTACCCGAGTGCCATATAGAGGCACTGTTATTCGAATTTTAGAGGATATAGAAAGAGGGATTCGTTCTGGATTGTCATACAGCGGCGCCAGAAACTTGCGAGAGTTCCAGTCGACTGCTGTACTAATTGAGCAGACACCTGCCGGCATGGGCGAGAGCAAAACACATATCTTAGGGAGAAAATGGTGAGTGATGAAGTTAAATATGGTAAGAATGACAAGAGAATTGTATTTACCGATACTGATCATCGTCACGCACAACTCCTAATAAGATTGAGAACCGATGGGATGAAGCAATCTCAATTCTTCAGAAGTCTCATCACAGGTTACATCGATCAAGACGAAAGAATTGTTAGTTTTTTTGACAGTATAAAAGAACAATCGTTGGAAAGAAAAGCGAAATCCAACAAGTTACGTAGAAAAGGCAAGGAAACCATGAGTTCCACAGGCTTTTCAAACGATCAAATCGAAAATATATTTGATATGATTGCCGAGGAGCACCCTGATCTATGAATTATGATGGCCTGAGATCCTGCTCTCGGAAGTGTATCGAATTAGACACAGAGTGCCCAAACACAGATTGTCGACTATGGATTGATTACCCACAGGAAAACAACTGTACTCTCATTTCTGTCAACGAAAACGATTCGATGACCTTGAGAGAGATAGGCGAAAGGATAGGATTATCGTTCGCCAGAGTTAAACAAATCGAACAAAAAGCGCTTAGTAAAATCAAGCGTTTTAACATAGAATGGTAATTTTATACGTTTTTGTGAAAATGAAGACTATTTATTACTGACTTATTTTGATGCCAAATTTGTAAAGTTTATAAATTTAAAGGAGAACTATAATGGCTCGTAAAACACTTTTAACCGAATCGGAAATTCGCAACTTTTTAAAGTTGGCTAATCTTCCACACGTCGGTGATGACAGAATTGAAGAAATGTATGGATCTACTGAAGACCTAGACGAGGGTGAAGACCTCGATGAGGCTGAAGATCTTGAAGAACGCGGTGGCGCCATGCCCAAGCCCAAGAAGAAGAACAAGGGCATGAGAGAAGGCGATGATGAAGAGCGCGCCGATGATAAAAACAAGCCCGGCATGAAGTCGTATGGCATGGAAGAGTCCGATCACGGTGACACCGTGGAAGAAATGGATGATGAAGACCGCGATATGCCCGACGCTGACGCCCCGATGGGTGACATGGGCGGCATGGACGACATGGGTGATGACGCCGACGCCGGAATGGACATGGACATGGACATGGGTGCCGCTGGTGGCTCCAAGATGGTGTCTGTCGATGATTTCATGGGCGCCCTTGAAACAGCACTCGAAAGAGTTCTTGACGACGAAGTTGAAGTCGATATGGACGACGACGGCATGGACGACGACGATATGGGCGGCGATGATATGCCCGATATGGGTGATGAGGCTATGGCCGCCATGGCTGGCGACGAAGATCCCGCCGGAATGGGTGGACGCCCTATGATGGAAGAAGAAGACATCGTCAACGAAGTCGCTCGTCGAGTGGCCGCTCGTCTTCAGGCAAAGAACGATAAGGCAGAGATGGTTGACCAACTTGCTGAAAGAATTTTGAATAGATTAACATCAAAATAGTTGACAAAAATTATTTGAGTCATTATAATAACCACTGGCATTGCTAGTGGTTATTTTTTTGGAGGTAGAATGGATCCTGTATGGTTACACTTGTTGGTTTTTATATTCGGTTATGTTACCTGTCAAACATTTTATTTCATAAAGTCTACCAGAGTATCATTAAAACTAATGAAATCAAGTAGAATCATCTATTTACTGATGATGGCAAAGGCGATTGAGAAATACAAGATTGCTGAAGGTGTCATGATGGTTCATCTTAAAGAGTCAGGTCAGGATGAGCGAGTCATCGAGTCGTTCGTCAGAGGTATGGAAGAAGAAACAAATGCATTCAAAAGTAAAAGTATTAACCAACTCATATCCGACACACCCTCAACTTTCCGCGACATTCTGGGATTTCATGATTGGAACTCCGCAATGGAGTACCTTTTGACTCATCAAGATGAGGCATTCAAATTTTGGAGACTAAAAGAATGATTAAAAAGATTTTAGATATAATAGGCGGAAAAAGTAAACCAACCGAAGCAGAACAACATGTTCTGGAACAAGAGTTAGAAAAACTTTTAACTCCTCAACAACCAGACTTGAGAATTATGGGCCTATTCTCAGATGTGTCCGATGACAAGATTGCCGAACTTGTTCATGCGATGATATACATGGATGAACTTAATTCTATGAGGCAGACGGATCTCCCCATTGAGTTTTACATTTCAACGTACGGCGGATCCGCAGACGATATGTTCGCCATGTACGATGTTATGAGGGTGATCCGCGAAAGAACAGAAATTCATACTGTTGGTTTAGGAAAGGTCATGTCCGCCGGCGTATTATTATTAGCGTCAGGTACGAAAGGCAAAAGATGCATTGGAAAAAACTGCAGAGTTATGGTACACTCTGTAATTGGTGGTAGTTCAGGACCCCTTCATAATCTTATGAATGAGATGGAAGCAATTGAGCAAATCCAAAAAATGTATAGTGATGCGTTAGTAGAAGAAACTAACATGACTAAGAAAGATATGAAGAAATTATTAGAACGAAAAGTTAACGTCTACTTAACCGCTGAAGAAGCAGTTGAATTAGGAATCGCAGACGTTATTATTTAAGGAGTAAAAAGTGTCAAAATACATAGAAGACATGTTCATCGATGTTCGAGAACAAAAAAAATCAGAACAGAAGAATAATCAATTTTATCAAATATTTGAGGAAATTACCAAACTAATTGATACTGACATTGCAGAACAGGAAGGTGAGCAGATGAAGGCGCCCACAACTGCTGATGAGATCAGGGATCTTCTTCCGACCCTTAAGATTACAGAAGACTGGGGCAAAGTCGGAACTCGTGATAGAGGTGTTATTGAGCAGTTCACATCCAGTCTCGGTGGTGAGGGAACATCTGTCGCCCAAAAGATTCAACTCATGAATCAAGTAATCGAGGGCAACAGCCCCGATATCAACGATATCTCTGATGTCTTAACAGTTATGATGGCCATCGAGGTCCTCAGTTCTATTTTGGAAGAGTTCACTGAATCTGCTGGTGGCTTTATTTTTGAAGGCTTTCTCGCTGGCTTGTTCGGGGGTAAATCCGTACAGATTACTGAACCATCGGATATAACAGCAGCAACAGGCGAAACTGTCTCCGCTGCCGGTAAGCCAATCACCGACGTTGTTCTCTCAGGAAGGCACTATTCCTTGAAACTTCTCGGTCCGGGCACCGCTGTCATGGGTTCGTTTAAGAACATGGTTGACCACTTTGTGGAGATTCCTTCGATCACTTACCTTGATGCTCGACGTAATGGCAGTAATCTTGAATTTTCTGAGTTTGATATTACACTGCCAACATTCTTGCAGACGTTTTACTATCCACTTGTCAGGTATCAAAAGAAGACATCCGTTGTAGACACTCCGCGTAAGTTACAGAACGCCCTGAACAAACTTGGTGACAAAGTGTTTCAAGTTAGGCTTTCCAAAAGACTAAACCGAGTGACCAACATCAAGCCAGATCAGTTTGAGGAGTTGTTGGCAATCCAAAATCTCGCAGAGTACGGACCATTTGAGGTTCAATATTCGGACGAAAAGTTTGGTGGCAAAGTAAAACAGTACTTCGGAAGCGCAAGGATCTTCAATGATGTTCAGGCCGCAGTCGAATCAAAAGATTCTGCCGCTATTTTACAGGCGCTTCGCGAAACACCTGCTTACAAGAGACCGGAGCAATTTAATCTTACTAGAGCGCAAACTGAAAAAATCGAATCATACAGAGAATTAGGAACGCTACAATTGGGTGATGAAGCACTTAAGAAGACTTGGATGGCTTACGGCGAAAGGCTGATGCAAACAATTGCTCCCGTCTATTCATCTCTTAATAATTTTACTAACAATATTAACAAATACTTTCTTTCCGCCCCAACCGAGGGTGAATCACGAACTGAATATGGGAGGCAGGCTATTAAGGACGCCACCACCCTCGATCAAGCAACCGACAAAGCCGTCGGCGAACTTAATAAACAACAAAATTAATTGACATATTCCCGATATTGGTATATAATATTAACACAACTGAGAGGTATTAATGAGTCGAGCATATGACGACAATCAATCATTGCAACAAAAGATTATTACTGGCGCGAACGTTTTAGCAGACAACGTCGCTTCCACTCTTGGCCCTCGCGGCCGCAATGTCTTGCTACAGGAGAAAGGCAAAGCGCCCTTTATCACTAAAGATGGTGTGACCGTCGCAGCGTTTGTGTCTCTTGAAGATCCCTTTGAAAATGCAGGAGCCCAGATTATCAAACAAGCGGCCATTGAAACTAACAACGGCGCCGGTGATGGTACCACGACTTCTACTGTCCTTGCACGTGCTATCTTGATAGAGGCTCAAAAGTTTATCGCATCTGGAATTTCTCCCATTGAACTGCAGAGAGGCATTGATAGTGCCGTTAAGCAGGTTTCAAGTAACTTGGGTGACATGTCTATTCCTGTTAATGACCTCGAAGACATCGAGCACATTGCCGCCATTTCTGCCAACAACGATAAGACTATTGGTAAATTAATTGCCATGGCATTTGATAGAGTAGGCCAAGACGGCTCAATTACCATTGAGGAATCAAATTCGATCGAGACATCACTGGATGTTACGGAAGGGTTTAGTTTCAATTCAGGCTATTGTGCCGGCGCATTTGTTACAGATGAACGCCGCTCTGTTATGCATCATGATGAGCCACTAATCTTAGTGACTGATTACCGTATAACCACTGTTGAGCAGATCCTTCCTATACTTGAACTCACTGCTCGTGAAGGCCGGCCCTTGGTTATTATCGCCGAAGATATCGAAGGTCAAGCGCTTGCTGCTTTGATCATGAATGCCATGCGTGGCACCATGAAGGTTGCAGCGATTAAGGCACCCGGTTACGGCCAGGAGCGCCGGGCTTTATTGAGCGACTTAGCAGTATCGGTGGGTGCAAGTTTCATCTCTAGAGAAAGCGGCAAAAAATTACAGGAGACAAAAATGGTTGACTTTGGGACATCTAAATTCGTAGAGAGTTCTAAAAGTAGTACCATATTTGTTGGAGGCACCGCCGATGTTGAAACTATCCAGACTAAGATTGAATCGCTACGCTCGCAGATTGAAACAACCGAATCTTTACAGGAGTGCAGCCTGATTCAGCAAAGGATTACACGACTCGCGTCGGGGGTTGCCGTCATCCGCGTTGGCGGTAGCACGGAGGTTGAAATGATTGAGCGCAAGCACAGAATTGAAGATGCGCTTGAGGCTGTTAAAGCCGCTCAAGACGAGGGCATCGTTTCTGGGGGTGGCACCGCATTACTGAGAGCGTGCCAAAAGTTAGTAATCGCAACCGAGCAAGGCCACCATGATCAGATACATGGTGCTGTTATCGTTAAGAACGCGTGCTATGCCCCCATTCGCCAGATGGCAAAGAATGCTGGCCTTTCGATGGATATCATCGTAGGCGAGGTTCTGGATTCTGATGAGGGTTGCGGCTGGAACTTTAGAACTAACAGGTTGACTAATCTTATAGATGAGGGAGTCATTGATCCCGTTAAAGTCACACGCACTGCTCTACAAAATGCTGCTAGTTGTGCTGGAACACTGATAACAACAAACTATGGAATTGTTCAGACTGGAGTCGATGTATGAATCAGGGAGATTTAATTCATATCCCGCAAGGTGTCCAATTATGGTCAGACGCTGGGAGTGGCATGAGGCATCGAACGACTGAAAGACCAACTGTCGGTGTTTATTTGGGCGGTACTAATACCGTTTACCAAGTTTATGCTAACGGCGTCGAGTGGAATTTAAAAAGAAGAGATGTATATCCAATGGAGACAGCATATGCTAGTTAAATTAACAGAGGTTTGTCAAAAAAATACTCTTACCTCTTCAAAACAAGAGTATTCACTAAGGGACATTTTTATAAATCCCGAACATGTTGTAATGATTCGCGAGGATTCTAGACTCGCGCAATTAAATGAGAGTGATTCTTTATTGCCCGGGATGGATGGCAATCATAGGTTCACCAAACTTACAATTAATCGTGGCCAGACAGGCACAGAAATTGTGGTTGTTGGATCACCCGTCATAGTAGAAGAAAAACTCACCCAATCAAAACAAGTAATTAGAGGTTAATATGTCATCACAAAGAGTCAATATTCAATATTCCATTGATTTGGAAGACTTACCAGAAGAAGTTACGCGACTTGTGGACTGTTCAACAACTGCCCTTGAAGTCGCACTTGAACATGCCGAGGAAATTAGTAATCGAGATGATCATCTTACAGTAAAAACTGTTGAAGAAATAAATTCATTGCGATTGGCGCTATCTAAGGTAGACTATATCCTAGAGGACGTGACTAAAATTGTTGGTGGGTATCTCAAGATGGCCCTTGCTCCTGCACAGGAGGAGTCGCAACAAGCGCCTCCGGCGCCAACTGTGGATAATCCGTTTACTGGTGGTAGAAACGCTGAGACTACTATCGGAGAACTCCAGCAAAAACTGACACGATTTACAGAGAGTATGAATGAGCAAGAGTCCGCTGAAATCAACGTGGACTAGTGGCAAGTCTCTAAGTGCCATTAAGGGAATGATACCTAACGGTTCGATCGTGCATACATTTGTGTTTCACGGTGGCACCCTTGAGTTAGAACTGTCTAAGACAAAAAGATTTATTGTTTCTCATACCAATAAATATGCTATTTATGAGTTCTGGCAGTGTCTACTAAATGACCCCGTGAGAGTAGCCGCAGTTGCCGATCATTTTTATCCAATAGATAATAAGAACATCTTCTACATTCTGCAAAAGAATTGGCTCAAATATCCCGATCCGTTTGTGAGAAGTGGAATGTTTTTTTTACTTAATCGATTATCGGATACTGGGTATGCAACACATGGCGAGTTTGTTGATGACCCGGAGATTTCCAGCGCCATACAGAATCTCAAGAAGTTTGCAGCACAGAACTACCACCTCCAATTCGACAAGGATGATAATATTGTAAACTGCATCCAGAACATCAATACTAAGTGTGATTATGTCTTTGCACCTATTGGGCCTTTCTCGATGAATCTGTTTGAGGATGGCAAAGAAGATACGTATGTTCAAAGCAAAATAACACATAAAGATATTAGAAAACTTCTCGACACCACTGATAAAAGTGTTATGTTATTGTATAAGTACTCTAAGCCAGCGCTGGAGTTTTATGAAGGATATAATACAACCATTGTTGATCAATGGGGTCGCACCACTAAGAGCGATAATTTTGCGAAGGAGTTAATTGTTGCCAACTTTTAATATTATTTTAGCATGTGCTTTGTTCGCGCTCGGACAGACGTTGGGCTGGTTTCAACTTAACTCACAGTTTGTCTGGGATTGGTGGAAAGACAAGCCCCTTACCGCGGCGGTGCTGTTCTCGATTCCAACCGGTATTTGTTTTTGGTATGGAATCAAACTTTGTTATCAGGAATGGGGAGAGGTGTGGGGACCGAGATTTTTAATTTTCTCGATGTCGTATTTCACCTTCCCTCTGTTAACTTGGTATTTCTTAAATGAGAGCATGTTTACGGCAAAGACAATGATCTGCGTCATACTTTCATTTATGATTGTTGGCGTACAACTATTTTGGAGATAAAATGAATAGAAGAATTATAGAAAAGCCTTGGGGTTTCGAGCACATTTGGGCTGAGACTGATGACTACGTAGCAAAGATGCTACACATCGAACCAAACCAAAGACTCTCATTACAGTATCATGAAGACAAAGAAGAAACCGTCTACGTATTGGAGGGTACTCTTCTTAATTGGACAGATGATGATGAGAGCCCCCCACAGAAGTACAATGTTGATCAAGTTCTGCATGTGAAGCCTAACCAAATTCACCGTTTTGGCGCTGGTAAAAGTATGGTCAGGTTAATGGAAGTCTCGACCCCGCATCTTGATGATGTTGTTAGACTAGCGGATGATTACAAACGATGAGTAACATTTATCTTTTTGATGTTGATGGCACACTTACCCCACCTAAAAATAAAGTTGACCCCGCATTTAACAGAACATTTCAAAAATGGGTGACTGATAAAGAGGTATACATTGTTTCGGGCGGCACTTTTGAGAGACTAATTGATCAACTTGGTCTTGAAACTATAAACATGACACACGGCGTGTTTTCCTGCATGGGCAATCAGTTCTATCAGCCTCGCGATCAGATTAATGAAGACGGATATAGCGACTGGCAAATAACATATGAAAACCGGTTTAAAGGCGCAAAAAATTTAATAAGATCTTTGAATTCGTATGT
>MDTG01353177.1_pt1 | contig 10896 bp, 10 predicted proteins | sample 811421 | NCBI WGS metagenome assembly MDTG01 (sample SAMN05326645, study PRJNA326480) | marine metagenome | isolation source: seawater | place: Pacific Ocean: South East | collected 2011 | reverse complement strand
CCATCTATAACAATTTGATTATCCCGAATCGTTGATAGTGATTTGTATTCTTTCCATGGCGTGAGGATTATAACAACATCACATGAATCTAAACATTCTTTCATGTCTGTGTAATAAGAAACAGAATCACCGAATTTACCATAAAATTCATCTAATGCACCTTGTACAAAATCATGACAATGAATTTCAAAACCATCATCTACGAGTCTTTGTGTAATTTTTTCAGCAACCGAGAACATGGTAACAGGAGTTTCTGGTTTAAACGCCACACCAAAGAATCCAACCTTTTTCTTGCCCGTTTCTTTAATATATTCAATCATCAAATCATCTTGTTCGTGATTTATCTTTTCTGCAGCCTCTATATGATGGGGTTTCAAATCTATGTTCTTACACATTTCTTGGAATGCCCAAACATCTCTAGGCCAACAAGCACCTCCCCATGAAAGACCAGACTTAAAGAACATCTTGGATTCGTGTGAAATTCTTTTATCGGATGCAACTGCATTGGTAATCGTATCGACATCCACACCTCCATATTTGTCACAAACATTACCGATGAAGTTAACAAAACTAATTTTGGAAAGTAGGAAAGCGTTGAAAGTAATTTTCGAAAGTTCTGCTTCTAGAGGATTCATCTTATGAATATGAACACCATTCTTAATAATTCTTTTATACAAAGATTCTACTACATCACCAAATTCTTCATCACTCGAACCCAATACCATTAAATTGGGGTTTTCAAAATCACGAATGACTGTACCCAGTGCAACAAAATCTGGAACATAGGCAAGTTTAAATTCTTCATTTAAAGTCCAACCCATCTTCTCTTCAATCATTGGTATTAGTGTATCACGCACCACACCGGGCATAACTGTACTACTGATAATAAAATTATGATTCTTTTTGTCATGTTTAATTAAAGTATCACAAAGTTCATGTAATGCAGATAATAGTTGGTGGTTTGAAAATGCACTCGTCTCTGGGTTGTTTGGAGTGTTAACCAAAATAATAGTAATGTCCGTTGTTTCAAAACCATCATGATTTGTTTGGTATTTAATATTGCCCTTTGCTTGGGAAAGATGTTCTTCCAACCCCGGCTCAAAAAACGGTAACTCATCATTATTTAATTTGTCAATCAGACTTTGATTCTTATCCGATGCAATTACAGAAATCCCGTTCTTAGCAAAACAACTCGCTAAAGGTAAACCCAATTTACCAACTCCAATGAATGAAATTTTATCAACCATTCAGTTTTGTCCTTTCACAATATCTAAAATCCTTTTAGTGAGTTCTTTAGACCCAAAATTAATCCTTACGCAATTATCTAGGTTCTCTAGATAACTTCTATCTCTAATCAGTATGTTATTTGATTCCATTAAGTTTTTAAATTCTTCTACATCTGGAACTTTTATTAAAACAAAATTTGTTTTACTTTCTAATGCATGGTAACCCTCTATTTTATTCACTTCTTCTGTAAAGAATTTGGTAGAAGATAAGGTTTCCTTTACACAGGAATTTAAATAGTCTAAGTCTTCTAAACAAGCAATACCGGCAACTTGAGCAAGTGCATTAACACTCTTACCATTTTTTATTTTTCTCATTCCATTTAGAGTATCGGGAGAACCCAACACATAACCCAGTCTCAAAGAAGCCAATCCAAATGCCTTTGAGAATGTTCTGGTTATTAAAACATTATCATACCACCGTACAAGATTTGAACATGTGATGTTTGAATATTCAAAATAAGCTTCGTCTACAATAAACAATGTCGAACTATATTCTTCGATTATAGATTCTAATATTTCAACTGGTATAAGTTTTCCTGTAGGATTATTTGGGTTGACCAAGTATACCACATCATATTTGTTATCTAGTGTGTCGGAAAAATTATATTCATGGTTTCCTAAAGGATTGATAATTGGCACTTTAGTATATAATTTTGTATTGGTTTCTATAAATGTATCAACTTGTGAATATGTTGGTTGATATGTTAATACACTCTTTGTCTCGTCTACAAATGTACAAAATATATCTTTAAGTGCATCATCCGAACCATTATAAACTTCTATGTATTCTGTCGGGAGTCCCGTATAATTGGAAAGATGATTTAATAATTCTTTGTTTGAAATGTCTGGATAATTTTGTAATTTAGAGTTTTCAATAAAACTTAAAATGTGTTCCTGTACCTTGGGCGTTGGTGGAAATAACGACTCATTCCAGTCACAATATAACCAATCGTCAGGAAGATTGAATCTCTCACCAACATTGTATGGACTTATTTCATTTACCCTAGAGGTCACATTCATTAAAAATACATCTCACTTTTCCTGTGGTAGTACTTCTTTCGATTTCGTCTACCACCTTTATATTTATGTCGAGATTACCAAGACGGTCACGAAGCCCATTATTTATTTCATCAATTGTATTTTCGTTATACTTTTCATTTGGAACTAAAAGAAATTCTATTTCTTGTAACGACTTTTGGATTATTTTAAACATTTTAACCCCGTCTATTTTATACATCATCGTATAAAAATTAACTCCCGGCAGTCTAGAACCATTAGAAGATATAAGAATGTCATCGCACCTTCCATCGACTTCCAACATTCTAAACATTGAATTCTTGTCGGGGTTTAGAATACCAACATCATTTGTTTTATAACGAATGAATGGCATATACTTATTAATAAATCCAGTTCCCACTATAACATTATGATTACCTTCTTTAACAAATTCCGTGACACCATATTCTAAATTTTCATAGTAGTGATGGGAATCTTTTGGTTGATGATGGAATGCAACTTTCTCCATCAAACCGTAATGCATTTTAGGCATAATACCGAAAACTTCATATACTTTATCTCTCCACTCATCTAACATCTTTTCTGAAGCAACACGAATTGCCTTTATGTGTTTTAATTCAAGACCAGCTTCTTCACAAAGACACGCTAAAATATATGCACTCGATGGATATGTTACTAATGTGTGATACTTCTGTTCATTAATCTTATTAACATAGTCCTTAATGGTGTTTATATTTAGATTATATGCGGACATATATAACCTTCTTAATTCATAATCATAATACCAAAGATTTCCCCCATCCTTTGGAACAAACCTTCTCAACCAAACACTGGGTTTGTCATACATGGTTGCACCGCACAATTTCCACGACCGCAAAACGAATGCAGCTTCTCTTTTAAAAACATCATCTGTTCCACGAAATATTAATTTCTTTCCGGTAGAACCACTCGTTCTAAACTCAACATGTTTCATGTGTTTCATGTTAACTGCAATCAAATCATTAAAATTTTCACGAATGATGTCTTTAGTTAAAACTGGTAAAAGTGTAATGTCTTCTACACTTTGAAATGACTTTGGACTCAATCCTCGTTCTTTCATCACTCGTCTATAATACGGAACATTTCTATAGGCATGATGAATTAAATCTATGAATTGGGAATTTTGATAATCCAATAGTTTATCTCTGTCCCAATCCTTTGTAATCATTAGATTACGATAAGTCTCCTGAAAAACTTCTCCATATCGTTTTTCAAAAGGAACTGCTCTATAATATGCCTTCTTAATTATAGAGGGACATTTTTTAATTATTCGTTTTACACTACCCATCAAAAAAATCCGTGTCAGAAATTCCTTTATCATCAATATAGGCATCTGCTATAAACTTAACACCCGTTCGGAGATGATCAAACTTCAAACCCCAATCCCTAAGTTGATTGATTGTATGATAGAACCAAGATTTCCCAGAACCAGTTCCCCTAGCAGTTTCAATAATAATAATTGCTCCATCATCATGTAGGGCATTTATCTTTTCAATTCTATCTCTTTTAGGTGTTGCATCAAAATATTGAGGGCCTTCTTTTCCGTCGATACCAACTCCCCACGGGGTATTGCATAATGTATCATCTAAATCTACAACATAAACTTTTCTATTCTTCATGTCATAGCATCTATATAGTGGTCACGGTTTCCATATGAACTTTTATATCCTTCACTCGTTCTAGGATAATGTCCATAATACTGATGAACTAGAGGTTTTTGTGTATTTTTCCAATTTGGATTTCTTAAGCACTCAACTATATCTGGATTGAAAGTTTCTGGTACACCAATCATGGCAAAAAGTGTAGCAAACATAAAATCATAACAAGCGAATCTAGGTTCTAAATTACAAATTTTTGATATGATTGTTTTATCTTCTTCTAATGTATTCATTATTTCTTTAAACAAATCGGAACCAAAGATAGCGGGTGTTATACCCCATCGAGTGAAATCTATTCCTTTCGGAAATGATTTAATATAATCTCTAAGTTTTTCTGAAACTGGATGATTGTGATGTTCTGGATTTACTTTAGAACCCATTACTCCAACATCTTCTGGAATATTCAATTCACCTCTAACCAGAACATCTGGTTCCATAACCAGAAGAGTTTCACAATTACAATAATCAATTGCTCGATTGACTCTATCTAAAAAACAATCCACACTTTTTATCAACAGTTCATTATCATCCGGTCTTTTCGGGCCAAGGTTCGCCCTAGAAGCCATACAAGAATTTATGCAACCACGGGTATCTTCTTCCAATAGAACTTTTAAGTTTTTGTCTGGAAATTGTTCCGTTAAAAATGAATAATCAGAACCTCCGTCAGAAACTAAGTACACAGGAATGTCTGGATATACTTTATACAATAATTCTAACGAATGCCTAACCGACTCAGTTTCAGTAAAACATGTGTAAAACACACCTAATGAATTCTTCATAATAATTTCCTATATTGTCACATTACACTTAACACATTGTGTTTTCCAATACATTCCATCAACTTTTGGAATGTTATATTTTTGCATCAGAAGAGACAAAATACTCTGGTCGTGTCTGTGTTCTTTAAATTCTGCATCATGGGGTTCACCGCAAGTAGGATTCTCTATCCGGTCATCTCTAACTGCCGCACCATCATTTTCTAAACAATAAAATAACCAATTCTGTAAAAATGTTTTAGCATGGTCACAAACCTTAAATGCAATAGCTCCTGCTTCGACTTGAAGTGTATTTCGATACTCATCCGAATCACATTCTAGTTGTTTAAAACAATCACTTGTAGTCCATTTTTTATTTGTTTCCTGTGGACTGTCTGAAGCCAACATAAATGTGTGCGGGTTTGCAAAATGTTGATCTAAATAATAATGCATTCTATTGAACCACACATCACCGACATCCAAATAAACTAAAATATCTTTTTCTTTTAATCTACTCATGGTGTCTAGAATTACAAATGGTTTCCATGCAAACCACGCATGACCTCCCTTTTTTGTTTCTATGTCAAAGAAATCTTTATGGTGTTTATAAAAATCAGTTTTAACAAAGTCTTCTCTGGTATAACCAAACGAACCATGAAATCCCCGTGGAGTTTCCTTTGACCAATCTTCATCATTATCCATTACGCCTTCATGATGGCCTCCCCATTTATATCTGGGGTAATCAATTTCAGAATTAACTTTATTTTGTATTTCTATATACTTATCACCATAAGCATAATTTAGTAGATAATGATTAAGCATTAATAGTTTCTTTCACTTGTTCTGCAATCCACTTATATGTTTTCTGAACTCCGTCCTCTAATGGCAAAGATACACGCCAACCGATTCGTTCTTCAAAGAAATCATTATCTGAATTTCTACCACGAACACCAAGAGGGCCAGGAATATTATTTAGTTTGACATTTTTACCAGCAACTTTGGCAATTAACAAAGCAAAATCATTAATACTAATCATTTCTTCTGAACCAATATTAACTGGGTCTAAACAATCAGAATCCATTAATCTTTCTACTGCTTCTAAACACTCGTCAACATATAAGAAGGAACGAGTTTGTTTTCCATCCCCCCAAATTTCAATCTCTCCATTTTCTTCTGCTTCTGCTACTTTTCTACAAAGTGCAGCGGGAGCCTTTTCTTTTCCGTTATCCCAAGATCCTTCTGGGCCGAAAATGTTATGAAATCTAGCGATTCGAATATCCAATCCATAGTTTCTGTTGTAAGACATAAACATTCTTTCACTGAACAATTTTTCCCAACCATATTCTGAATCTGGATTAGCAGGGTATGCAGAATCTTCTTTGCAGTTTGGATTATCTGGGTCTAGTTGATTATGTTCTGGATAAATGCAAGCAGAAGAAGAGTAAAATACCTTTGGTTTTTCTTCAAATTCACAAGCAACCTTTGCAACATTCATATTAATCATTGCAGAATTGTGCATCACATCCGCATCATTATCTCCGGTGAAAATATAACCAGCACCACCCATGTCTGCTGCAAGTTGGTAAACTTCATCAAATGTTTCCAATCCCCTGTCCGTTGTAAGAGTCATTGCTTGTCTCACATTACTTTCCGAACGCAAATCTAAAACATAAAATTGGTCTGAAGGTAAATCTGTATATTCATGTTCTTTGATATCTACACCACGAACATAATGACCTTGACTCTTTAATCTCTTAACTAAATGTCCGCCAATAAATCCACCGGCACCTAAAACTAAACACTTCTTCATTTGAATTCTCCTACAAACTCGGATTCCATATCTAAAACTTTCCAATTGTCGCAGTATAACCCATCGACACCGGCTTTATTACTTGGCCCAAACCACATAGATTTGGGTGGAGCGATTACAACTTTATCTTCATAAGCATTCAACCACGAACCCCACCAACTAAAGGAACTATTTGCTATAATGTTGTTCTCACAAACTGTCATTGCACACATATCATGGAACTGGCTATTTCCATCTGTAAACCAAGCATGTTTAACCTGTTCTTCATAAGTTTCCTTACACCATGCGGGGTCATCTGATATGAATATGTAATTATACTCGTCTGGGTTAAAACTGTCAATAGCTTTTTGATAATACTCATTAGGTAAAACTGTATGGTAATCTGATTTTATCAAGTAATCACCTCGACGGACATGAACCGAAACAAATTCCTTTTCATTAGTTTCTTCTACAGCAGTCCTCCAGTTTAGAAGGTCTGTAAGTACTTCTGGTTTAAATCTAAATTGTTTTCTTATCTCGTCTTCACAATTTTCAAAGTACTTTTCAGATTGAAAATATCCGTGGAGGTTCATTCCATCTTCTACTTGTTCAAGAAATTCTGGAAGGTATGTACAACCCATATTATCCGGTTCCTTCCAATGTTTCATGTGCATGTCAGAAGGTATTTCTTCTTGATATTTTTGTAAAGTCTCAACATCTAAAGAAAATCCATCCAAAAGTTCACAACGAACATGTTCTAAATGAGGGCCGTGATTTTCCTCATTTATACAATTCGATGCGGGGAAAGAATAACCAACGCCCAATTTCTTTGCAGCAGAAACTAGTGCTGCATATTGGAACATCTGATTTCCTAACCTACCAAAATATCCAAGTCTATAATTTGCAATCATTGTTGTACCTTCACTCTTCCTTCTTCTTGAGCAACCCAAAATGAATCGTTGAAACATTTGTAATTTCTATAATAGTCACAGTGATGTAAATAATATCCAAGAATCTCATCTTTACTTCTACCGTCAATCTTGGCCCATTCTCCTTGATTATTATCATACTGAGGGTTGTGATAATGTGTATCACCAGAATCTCTATTGTGTTCTAAGTGAATAATTTTATTACCTGATGCATGTACCACTCGCATTCCTAATTGAAGAAATCTGTATCTTCTTTCTTGGTCTTCGGGCCCCCAAGAAATAAATTTTTCGTTTTCCATAAAACCGTCAATGTATGCTTGTTTTCTAGCAAAAACACAATGACCCGCAGCAGTCATCCAAGAGTCGAAGGCGGCCGGGGTTGGATGATTCTCTTGATTACATAAATCTCCAAATATGTCATCTGTCCGATTCGGATCGTTGTTCACATCATTCATTAATGTTTTGAATGTTGGATTTTTTTCAAATTGATTCAAAACATATTCAGGATTATTAATGTAGTATCTAATTTGATCGTATTCATTAAAACCATATGGATAGATAAAATCTGCCTGGTTGTGACTCAACTTTTCATCAATTGTTTGTACAACACTGGGTTCAACGAGAACATCCGTATCATAATTGGCAACATTATCAAGACTCGACATGTCAATCATTTCGTTTAAATATTTCGTTCTATGAAACGGTTCGTTTTCTTTAAGTTCCTTGAAAACATATTTAAATCTAGAATCTTTTGGAATTTCAGATTCTAATTTTGATTCTGCATCTGCTTCATAAATTATAAATTCTGCATCAAAATGAGCGGAAAGATACGACCGTATCATTTTAAAATTTCTAATCCTATCTTCAGAATCTATCTTAATAGGAATCATGTATGTTGTGTTCAATTTAAACATGAGACATTGCACCCTTTATCCAATTTTCTAAATTGTGGGTTGGTTTCCACTCCATATCTCTTTTGATTTTTTCTATGTTAGCCAGATTATTTTTAGCTTCGCCGGGTCTGTCGTCAATAAACTTATGGTCATCACCAATCATCTCAGAAACTTCCAAGACAGAATGTGCAACACCAGACCCAACATTATAAACTTCACCGAAACAACTTTCATTATCGGTGTGCATTGCTAACAGGTTTGCTTTAGCAACATCTTCAACATGAACAAAGTCTCTCCGTTGTCCTCCATCACCAACAATGGTCATGGTTTCTCCGTTATTTACTTGTCTAAAGAAGATACCAATAACGGGAGCGTACTGTCCTCGGTCTGGCATTCTTTCACCATAAACATTTAAATATCTAAATGTAATTGTGTTTACACCATATAACTTAGTATACATCCTACACAAATCTTCTGCTGCAACTTTAGTAGAAGCATAAGGATTTAAACAATCGGGAGTCATATCTTCTGACAACGGTGGTTCGTTCATCAAACCATAAGCAGATGATGTAGAAGAATAGATTACCCTTCCAACATTATGTTCTCTCGCAGCCTGCAAAACATTAAATGTCCCGATGTAATTTACCGTACATGCTCTGCGGGGATTTAAAATTGCGGGTTGTAATCTAGATTCTGCTGCTAGATGAAAAACAACATCAACACCTTCAAAGGCATCAACAATCTCTTCATACTCAGTTATATCTGCTTTTAGGTGTGTAGTTTCTGGATGCCAATAAAATACATCGTTGTCGGCACTTTCATTATCAATAATAGTAATGTCATGTCCTTCTTCAATTAACTTATCAACAATGTGAGAACCTATGAAACCCGCACCTCCTGTCACAATTACTTTCATGATGAAACCTCTTCTTTCTTTCTTTCATACTTTTTCAAATATGATTCATTCTCATAATACTCTACCAATTGTTCCCGTGTATAACCCATTAATTTATAATTGAGTGCATAAACCTCAAAGAGAGTTGGAACAATTTCGAGCATAGCTTTTGCTTTTATGAAGACTGCTTTTTTCAACTCGATATATTTATCGTCTTTAATTTTACTCTCTACATCTTCCCAACAAGTATTGTGTATTTCTTCGACTGGAATTCCAGCCTCATGTAGTAAATTCATACAATCCATTTCGTTAATTGTTTCCTGCATGGGAATTCCCAAGTCCGGTAAATTATCTCCCTTTGGATGTTCGAAATGATATACTCTTTCTTGATTAACTCTAACTACACGATAACCAAGTTTTTTAAATCTATCATGTCTTTCTTGGTCTTCCGGGCACAAATGTCTATAATTTTCATTTTCCATATATGCATTTCTATAAACCTCAGTTTTAAGTATTTGAATATGTCCATATTGAGACATGTACGAATCACATTTAATGATACCTTGTTCTTGATAATTATTAGTCCAAGATTTAAAAGTATCAAAGATAGCGCCATCGAATAGGTGGTAGAAATCTTCTTCGGCCCAAATTCTAATTTGTCTGTATGCATCGGTCTGATTACTGGCAGAGAAACCATATGGATAAACAACATCATTTGCAGCATCCGTCAAAAGATATCTAGCATTAATAAATGCTTCATCCTCTACTAGAATGTCTGCATCATAGTTTACAACTATAGGAGTTTCAACTGTATGTAACATTTCATTTATAAGTCTAGTTCTGTGTATTGTTGGTTCATCATTCAATTCAAATTTATAATCTAAATTTGGATGAGTAACATCTACAAGTTTATCTAACAGTTTTTCTGGGCCAGATTCTATAACTTTAATTGTTGTATCATACCTATGAAGTAGATTATCAAGAACCAATTTAACATTTCTTGCTCTGTATTGGTTCTCAATTCTAACAGGTATAATGAATGTCATGTCTTTTAAGTCAAGCATGTAATTTCTCTCTTAACGAAGTGTACGAGTAATCGTGATTTCTTTCATGATAATGAATAGTTTTACAAAACCCTCTACCTGTTATAGTTTTATTTGGATTATCATAATCCGAACCAACAATTCTAACATCTGGTTTTATTTCACGCATCAATTTAAATAGGTCTTCTTCGGTTTCATATGTCCTAACATCCATCACACCTTTCATACATCGAAGAACTTCTATTCTTTCTTCTACAGTATTTATTGGTTTCTTTTTGGTATCAGGCCTTTCGGTTGAAGGGTCTACATGCAATGCAACAATAAGATGATTGCAAACACTTAATGCTTCCGTAAATAATCTAGCATAACCAACATGAATCAAATCAAATGCACCTGTAACAACACCGACAATGGGCTTTCCTCTAAAATCATTAATGTTAATTGCCTTATCATCAACGAAAAAATCTGCATGTGGTTTAGTCTTCATGGGGATTAATGTGTGGTACTTAATTCCCCACTCTTTAAGTTGTTGTTTTGTAACCTCTGTCCAGTCTTTACCTGAAACACAACCACGGGCTGTCATAATGTTGAT
>MDTG01279105.1_pt1 | contig 10896 bp, 14 predicted proteins | sample 811421 | NCBI WGS metagenome assembly MDTG01 (sample SAMN05326645, study PRJNA326480) | marine metagenome | isolation source: seawater | place: Pacific Ocean: South East | collected 2011 | reverse complement strand
TCTTGGTGATATTCTTGGAAAATCTATGGGCGGTAAAAAAGGTAAAAAGAAAAAAATGACTGTTAAAGAATCTCATGACATTTTAGTTGCACAAGAGTCAGATAAAATGATTGAAGAAGATAAAATAATTAAAGAGGCAAAAAAAGCCACGGAAGAAAATGGAATAGTATTTTTAGATGAAATTGATAAAGTTTCTGCAAGAAGTGACAGGGTAGGCGGGGATGTATCAAGAGAGGGAGTTCAAAGAGATTTATTACCTTTAATTGAGGGAACAACTGTAAGCACAAAGCATGGTCCAATTAAAACTGACCATATTTTATTCATTGCTTCAGGAGCTTTCCAATTAGCAAAGCCTTCTGATCTTCTACCCGAGCTACAAGGTAGATTACCTATACGGGTTGAGTTAAAAGCTTTGGATGAAGAAGATTTTAAAAGAATTCTTAAAGAACCTGACAATAGCTTAATAAAACAATATAAAGCTTTGTTAAAAACTGAGGATGTAAAACTTGAATTTTCAGACGATGGAATTGATATGCTTGCAAAAATTTCTGCTGAGGTCAATTCATCAGTCGAAAATATTGGCGCTAGAAGACTTCATACTATTATAGAGAAAGTTTTAGACGATATTAGTTTTAATGCTACTGATAAAGCTGGTGAAAGTATAACCGTTGATAAAAAATTTGTGCAAAATAATTTGGGTAATTTAGTAAAAGATACAGATCTATCAAAGTTCATTCTATAAATTTCTTAACTTAATCAAAACAGCTCCTTGGCCTCCATCTTCAATTTCGGCCTCACTAATAGAATAAATTAATCCTTTTAAATCTTTGTCAGATCTAATGAAATCTGGAACAGAAAATTTAAGTTTGCCTAAATCTTTTGAAGTGAAAACATCTTTATCATTTGTGGAATGTAATCCTTTTCCAGTTATAAATAATATTTCTCTATACTTTTTGTATGAACAGCTAAGGATTATTTCCTTCACTTTTTTGTTTGCTTCACTAAGGGTAAATCCATGAAGATCAAATTTGTATCTCTCGTTTTTATCACTGACAATTAATTTTTCTCTGTCTTTATCAAAAATATCTGATGGATTTTTTATATATTCTTCCCAAGCGTTTTTATCTTCCTTGGAAAGATCTTTCTTTTTAATCACTGGCTGATAATTTCAGACAAGTACCAGTTAGGGCTTTTATTTTTAATATTTCTTGTAAATTTCCAGCTATCAGTCACAAATTTTATTTTATCTGGATTTCCCTCAATAATTTTATTCTCTTTATCTTTTTTAACAGAAATTACTTCAGCAACAAACTTTACAGTAGTGAATAAATTATCTTTGATCTTCTCATATTTTTCAACTGAACATTCTTTTACGCCAATAAAGGTAAATTCAGATTTAATACTTTCTTTATTTCTTGCTTTAATCGCATCAGAAAAATTAGAAAACATTCCTGGTGAAAGTAAAGCCTTCAATTTAATTAAATCTCCGTTCGCAAAAGCAGTAAGAATACTCTCATAGGCTATTTCTGCACCTCTAAGAAATTCTTTTTTCTCGTTACCTTCTAAAATTTCTAAATTTTCCTCTTTTGACTCTACATCCTGCTTGGGCATACTAAATTTCTTATCAGCGAAATTTGGATAAACCTTGGACTCATGTCCAGTTTTTCTACCCAATATGCTTCTTAATCTCAAAATGATGAAACCAGCAATCATACCAAGGAGAATTATGTCTAAATAACCAAAATTATTACTCATAGTTTGATAAATATACATGAATATTATAATTTTGTATCAGACAAATGAACACATTTTTCCTAATAATTATTGGATTACCTGCTTTAGAGATATTTTTAATGATCAAAATAGGAGCTGAAATAGGAGCATTGAATACAATAACTTTAATTTTTCTTACTGCTATAATTGGAGTTTATTATGCAAGAATCCAAGGGATACAAACTTTAAAATCTGGAATTACTAATTTATATCAAAACAAAGTTCCAATTAATGAAATAATATCTGGGGCCTCAATTGCATTTGCCGCATTGTTATTAATAGTGCCTGGTTTCTTAACTGATTTAATTGGTTTTGTCCTATTAGTTCCATTTACTAGAAAAATTTTTTTAAAGATTATTATTAAAAATAAATCAACAAGCATTGATAAAAATAAAACAATAGAGGGTGAAATCGTGAATAAGGATAAGGATGAGTTATAAAATAATAGGAAAATACATCAAAGATTTAAACTTTAAGATTCCTAATCCCAAAACTTTCTTTCTGCTTTCTAAGGAAATTGAAAATTACAAAATAAAGATAGACATAAAGAGCAATCAAGTAAAACAGAATGTTATTGAGGTTTTAATCGCACTTAATTTAGTGCCTACAAAAGAAGACTTTGAGACAATTAATACTCAGATTGTTTTTTCCACAATAGTAGAATTGACTAATGAAAAAATAGCAAAGCCTGAAATTGAGAAAATCGTTTTAGTAGATGTACCATCTAAAATCTATGGTGAACTAAGAGAAATATTTGTTAGCTTATTTGAAAATTCTGGATTTAAAGATGTAAAAATAAATGAAACTGTTGATTTCGAAAAATTATATAAAATGAAGAAAGTTCAATAAAAATTTTTTTTCATTTCTTTTCTTAAAAAATCCTCATGTTTTTTTAATTCGGAATCTGTAATATTTACAACCTCCTTACAATAATTTTTTACGGAAATAAAATTTTTATCAAAATTAGTATTTGATAAGTTGAATTTTGGTTCCTTCATATCAAGCAAATTAATGTATACCTCTCTTAATAATTCACAATCTAGTAAAGCGTTGTGTTTTGTTCTTCTTGATAAATCTATGTTAAATCTTTTACATAAAGAATCGAGGGAGTTTGAAAGGCCCGGAAACTTATTTCGAGCAACTTCTAATGAGTCAATAATTAATTTCTCATTTAATTTTTCTTTTTTTATAACGGCCAACTCTCCATTTAAAAATCCGGCATCAAATGATGCATTGTGTATAATTAATTTTTTTTCTTTTATAAAATTTAAAAATTCGTCCGCAACTTTGTCAAAAGTTTCTTTATCCTTTAAAAAATTTTCAGAAAAACCATGAACTTTAACTGCCTCATCAGGTACAGATCTTTGAGGGTTAATTAACTTATGGAATACTTTACCAGTTGGAATTAAATCATTGGTTTCAATACATGCAATTTCAACTATTTTATGCCCATCTTTAAAAGATAAGCCTGTTGTTTCCGTATCAAGAAATATTTCATACATAAGAATTAATTATACTAGATAAGCGTTTTTTTAGAAGTTTTAAATTTTTTTCATTAACAACTACGTGGTCACAAAACTTAATTTTTTTTTTATCAGGTAGTTGTCTTTTGTTAAGAACTTTAAATAAGTCATTTTCACCACCTTTAGATTTAAACCTTTTTAATCTGATTTGTTCTCTAGCCTTAATAAACACTATTACATCAAAAAATTTCATCAACTTGCTTTCAACTAACAAAGGGATTTCGTAAAAAACAAATTTTTTACGTTTGTTTTGCACAGTAAATCTTCTCATTTTTTTTCTAACCAGAGGATGTATAATTTTTTCTAGTTTTTTAAAGTTTCTTTTATTTGTTAAAATTTTTTCTTTTAACTCATCTTTTAAATTAGAATTTAATTTAAGATTAAGTTTTTTTTTCAACAATCTTTTAAAACTATTTTTTTTATAAAGTTTTTTGACTTCTAAGTCAGCACTAAATAAGGGTCCTTTTCTATTCGAAATAATTTTACTTGCAGTAGTTTTTCCTGAAGCTATTGAGCCTGTAATGCCTATTTTAATCATTTCAATTCAAAAAGAAGTTTGTTTATAAGCTCATCATCGATTTCTGGATTAATTTTATTCCACAAGTAAAAAGACTTTTGGCCTTGATAAATAAACATATCAAGCCCATTAAAAACTTTAATGCCTTTCTCTTCTAGAATTTTAAATGTTTTGGTTTTAAGCGGGTTATATATAGTATCTATAAAAGTAGCATCACTTTTGCATTTAGTAAAATCGACTTCAAAATCATATCCGTTTTTCAAACCAAGACTAGTAGCGTTTATAATTATATCAAATTTACTCAGTTCATTTTGCAAATTATTCCATTCTAAAATGTTTATATAATTAAATTTATTTTTCAAAAATAAACATTTTTCTTTTGTCCTATTAACTATTGAAATGTTTTTTACCCCTGACTTTTTTAAAGATAGAATTACTGAGGGAGATACACCTCCGGCGCCTATGACTAGAGCTTTTTTATTTGGATTGTTTTCAATTTTTTTTAAAAAAGCTGCTTGCAAGCCGAACACATCAGTATTTTCACCAACCACTAAGTTATTTTTATCTAAAAAAAGAGTATTTACTGATCCTGTGGTATCTGCCTCGTTCACCACCCTATCCAGATGATTTATAATTTTTTGCTTATATGGTAAAGTTACATTCACGCCTATAAGAAACTTGTTTTTAATTTTTTTAACTACATCAGCCAGGTCTTTTTCTTCGGCTTCAATAATGTCGTAAACAGCATCTAATTTATATTTTTTAAACCAGTAATTATGAAGAACTGGTGATAAAGAGTGTTTTATAGGGTTTCCTATTATCCCCAAATTTTTTTTCATTTTTTTATCTGGTTAATATATTGAATAATTTTTTTAATTGGTAAACCCATTATTGAGTTTTTATCTCCATTAATATTCTCGAAAAGTTTAAGGCCTTCTGCTTCAATTTGATATACGCCGTAAGCTAATAAAGTTTCAGTTTTGATTTTTGTAAGATAATTAATTATTTCATCATCTGAAAGTTTTTTCATTTTTAATTCCGAGGAGTCAGTATAATTCCAAATCATGGCTCCATTTTTTGAAATACAAACTGAGCTAATTAAGTAATGCTTTGATCCATTTAATTTTTTAAGAATTTTAAACGCTTCGTCTCTGGATTTTGGTTTATTAATTAATTTGTTGTTTAATGAAATTACACTATCAGCCCCAAGCACTAACTCATCTGGCTCTTTAGAACTTACTTTAATAGATTTAATCTCAGCTAAATTTTTTGAAATTACATCAGGGGTCGCCCCTTCCTGTAATAAAGAGTTTTTAATTTCATCTTCATCAACATTCGAAACAACAACCTTTGAACTTATGTTATGGTCATCTAAAATTTTTTTTCGTACACCACTTTTTGACGCTAATATAATTCTCATTTATTATTTTTTTTTATTTCTATAATTTTTAAAATAGACGCAGCAGTTTCCTCGACTGATCTTCTTGTTACATCTATAACGGGCCAATTGTTTTGCTTGAAAAGTTTCTTTGAATTTTCAACTTCTTTTCTAATAGCGTCTATATTTGTATATTCTGTTAAACTATTATCTTTCATGATGGCAACTCTATTTCTCCTTATATCTGCCAACCTTTCTGGGTCTGCGATTAATCCTATAATGCAGGAATTAAAATTATTTGCTAAATCTTTGGGAATTTCTTGATTAGGAACCAAAGGTACATTTACTGTTTTATATCCTCTATTAGCTAAGTAAATTGATGTAGGCGTCTTGCTAGTTCTGCTAACACCAAGTAGAATTACATCTGCGCTTTTAAGATCATCAACCTTTTTTCCATCATCATGTGACATGGTAAACTGGATAGCCTCTATTCTTTTATAATAATCTTCATCAAGGACATGCTGTGCACTTGGTTTATGTATGGCTTTTTGATTAAGCAATTTTGAAAAACTTAATATTAAATTTCCCAATATACCAAAACAAGGAACATTGTTCTTTTCACTTTGATTTGAAATATATTTAGCTAATTTAGTTTCAACTATTGTATAGAGAATCAAAGAATTATCCGCTTTATTACAATCTCTAATTATTTTGTCAATTTGCTGTTCAGTTCTTACAAAAGCAAATTCTTTTTTTTCGTAATCAAAGTTAGCAAATTGTGATTTTAAAGATAGAAATATTCTATCTAAAGTTTCACCTGTAGAGTCAGACACAAGATATACATTGTATTTTTCGTTCATAAAACTGTTAATAAACTATTAATAAACTATTTTTTTTAACGTTTAATTTTTATCAAAAAAATTTGTTCACAATAGCCAACATACATTTAACATTTTATTCTATGTTAATATTATTGTTTTATAGATGTTTATAAAATGAATAAAGCCTTGAAATTTAGTAAAATATACAAAAGTTACTAACTTCAACATGTATAAAAAGGGTATAATTAGTTATATTACAAAATAACAATACCTAGAGTAAAAAAAACACTTATAAACTTTATTTAATTTGATGAGTAACCTTAATAAAATTTTAAACGAAAAAAAAATTTGTAAATCAATATGGTTTATGAGACAAGCGGGGAGGTATTTACCAGAGTTTAGAAATATCAGATCAAACAACTCTGATTTTATAAAATTATGTTTAAATACTGAACTTGTCCCAACAATTACACTGCAACCAATTAATAGATTTGATTTGGATTCTGCTATAATATTTTCAGATATTTTAATGGTTCCATTTGCCTTAGGACAAAAAGTTGATTTTTTTAAAAGTCAGGGACCAGTGTTAAGTGAGTTTAAATTTAATTTGTTTTCAAAAAATAACAAAAATATATTTATAAAAAATTTAAATCCAATCTATAAATCGATAGAAATTACAAGAAAAAAATTAAATAAAAATAAATCTTTAATTTCGTTTATTGGTGCTCCTTGGACTTTATTAATTTATATGCTTGGTCTTAAAAGAGAAAAACAAATCGATCTAGAAAAACTTAAATCTAAAAGTCTTGAAATAAAAGATCTGCTTGAAGATTTAATTGAATATTTATGTTTGCATATAGAAAATCAAATTAAGGCTGGCGCTGATGTTGTTCAGATATTTGACTCCTGGGCAGGACTAATCCCTGAGGAAAAATTGATAGATTATTGTTTTAAACCTAATCTCAAATTAGTAGAATTTTGTAAAAAGAAAAGCGTTCCTGTTATTTGTTTTCCAAAAGGCATTAATAAGAACTATAAAAATTTTTGTGATTTTGTTAAACCTAATGGAATTAATATAGACCAAAGTATAGATCCCATTTGGGTAAGAGAAAATATAAAAAATATTGTTATCCAAGGTGGTCTTGATCCAAGGATTTTATTCGGAACAGATAAAGAAGTCTTTGATGGAGCGACTAAATATATTCAAAGTTTTAAAGAAATTCCTTATGTTTTTAACTTAGGACACGGTTTACTTCCAGAAACAGATCCTGATAAAGTAAATAAATTGATTAAATTTTATAGGAATTTTAATGGATAAAGATCATCCTAATGTTAAGTTCGGAAAGACTGGTGTTTTATTAATAAATCTTGGAACACCGGATTCAACTAGCTGGTGGGATATAAGAAAATACTTAAAAGAATTTTTATCAGATAGAAGAGTAATAGAAGTAAACCCTATTATTTGGAAGATCGTCTTAAATCTGTTTATACTTACTTTTAGACCTTCAAAAACAGCACACGCTTATAAACAAATTTGGAGGAAAGAAAGTGACGAGTCACCTTTATTATATTTTACGAGAAACCAAGCAAATAAATTAAGCAAAGAAATCGGAAACGATAAAATTATTGTTGATTTTGCGATGAGATATGGGAATCCAAGTATTAACTCAAAGCTCTTTCATCTAAAATCATCTGGATGCGAGAATATAATTATTTTACCTCTTTATCCCCAATATGCAGCAGCAACAACTGCTACAGTATGTGACGAAGTTTACAGGTCATTGATGAAAATGCGTTGGCAACCAAGCCTTCAAATAATACCACATTATGAAAGTGAGCCCATGTATATTCAAGCTCTAGTAAAAAGTATTAAGAAAAAAATTAGTGATATAAAATGGATACCTGATTTAATAATTTCTTCATATCACGGAATACCAAAGTCATATTTTGATAAAGGAGACCCGTATCACTGCTACTGTCACAAAACAACAAGATTAATGAAAGAGAAATTCAGCGAAATCAAATTAGAAACAACTTTTCAATCGAGATTTGGACCACAAGAGTGGTTAACACCTTACACAGACAAAACTTTAGAAAAATTGCCTCAAAAGGGTATTAAAAATTTATTAGTTATTTGTCCTGGTTTTGCATCAGATTGCGTAGAAACTTTAGAGGAGATTAACATACAAGGAAGGGAAAGTTTTTTAAAAAACGGAGGAAAAAATTTTGATACTATACCATGTCTTAATGACAGTTCTGATCACATTTTTCTATTTAAAAATTTAGTGGAAAAATTTTTATAGAATGAACTTTTATTTATTATTTAAAGCTTTGCATCTTATTGCTGTTATTTCATGGATGGCTGGTCTTTTATACCTTCCAAGAATTTTTGTTTATCATACCGAAGCAGAGCATGAGGCACAAAAAGAAATCTTTAAAATTATGGAAAGAAAACTTTACAATTATATCATGATGCCGGCCATGCTGGTTTCTTGGCTTTTTGGCGTTCTTTTAATACACAGTCTTGGCTTTTCTGTATTTCGAGAGCTATGGATGCAGATTAAAATAGTTGCTGTTATTATATTAACTTATTATCATTTTACTTTAGGCAGATATCTCCATCAATTTAAGAATAATAGTAATAAAAAAACGTCTAAATTTTTCAGGATTTATAACGAAATCCCTACAATCATACTAATTATTGTTATATTTGTTGTCATATTCAAACCTTTGTAATTAGGGGTTGAATTTTTTCTAAAAAGTCATATATTTTTAATACTTACCTCTTATTAATCAATCGCATGAACTTACAAGAACTAAAGCAAAAAAACCCTGCCGAGCTAATTATCGAAGCTGAAAAACTAGGAATAGAAAACCCTAGTACATTAAGAAAGCAAGAAATATTATTTGCTATTTTAAAAAAACTTGCAGAAAAAAACGAACAAATTACCGCTACTGGGGTACTGGAAGTATTGCAAGATGGCTTTGGCTTTTTGAGAGCAATTGAATCAAACTACCTACCTGGTCCAGATGATATATATGTTAGCCCATCTCAAATTAGAAGATTTGGCTTAAGAACAGGCGACTCTGTCGAAGGGGAGATCAGGGGACCTAAAGATGCAGAAAGATATTTTGCACTGTTGAAAGTTAACAACATAAATTTTGATAATCCTGATAAAGGAAAAAATAAGATTGCTTTTGACAATCTCACACCTTTATACCCTAATGAAAGAATTAAACTCGAAGTCGAAACAACTAAAGTAGAAAAAAAACCTGACAATACAGCTAGACTCATAGATTTGGTCAGTCCTATTGGAAAGGGGCAAAGATCATTAATAGTGTCCCCTCCAAGAGCTGGAAAGACAATTATTTTACAAAATATTGCACAGTCTATAACAGCTAATCATCCAGAATGTTATTTAATGGTATTGTTAATTGATGAAAGACCAGAAGAGGTAACTGATATGCAAAGATCTGTAAAAGGCGAAGTAGTTGCTTCCACTTTCGACGAACCAGCATCAAGACACGTAGCAGTAGCTGAAATGGTAATTGAAAAAGCAAAAAGATTAGTTGAGCACAAAAAAGATGTTGTTATTCTGTTAGATTCCATCACCAGATTGGGCAGAGCTTATAACGCCGTAATTCCAAGTTCAGGAAAAGTTTTAACAGGTGGTGTCGATGCAAACGCTCTTCAAAGACCAAAAAGGTTTTTTGGTGCTGCTCGGAATGTTGAGGAAGGGGGCTCTTTAACAATTATTTCAACAGCATTAATAGATACAGGAAGTAGAATGGACGAAGTAATCTTTGAGGAATTTAAAGGAACAGGAAATTCAGAACTAATTCTTGATAGAAAAGTTGCTGATAAAAGAATATATCCAGCATTAGATATAACAAGATCTGGCACAAGAAGAGAAGAGCTTTTATTTGAAAAAGACGATCTATCAAAAATGAATGTCCTGAGAAGAATTATAAGCCCCATGGGAACAATGGATGGAATTGAATTTTTAATTTCTAAACTAAAAAATACTAAAAACAATTCGGACTTTTTCGAGTCTATGAATAAATCTGCTAACTAAAATTTATTGAATAGTTTGATTGTTAAAATCAACCTCATGAAGGTAAAAACTAATTATATTTTCTAAGACTTTTACTTTCTCTTGAATAGTAACTGATTCTAGAAGTTTTTGTTTTTCCTCATTTGTCACAGGAGCAATCATGGAAAGCGTATTTATCATTTGAATCTCATCTAGCTTTCTAAATTCTTTCCAATTTAGCAATAATCCATTTTTTTCAAAGAATTTTTTTGTTTTATTTACAAGGGTATCAGTTTTTATATCGCATGAAGCATCCAAAAGATCTGACCTGTAATTTTCATAATCAACCTTAAATTCTCTGTAAAGTTTGTTATTCTCTACCTCATTCACTATTTCAAATCTGGTTATACCAGTTAAATTAATTAGTATCCTACCATCTTCACTTTTCTGAAATTCGCTTATTTTTCCTAGGCAACCAACTTTAAAAACTTTATCTCCTTTTTTCTGCGATTGAACCATTCCCATCAGCTTGTTGTTGTTGTAAGTATCGTTAACTAGATTAAGATATCTTTGTTCAAAAATATTTAATGGAAGATTAGTTTTAGGAAAGTAGATTACTCCACTCAAAGGAAAAACTGGAATTATCGATGGAAAATTTTTCATTAAATTATTATAGTAAAATTTTTAATAAACTGGTAGTGACATTTTATATATGTTGACCTGCCTCTATCCATTATACTATAATTACAACTTTGCGGGCATAGCTCAGTGGTAGAGCGTCTCGTTGCCAACGAGAAGGTCGAGGGTTCGAACCCCTTTGCCCGCTCCATTATTTATATGTCTGACTTGT
>MDTG01276162.1_pt1 | contig 10896 bp, 6 predicted proteins | sample 811421 | NCBI WGS metagenome assembly MDTG01 (sample SAMN05326645, study PRJNA326480) | marine metagenome | isolation source: seawater | place: Pacific Ocean: South East | collected 2011 | reverse complement strand
GAAATTTCTGGCTCATAAAAAAAAGTGTTGAACCTAACTATGGCCGGGTTTTTGGTTTTTATTAATCCAATATTTTGTTTCGTAAATGATACAACTATGTTAGTTGTATCATCCCTAGTCAATTTTTGATCACTTAGATCATTTTTGTATGATAAAATATTAATAAGTTTTTTGTTTTTTCCATGCACCTTAGAATCAAAATTCTCATTTAAAATTTTTAGGGCAAGCCCCTTACTAAAGAGAAGCTCTTTTATCATTTGAGGATCACTTATTGACATACTTGCGCTCGGCATATTTAATCCAAGTGTTTGAGTTACACTTGTTAGGCTTGATGATATATTGTCGGAATTCTGAGCAGGCATTATAGTTGCATGCGATGCAAATTTGGGAGTGGAAAAATATTTATGCTTAACGATGGCATAAAATAAAAACATAGTTACAATTACTATAAAATAAATAAAGTTCTTTTTTACATCTAAAATCACTGCAAGCAACAACTTAATTATATCAACCTCATCCTCATCTTTTTGTGTGAGAGGGCTCCCATAATAGCCAGAGGATTTTATACCTTCAAATTGTAAGGATTTTTTTTTATTTATTTTTTTATTTATTTTTTTAACATACTTAAAAGGAACTCTATCCCTAATTTTCCAATTATTTAGAGTCTGAGGTGTTACATCAAGTTCCCTTGCTATATCTGCTTGAAAATCAATTTCAAACTCTTTTTCCATTAAGTTAACCAAATCCTGAAATTTCATAATAGCGTTTTTATAAAATTAATTACTATTCTTTACCAAGCAGAGTTATCAAGGTAACCGCCTGCACTATATCTGTGTAAATTGAGGTTAAATTTGTGGCATATTCAGTGAAACTAAATTTTTCAACTTGTTCTTTAGCCGGGACATTGATCTCAGATCCATCAAAAATCATTTTATCACCAATTAATCCAATTTTTTCAGAAAAACCATTTGGATGTATTACTGAAGATTGATACTTAGCTGCATCTTTGTTAAAACCACCAGCTAACCTAATATAATCTTTTGCTTTCAAGCCATCTACGTATTGAAAAACACCTGGGTTCCTTACCTCACCTTTAACAGTCACAGTATTTAATTTTCTTTTAAAAGTCAGTATATCACCATCTACAAGTTGGATGTTATATTTTGATTTTTTTCGCTTTGACACTTTGTCATATCTTACAGCTATAGTTTCATTATCCCTTTCAACAAAAGTTGCAACCTCGTTAGCATAAGCAGTTGGTCCACCTGCACGGTTTATTATTTCTGATAGTTTTACATTACGATTTTGCAGAACATAAGTACCTGGAAACAAGACCTCACCCTTTACTTCAACAGTATGATGATCTTCAATACCTTGAGCAAAAACTGAGATAAAATCTTTTGGTTTTAATAACGTATTAAGTGAAGTATTTTTCTGATTAATGAAAGATGCCTCTACATTATCTATCATATGGGTTTTATGTGATGATAAAGTGCCATCTGAAGAATTAATAAAACTAGAAATCTCAATTCTATAAGATTTATTTTCCCCCTTGAAACCTCCTGCTTTTAGTATAATATCCCTCAAATTGAGATTGTCTGCGAGTTCATAGGTAGCTGGCCTGTTTACCATCCCTGTTATCGTTACATTTTTTTTCTTTTCAAACAAATCTTTACTATATATTTTGATTTCATCCCCAGGTTTCAATAAGTATTTGGTTTCATTTTCTAATATTTTTTCAAGATCTAATCTAATCAAGAACCTATCATTCAAGTTTGAATTTATCCTTAATAAGTCTGCTCTACCGAACAACAATTTATTAGCTCTTTTCTTGTCAGTATAACCAGAGGCCATGAATAATATATCTCTAATATCCATATTTTCAACATAATCATAAGAACCCGGCGAACTTACAAAACCAGAAATTTCGACTTTATTTTTAACTTCTCCGATAATTTGCTCTTTGGAATATATTACCACTCTGTCACTCATTTTTATCTCATCATTAGCATTGCCTTTACCAGCTAAGACCTCTCCTAAATTAAAAGATTTTAATATATATTTTTTGCTACTTTCATCGTACCTAAACAAATCTGCTCTTTCAAGGTATGTATCTCCTAAAAAATCACTGTTTTGAAAACCTCCACCTAAAAATATTAAATCAAAGAGTGTCATACCTTGTCGGTATTGTTTAATCCCAGGCGATTTTACAAATCCTTCAATACGAACATCATTTGAAAATAGTTTATCGGATAGACGATACAACACTACACTGTCAAAAGCAATAAGCTTAACGTTGTGTTTTGGATTATTCTCCATTATAGAATCTAAGTTGAATGAAAAGAAAGACTCTTTACCATCGGGCAACTTTCTAATTAAATCAACACGATCCGGATAAATGTCTCCACTACTTATGCCATCACTTTTTTTTATCAAGTCTAAAATTGTCAAGGGTTCAGAGAGTGAATACAAACCAGGTCTTTTTACCGGTCCAGAAATAGTAACAGCATTTTGATAATCCTCAGATATTTTCGTAAACATAAATTTGTCACCATCAAGAACTTTAATATTTTTATTATTTTCTTCATGATCTAATAGGTTAATATCAATAATTATTCGATCTTGCTTGGAAATCAACCTATCTTTGATTGAATTGATTCGGTCTAATCTTGCTCTTTTTAAGTATGTAGTAACCAAATAGCCACCAAAAAATTCTTTCAGCTCATTAAAATTTTCATTTTCGAGCAATTCAAAGATTGATGATCTTTTTACCTCACCACTAACATGGACGGTTTTTTTCCTCGATGGTATAAAGATCACATCGCCATCTTTTAGTTTTTGATCATTATTTTTCAAACCCTTTAATAAAAAATCATAAAAATCAATAGAAGCAATTTTTTTACCGTTTCTTATTAAATGAATATCTCTTAAGGATCCAGATATTTTTGGACCGTTAAAATAATAAAGTGACGAAAATAATGTTGAAGATGGCAACATTTCATAAGCTCCAGGATTTTCCACCTCCCCCATAACAAATACTCTGATTGGCTTTAAAACGATAGAACCTAGGCTTACATCAAAAAAGGTAGGTGAGCGATTATTATCAGGAGAAATGCTACTATATGATTTTTTAAATATATTTTTTAATTTAATCTCTAACCTCTCTAGATTAAGACCATTTACAAATACTTGACCGATGTTATTAATAAATATATATCCGTCTTTAGTAACAGTATATGTATCTAAGTCCTCGGTTTGACCCCATAGCATTATAATTATTTCATCGCCTGGACCGATAACATAATCAGGAGATACAGACAAATCGGTAGATTTTGTAAAAACCTCAGGATTAGTTTGAAATGTAGAGTAACCAAAATAAGTAGAGATAGTATTTTCAAGCTCATATGTACCAATGACACTTTCAGAATCCTTATCTTCAACATCTTTTTCTTCAACATCTTTTTCTTCCTCTAAACCTATATAAAGTTCATCAACCTCGGTTTCTGTCGATTTTTTAATTACACTATTATTGCTAATATTATTTTTTTGAAGATTTTTGATTTCTTCTTTAATAATTAAATCACCTTCCTTATCAATTTCATTTGAATTTGGTGCAACGACATTACTAGTGTTCATATCTTGAATCTGTTTTTGTATTTCAGAATTAGGGACTGATATACCAGATTCTTTTAAGAATTCTTGGATTTGTTGATTACTGACATCCTGAGATAATATTAAATTCAGGAGAAAAGATTGTAAAACAACCAATTTTAACAAAAATATTTTCATATGTTTCATTTATATACTCTTACCTCTATAATGCTAAAAATTATACTATATATTTTATACAAACAATACAGAAAATGTACAAATTTTAATAATTTATTTATAAAAGATTTACAATCTATATATATGAGAACATATTTTTCTCCTTGTTAACTATAGTAAATATATTTTTTAGAATGAGCATACTAGATTAAACTTTATATAAAAAATATAAATTATTATATATTTTTATATAACATATTTTCTATTAATGTATAAGAAATACTTTATTATTATTTATACATTAAATCTTAAATTTTAAGGATCTTAAATATATAATTTTTGAAAAATAAATAATATTCATGAACCCGTTTCCATTTAAAATTTTAGAGTAAATGTCAATTAGTAAGAAAAGTACCTTCGCTTTTGTAATGCATTGGCACATTGATGAGAAAGGTGGTGGTGCAGAAGTTCAAGCAAGATTTTTAGCTATAGAGCTCTATAAAAGAGGATACAAGGTAGATTATATATGTCAGACTGAAAATAAAAAAAAAATTAATACTTCTGAAAACATTGATGGTGTAAAGGTACATTGGCTTAAAAAGGCCGCCAAATTTGCTTGGGTTAGTCAAAACAAATATTATTCATCCTTAAAAAGCATTAAGCCTGATTTTATAATTCAAAGAAATTCATCAAACTTATCTTATCCAATTAGTAAATATTGTGCAACAAATATAAAAAAACATGCGAATTTTGTATGGATATGTACCGATAACCTTGGGCCATTTAAAAATTTTCATGTAAAGGAACTAAAAAGTCGATTATCTAAAAAAAAGATTAGCCCTATTAAAAAAATTGTTTTTGGTATTAATGCGCTCATCATGGACTACTATCGCATAAATGGATTAAAAAAAATAAATATTGCATTTACTCAAAATGAATTCCAAAAAATGGCACTTTATAAAGAATTTAATCTAAAGTCCTACAATATGATTTCAGGACACCCTACAGTAAAGAGCCCATGCAAAGCAGAGACTAAATTTAAAAATAATTTGATAATTTGGTGCTCAAATTTGGGTTCTCATAAAAGGCCTGAAATTTTTATTGAACTTGCTAAAAAGATGGTTGATAGCCCTTATAAGTTCTATTTAATTGGCGGTCATTCTGATAATAAATATGTAGAAAAATTGCTTAATAATAAGCCATCTAACATGACATACTTTGGAAAATTAAATTTCAATGAAACCACTCAATATTTTAAAAAATCATCCTTATTTATCAGTACAACAGATACAGGTGGCGAAGGTTTTCCAAACACTTTTATACAAAGTTGGAGACAAGGAACTCCTATCATATCATTTGGTGCTGATCCAAATGATGTAATAAAAGTAAATAAGCTTGGTCATGTTTCAGATAATGTTGAGTCTGCTGCTTTATTAATCAAAAAATACTTGTCTGATTTTAACTATTATGCAGATTTCTACGACAGAGTAATCAATTATAATCTAAAGAATCATACGACCAAGTTTATGACTGATAACTTTTTAAAAATTTTATCAAAAAATGTAGATTCCATCAAATTATAATTCTTAACACACATATATTATTAAAAATTAAGTAAGTTTTGGTGGTACATACATGACATGTTTTTCACATTAATAATAAAAAGCATTTAGGTAGTTAATCATTCACTCCTAATTGTATTTTAAAGATATAGGATACTTTAAAATATAATTTAAAAAATTAGTATTCTATCAGTAATTAGTTTTCAAATAATTATGTTGAATGTTTTTAAAAAATGAAACTAGCAGTATTAGCAGAAACACACTTAGAAAAGTCCAAGTATATAACAGGATCTACCGTTCAGCAGTATTTCCTAAGTAAGGAGTTTTCAAGGCGCGGAATAGAGGTATATTATTTTTATTGCCAAAATGAAAATGAAAATGAAAATATAGAAATATTAAATGGTGTTAAAATGATTTATATAAAAATACCAAAAAATATATTTACTCCTTTTTATCAAAATTATCTTTATTATAAAAAACTAATTGCAATTAAACCAGATTGGATATACGTCAGAGGTAGAAGCATTTTTCAATATACTGCATCGAGATATATAAAAATATTTGGCGGATCTTATATCTGGAATACTAACGGATGGGATAGTGCAGAGCATTGGAAGTACTTAAAGAAACTATCATTGAGTGAGGCAAATTTCATTAAAAAAACAGCTATTTTAATACCAACCATAACTCATGATTTCTACATAAACAAAGGAATGAGAAATTCTAAAGTAATTATTAATCAAACAATTGACCAGAAGTTATCAACTAAAAAGATTTTGAATGTAAATGGAAAAATTTTGCCTAATTATTTTCCTAAAATTGATAAGTCTTTAATTAAAAAGGATGCAATATTATGGATTGCAAATTTACATAAAAGTAAAAGAGTTGAAAAATTTATAGAACTGATAAAGCAATCAAAAATTGATAAGTGGGAACCAATAATAGCGGGTGGAACAGCAGATAAAACCTACTATAAGAAAATAAAAAAACAATCAAGAGAAAATAATATCACATTCAAAGGAAAAGTTAAATTTTTTGATTCATATAAAATAATTAAACAATCAAAAATATTTATTAATACCAGTGATGTAAATGCTGATGGCCTATCAAATGCTTTTATACAAAGCTGGCTTTCTGGGACTGTAGTTTTATCTTTAAATCACAATCCAAATAATTGGATGGAAAAACATAATATAGGTTTTTGTGCAAATGGAAACTTTTCTAAGCTGATAGAGAAACTTAATATTTTAATAAATGATAAAATTTTATTAGAAAGTATGAAAAAAAATGCAATTAAATTTGCAGAAAATAAATTTTCTAATGAAAAAATTATTGATAACTATATTAAAATTTTTAGAGAAAATGACATTAAAAATTCAAACCTGAACTAAAGTAAAAGTATGTTAAAATATTCTAAAATAAATATTTTAAAGAATTCGTTATTTTAATTTGATTTTGATAATAGACAAAACTTAAATGACCAATATTGGCATAATAACTCAATCACACTTCCCTGCATTGGGAGGAGAACAAATTTTTAACCACAACTTAGCTACAGAACTTCATAATCAAAATATTGTTCAACCAACTGTGATTTGTAGCCCAATTAAAAATATCAATCATAAAAATCTTTATGATTATAATTGCTTTCCATCAAAAAATTTTAGCTACCTTACTAATTGGCTCTATAACAAAAATATAAACTATATCGTTCAAAAAAGAAATGTTAAACTGCTACATGGAAGCATGCTTCACGGTGGTGGTTTCTCTGCACTTAAATATGGAAAAAAATATAACATTCCAACTTTAGCAGTTTCGCATGGTTCAGATGTTCAATCTGTGCCTGAAATTGGATATGGAGCTATAAACTCTAAATATGCTAACAATGTTATAGAAGTAATTGAAAATATAGATCATTTAGTAGCGGTCAGTAAAATGAATATGAAAAATATGGTTCAATTAGGAGCAGATCCAGACAAAATAACAGTCATTAATAATGGAATTAATTTAAAACCAGTAGAGAATCTAAAAATCGAAAACATAAGGGGTAATTTTAACTGTGATGATGAAGACTTTTTAATAACCTTTGTTGGACGAAATTCTCCAATAAAAAGGGTTTCTTTATTATTCAAAGCATTAAAAATATTAAAAGAATATAAAAAAATAAAATGTGTCATCGTTGGTCCAAAGGGCGACATGAAGGATTTAATTATTGAAAATCAAATTATGGATAAGGTTATATTATTAGGTACTATACCAAAAAAGTTTCAAGCAGGAGATCATTTGCCTCATGGGGATTTAATTAACATTTATAAAAACTCAAATATTTACATATCGACATCATATGCTGAGGCATTTGGAGGTACTGCACTAGAGGCTTTAGCATGCGGAACACCTATCATTTGCGGTAAATACCATGGTATAAATGATGTGGTAAAGAATGGTTTTAATGGTTATATGATGAAGAACGATGAACCAGAAGAATTGGCTAATATTATTTTAACATTATATAAAGAAAAAAATTATTATAAATCTATTAGGAAAAAGATACAAAATACAGTGAGACATCTTGATTGGCCTCTGGTAGCAGAGCGATATACCAAGCTTTATCAAAAATTGATAATTAATTAACTTAATTTTATTTCTTAAAACGAAAAGCTTCATAATATTTGCTTATTTTATTCTTAATCATTAAATAATTACTTTTAGAAATGAATAAATATGTACTAGCCAATACGGAAATTATTAGGGGCATCTCATGGAAAAGTGCTGGCCAAATATTTCAAAATATTTCTCAATTAATTTTTACAATTTTTTTGGCACGCATTCTGGATACATCAGATTACGGATTAATGGCTATGGCATTGGTATTTAATAAATTTATTATTTCTATGACAAATTTTAATTTTGGCACAGCAATTAACCAAAGTTTGAAAATTAATAAGAATCAAATTTCTACTTTTTTCTATATGACTTTTGGTATCAATTTAATCTTGAGCCTGATATCTTATTATGGAGCAGGTTTAGTTGGATCTTTTTTTAATGAACCTGCTCTTGCACCAATTATAAGAGTTATGGCATCAATATTATTTTTAAAATCTTTTCAATTCCCATATATATTATTATCTAGAGAAATGAATTTTAAAACAATCTCAATCATTGAAATTCTATCTATAATAATTGGTAACGTAATTGGACTATATTGTGCTATTAGAGGATATGGTGTATGGTCTTTAGTTATGATAAGATTAGTCCATGTAACGACTTCCTGTGTATTTTTGACACTAATATATAAATGGTATCCATCTCTCCCAACGCTTAAAGGAATGCATTCTAAGTTAAAATTTGCTTCTTTTATGTTTGGAAGTAATTTAGTTTATTTTTTTTCATCACATTTATCAGATCTTGTGATCGGAAAAGCGGTTGGAAAAGAAGCTTTAGGAGCTTTCAGTATAGCAAGGAATATTGCGTCCCTGCCAAGTAATTTTATAAAAAATAATGTATCTTCCGTATTATTAATTGCATTCTCTAAAATTCAAAAGGACATAAAACAATTCAAAGAAAAACAATCGGAAACTTTATATTTTTTTTCAATATTATTTATTCCGCCAATGATAATATTATTTTCTACATCAACTAATTTTATTAATGTCATTTATGGCGCTAAGTGGACATCTGCTGTTCCTTTTTTGCAGATATTATCAATCGTTGCTATTTTTGAGGGACTAAGTCATTTTTGTAGATCAGCAATAATATCAAAAGGAAAGTCAAATATTATATTCTTCGCAACAATAATTGAAGTTGTAGCACAAATTACATTAATCTATATTTTGATTAATAAGTATAATATATATGGCATATGCATAAGTCTATTAATTAGCTCAATTATAAATTTTGTCTTTGTAGCTCACTTTTATGACTTAATTTATAATGAGAAGTATAATGTTTTAAAGCAAGTTTTACCTAATGCATTTATATCTACATTATTTATTCCTCCGATTTATGCTTTAACAAAAATCTCAATTAATATTTATTTAAGCTTTACAATTCAACTCATAGTGGCTTTCATCCTTTATCTTATCTTTTTATACATTGCTCGCAAAAAATATTTAAATAACAGTTTATTAAAAACCAATTTATAATAACATTTTATAAGTTTCATACTATTACAATTAATATAACATAATGAATAATATCATCGAGATTGAACATCATTTAACAAATGATATACTAAGCAGCATTGAAGAATTAAATCAATATTCAAAAACTCCAAACGTTCACACTAATGCGTTTTTTATAAAATGTTTCAATAAATTTTTATTAAATGAATGGAAACCACTGTTTATAAAAATAATTAAAAAAGAAAAAAAACAAGTCATAGGTATTCTTCCTTTAATGTACCAAGACATCAAAAAAAAAGGGATTTTACCTTATAGAACAATAAAATTTTTTTCAGCTACTAATTCCGATTTTAATGATATTTATGCAAAACAGGAATCAAGGGAAATTGTAATTATAGAGTCCCTAGAATGGTTATCTAAGAACTTTAAATGGCAAAGATTAATACTCGATGATTTATTAATCGAAACTAATATAATTCAGCACATTAATAATTATTTAATCGAGAACAGGATAAATCATGAAATTAAAAAAGGAAAATACTATTATATAGATTTAAAAAATAGTCTTGATGAAATCAAAAATGATTTTAGCAAAAAATTTGTAAAAAGAAACATAGCAAATGCGACCAACAGATTAAATAAAAGCGGTGCTTGGAGAGTTTCATATAACCCTAGTTTGAGCGCAGAACAAATCATGGATAAAATTTTACCGGTTCATGCAGATAGACAAATTTCTCTTGATAGGTCTAGCAGATTTTTAATTGATAATTTTTATAAAGCTAACCTAAAAATTTTCGATTACTATTTAAGAAAGAATCAATTATGTACATATTGGTTAAATTATAACAACAAAGACATTGCATATATGATTGGATTTAATATTGACAATATTTTTTATTGGTGGAATACTGGATTTTTAAGCTCATATAGTAGATATAGTCCTGGGCGTATATTACTTTATCATGCAATAATGGATATGAAAGAATGTAAAATTAAAGAGCTTAATTTCATGAGAGGCGAAAGTGATTACAAAAGTAAATGGACAAAATCATTCAGAGAAAATTATAGGTTCATTATAAAAAATAATGATAATTACAGCAGACTAATTCATGCGTTAAGCTAATTGAGGTAGTTTTGAAAAAAATATTTTTATCTATTACAATTGATACTGAATGTGATAAAGAGTTTGATTGGAAAGTTAAACGTCCGTTATCTTTTGATAATACCAGAAATCAAATCAAATCAAATCTTTTACCTGTATTTAATGAATTTGGTGCTATCCCTACATACTTATTAAGCCCTGAAGTTATTAAAGATGAGGAATCTGCAGAAGTATTTAAATCTTTTGGTAATTCTGTTGAACTTGGAACTCATTTACACTCAGAGTTTATTGAGCCTGAGGCCAACCTGGATACTGATAATACTGACCTCTATCAGAAAGATTT
>MDTG01440539.1_pt1 | contig 10897 bp, 13 predicted proteins | sample 811421 | NCBI WGS metagenome assembly MDTG01 (sample SAMN05326645, study PRJNA326480) | marine metagenome | isolation source: seawater | place: Pacific Ocean: South East | collected 2011 | reverse complement strand
TTTTCTTTTCATCACAAAAATTAAATAAATCTTTTATAGTGCACATATGTAAATTGGGTGTATTATACCATGTATTTGGAAGAGTTCTTGTTACTGGCATTTTACCAAAAAATAAAAGTTTTGTTCGCACTTTCCAATATCCAAAATTTGGAATCGAAATAATTACAGATTTTCCAATTCTTAAAAGATCTTTAAGCACTTTCTCTGGTTCAAAAAAAGCTTGAAGTGTTTGACTTAGAACTACATAGTCAAAAGATTGGTTAGGGAATTGATGCAGTTCAGTCTCAGCATTACCTTGAATTACAGGCAGTCCTTTACGTATACATTGTTGTACATTATCTTGACTAAGTTCAAGCCCTCTTACTTCAATATTTTTTTCATTTCTAAGAAAGCTCATTAATGACCCATCTCCACATCCCACATCAAGAACTCTAGAGTTGTTTGGCAATAGGTCTGCAATAACTTTAAATTCTTTTTTCATCTTTAAATTTTTCATACATCGAGTCAATGAATCCTTTCAAAGTTTTTAAAAATTCCGGTTCTTCAAGTAAGAAAGAGTCATGGCCTTTGTCTGTAATTATTTCTGAATAAGAAACATCTGCTCCAGAAGCGTTTAGCGCTATAACTATATCTTTATTATCTCTAGTTGTGTAAAGCCAATCAGAGGAAAAGGATATTACTAAATATTTTGTTTGTTGATTTTTAAAAGCCTCGATTAGTCCGCCTTTAAATTGTTTCGAAAGATCAAAATAATCCATTGCTCTCGTTATATAAAGTACAGAATTAGCATCAAATCTTTCAACAAAAGCATAACCTTGATGACGCAAATAACTCTCTACCTGAAAATCTGCATTAAAGCTAAATTCATAATCTGCTCTTTCCTGTAACTTTCTTCCAAATTTTTCTTGCATACCTTTTTCTGATAAATAACTTATATGTCCTACCATCCTAGCAACAGCCAATCCATTTTTTGGCTGAACGTTTTTTAAAACGTATTTTCCATTATCCCAAACTGGATCCGCCATAATAGCTTGACGAGCTAATTCATTTAAAGCAATATTTTGTGCGCTATGACTTGAACTACAAGCTATTGGAATAGCAGAAAAAGTTTTATCAGGGAAAGTTGCACAAAATTGTAGCAGCTGCATACCTCCCATAGAACCACCCGTTGCACATAAAAGTTTTTTAATTCCCAGATGATCAAGCAAAGATTCTTGTGCTCTGACCATGTCTTTAATTGTTATGACTGGAAAATCTAATCCATAGGGTTGATTAGTTTCTGGGTTGACATTTCTTGGTCCTAAGGATCCCATGCAACCACCTATTACATTAGCACAAATTACAAAATATTTGTCTGTATCTATTGCTTTACCAGGACCAACTGCAGTCACCCACCAACCTTCTTTATTGGTTATTGGATTTGTACCCGCTACAAATTGATCTCCCGTTAAAGCGTGAAAAACTAAAACTGCATTATTTTTATTTGCATTCAATTTTCCGTAGGTCTCATAAGCAAGTGGGAAATTATTTATAGTTTTTCCACAATCTAATTTTAGTGGTTTTGAGACATCAAATTTCTTTATATTATCTAATTTACTATTCATCCAAAAAAAAAGCCCAGCTAAACTGGGCATCCCCTTTTTAGCTACATTTATCATGCGCTTGCAATATGGTTAAATCAGCGCAAATAATGTTTACTAGATCATCATAAACTTGTCAATTTTATATGGAATAAAGATTTATAGAAAAACCTAAACAATTTAGATAATACATTAATTAATATGAAGTTTCCAAAACCTTATAAAATAGAAGCTGAAAAATATATAGCTGGGATGAGCTCTTTTAAAGCTAAACTGGCTAAAATCAAATTATCGGCTAATGAGTCCGCATTAGGTCCTAGTCCTCTGGCAAAGAAGGAGTATATTAAAGTTGCAAAAAACTTTGCGAGATATCCTGACTCGGAGGGAACCTTCTTAAGAAAAGTATTATCTAATAAGTTTAAATTAGACAAAAATAGAATAATACTGGGCTCTGGGTCTGATCAAATTTTTGAGTTAATTTGTAAAACATTTCTTAGAAAAAATGATGAGGTAATTGTACCTAAGTTTAGTTTTATTGTTTATAGAATTTATAGCAAAATGAATGGAGCAAAAGTTGTTTTTTCTCAAGAAGACAATTTTACAGTTTCTGTAAAAAGTATTCTAAAAAAAGTGACTAGGAAAACTAAAGTCGTTTTTATAGCAAATCCAAATAATCCAACTGGCACTTTTATTAAAAAGGAGGAATTATATTTTTTAAGAAAAAAATTAAGAAAAAACATTTTGTTAGTTTTAGACGATGCATATTTTGAATATGTAAAGGAGAAAGATTATTCATCGGCTTTAAAAATATTTTCGAATTACAAAAATGTTATAATAACTAGAACTTTTTCTAAAATTTATGGCTTAGCTGGTTTGCGAGTGGGGTGGGGTTACGGACCACAGAATATTATCAATGCTCTAAATGCAGTGAAGCCACCTTTTAATGTTAATAGGCCAGCCTTATTTGCTGCTGCAGCCTCGATAAAAGATAATTATTGGTTAAATAAAGAGATTAAACATGTAAATAAATGGAATAAAATAATGTTTAATGAATTTAAAAAAATGAAAATTGAAACTAATAAAAGTTACGCAAATTTTTTATTAGTCAACTTTGACAGAGTAAAGGTTAGTTCAACAAGTGTTTTTAAAAAATTAGCTATTTCAGGAATTTTAGTCCGAAAGATGGATGTTTATGGAATAAATAATGCATTAAGAATTACTATCGGCAAAAGTAGAGAAAATAAAAAATTAATCTTAAAAATGAGAAAAATTATTAATGTTTAATAAGATATGTATTATTGGCTGTGGTTTAATAGGCTCTTCTATTCTTAGAGCTGTGAAGCAAAATAAATTAGCTTCAAATATAAGTGTATATGATAAATCAAGTAAGGTATTAGCTTACTTAGAGAAGAATTTTCCAAATGAAGCAAGTAAAAATATATCAGAAGCAGTTAAAGACTCTGATTTGATAATATTATCTTCTCCCTTGAGTAGTTACACAGAAATTTTACTTGCTATACAATCAAATTTTAAAAGTAATTCTATATTGACTGATACTGGATCTGCAAAAAAAGAAGTAAACAAAATTATTAAAAACTTAAAATTAAAAGATGTAAATTGGGTAGCGTCTCATCCTATAGCTGGAACAGAATACAGTGGACCAGAGGCTGGTTTTGCTACTTTATTTAAAGACAGATGGTGTATTATCTCAGCAGATAAAGAGATCTCTAAAAATCACATTGAAAACGTTGAAAAATTTTGGATAAAACTTGGAAGCAAAGTAAAGTTTATGACGTTTGAAGATCATGATTATGTTTTGTCTTTAACAAGTCATTTACCACATGCAGCAGCTTACAGTATAGTTAGAACAGCTATTAATAATGAAGATAGGTTTAAGGATGATGTCATACAATATAGCGCTGGAGGATTAAGAGACTTTACTAGAATTGCCGCTTCAGACCCTTTAATGTGGAAGGATATATTTATCGATAATAGCGAAAATATTTTAAAAGTATTAGAAAATTATTCCAAAAATATTGAGGAAATAAAAGATGCAATAAAAAAAAAAGATGGTCAAAAACTCCTACAAATTTTTTCTTCTACAAAAAAAGTAAGGAAAAAAATCATTGATGCTGGCCAAGACACTGAAAAACCGGGATTTGGAAGAAAATAAAAATTAATATTTTTTGATCTCTGTGTAAATTTGAGTTTCTAAATCATTTAAAAATTCATTTGTATTTTTTCCTGGCATAATCGGATTTAAAAATGAAATATGAATATCTCCTGGGTTTTTAATGAAACTATTTTTTGGCCAAACTTTTCCTGAGTTTAAAGCGACAGGTATACATGGTAAATTTAACTTATCATAAATTCTTCCAACACCTTTTTTAAAAGGTGGTTGTTCATTGACATTAACTCTTGTGCCCTGAGGAAAAATTAAAAGCGGTCGTTTGCTGCTTTCTATTTTGACTTTTATATTATCAAAAAAACTCAAATTTTCTTTTGTTGTTGTTTCTCTGATGATTGGTATTGACCCAATCTTTCGTAAATACCATCCAAATAAAGGAATATTTAAAAGTTCTTTTTTTAATACAAAAATTGGACCATCTAATGGAATCTGCAGTGCAAAAGTTTCAAACATTGACTGATGAGCTGAAGCAATAAAAAACTTATCCACTTTAGTCAAATTTTCTAAACCGTGAAAAATAACTTTTGTGCCTAAAATTAATCTTAAAATAAATATTATATATTGAGCTGAAAACCTTCCAAAAAAAATAGTAAACTTGCTAGGTAACAATAAAGCCGGTGTAGCAAGAATAAAAATTATAATAATACCTGTGAATAAAAATATATTAAATATTAATGATTTTACTAATTGCATTAAGACCTAATCAATTTAAATAAATTTTGTTGCTTCCTTATATATCTATACTTATTTTTACTTATTAAGATTTCAGCTATTAATGGTCTTGTATTGTAGTTTGAAGACAAGGAGGAACCATAAGCGCCTACATTTGTAATTGCTACGAATTCATTTTCTTTAATCTTTTGATAATTTTTGTAAATACCAAATTTACAAGTGCTTTCACATATTGGGCCAACGAACTCAATTAACCCTTTCATTTTTGTGGTGCTTTTAGAAACCGGAATAATTTTATGGATAGCATCATACAAAGCTGGTCGCATAAAATCATTCATACCAGCATCTAAAATAATAAAATTTTTATTTGCCCCTTTCTTTATAAATTGAATTTTACTAATAAGTAGCCCTGTATTTCCAATAATTGATCGTCCTGGTTCAAAAATTATTTTGCAGTTTAACTTTTTAGCAAATTTATAAACAAGTAATGAATATCTTTTTAAATTTATAGATTTTTCTTTATCGCTATAATTAATTCCAAAACCACCACCTAGATCTATATATTTTAAATTTAATTTTAATTTTTTAATCAATTTATACATTACATTTAATGTTTTTTTGTAAGGTATATCACTTAATATTTGACTTCCTATATGAACACTTAACGCTTCAAGTTTTATATTTTTAAAGGAATGAAAATCTTTTAAAAAATCGCTAAAATTTTTTATTGATAATCCGAATTTATTTTCCGCTTTACCTGTAGAAATTTTTTTATGAGTTTTAGCATCAATATTAGGGTTTAATCTAAATCCAATTGAAACTTTTTTTCTGAGTTTTTTTGCTAAATTATTAATTAATTTTGCTTCACTTTCTGATTCGCAATTAATTAATAAAATCTTTTTATTTATCGCGATTTTCAGTTCTTCTTGAGTTTTTCCAACACCTGAAAAAACTATTTTTTTTGGACTAATTCCAGCTTTTAGTGCTTTTAATAACTCACCACCAGAAACCACATCTGTGCCTGCACCTAACTTTCCAAGGGTTTTTAGTATTTGAATGTTGCTATTAGATTTTGCCGCAAAACAAATTAAAGGATTAGTTTTTTTAAATGTTCTTTCAAACTGTAAGTAATTGCTAATTATTTGATTTTCAGAATATATGTAAAAAGGTGTTTTATTTTTTTTCAAAAATTTTTTTAGCGATATTTGCTCTACAAATAAATTTTTACTTACATATCTTAAATTTTGCATATTGCTATATAATTATCTGTATATCAGTTTTTTTCAACTCACCTTGATATTTTGGCTCTGATTTTCTACCACAACTATTAAGAATTAAAATTACCACAAATAAGATAGTTAGTATTTTCATTAGGTCTCCTTTTTATATTTTTTAATCATTTTTTTCACATTTTCTTCTGCAGTTCCTCCGTAAGATTTTTTTGAGTTCATCGAATTATTTATATCAAAAATTTTTAATATACTCTTATCCAAATCCCCATAAAACTTTTTTAATTCTGTTAATGAAAGTTCATTAAGAGATTTTTTTCTGCTCTCAGCATAATTTACTAATTTTGCTGAAATAGAATAAGATTCTCTAAAAGATAATTTTTTCTGCTTAACAAGGTAATCTGCAAAATCTGTTGCTGTTGTATAGCCTTTATTTGCTATCTTAAGCATATTATTTTTATTTGGTTTTAAAGAATTAATTAGTTCTGCACTGATTAGCAGCGAATCGTTTAAAGTGTCAAATCCCTCAAAAACTAATTTCTTATCGTCTTGAAGATCTTTAAAATATGACATCGGAAGACCTTTCATGATGGTAAGCATGGAATTAAGATTACCGTAATTAATTCCAACTTTTCCTCTTATAAATTCTGCTGGGTCAGGATTTTTTTTTTGAGGCATTATAGAAGATCCAGTAAGCAAGCTATCATCAAATGAAATTAAATTAAACGCATCAGAATTATAAATAATAAGATCCTCTGCTAATCTAGATAAGTGCATTGCACATACAGCTGATGAATATAAAAAATCTATAGCAAAATCTCTATCTGAAACAGAGTCAATAGAATTGCTAGTAGGTTTTTTAAAGCCAAGTTTTTTTGAAGTATAATTTCTATCTATTTTAAAAGAAGTACCCGAAAGTGCTGCGGCTCCAAGCGGACACTCATCTAAAAGTTCAATATTATTTTCAAATCTTTTTTTGTCCCTTTTTAACATTTCGTAGTAGGACAAAAGATAATGTGCAAATGATATTGGTTGCGCATTTTTTAAATGTGTTAAGCCCGGCATAATTGTTGCTGTATTTTTTTCTGCTTTTTTTAATAGACTTTTCATCATTGAGGAAATATTTTTTATTAAATCTCTTGATGACTGTTTAATCCAAAGTTTAAAGTCTGTTACCACCTGATCATTTCTTGATCTAGCAGTATGTAGAAAACCAGCTTTAGGGCCTATAATATCGAACAATTTTTTTTCAATATTAAGGTGAATATCTTCATATTTTTCTTCAAATTTAAAGCTACCTTTATTTATTAAATCTTTAATTTTTTTTAGTCCATTAATAATCTTTTTTCCGTCCTGGACATTAATGATCTTCTGTTTAACTAACATTTGAGTGTGTACAATTGACGCAAAAATATCCTGATTGAAAAGCCTTTTGTCCACTTCGATAGATGCACCGATTTTCTGAAAAGACTTAGATATATTAGTTTTAAATCTATTAGACCAAATTGTTTTATTTTTATTTTTCATTTTACTGTGTTATTTGTAATTTAAATTAATATGAAAATTAGTAAATCTTTTAAAATCTATATTCACATAATAGTTATGCTTTTAATCAGCAAAACTCTTTTAGCTGATGGTGATTTTTCAAAAAACTTAGTTATTTACGAAAAACCCAAGGCAATTAAAGAACTTAAATTTAAAGATGTTAATCTTCAAGAGGTAGATCTAACTAATAAAAAAGGCAATATCATGATAATTAATTTTTGGGCCTCATGGTGTTTACCCTGCAAAAGAGAAATGCCTTCTTTAGAAAAATTGTCAAATACACTTCCTGAAATCAAGATTTATGCAATAAATATGGAACAACCCAATAAATTAAGAGCTAGAGATTTTTTTAGAAGCATAGGTGTAGCTAGTTTGGATATCTATTTTGATCCAAAATTTGAATTGGTAAAGCAATTTAAAATGAGAGGGCTTCCTACAAGTATATTGATTGATAAAAATGGTAAAGAATTCGGAAGAGTCATCGGAGAAATTGATTTTACAAATAAAGAATTTATTAAACTCTTAAAAAAATACATTTAATTTTTAAAAAAATAAGCTAATACAACTAAAACAATTATAGCTATAAACTGCAAAAGAACTCTCAGCTGCATTAATTTATTTGAGTATTTTTTACTAGTATTTCCACCTTTAAATAAAGTATAAATACCTAAAACTAAAACTATGGCAACTGCACCAAGTAATGTAAAACCAATAAAATTAAAAAAAAATTCAGACATTATTGATTCATTATCATGAGCTACACATTAAATACAATTATTTTAGAACCATTAAGTCAAAAAAAACCAAGTAATGCTGTAATACTTTGCCACGGTTATGGTGGAGACGGAAAAGATATTTCACTATTAGCGAGTTATTGGAAAGCGCATTTACCTGAGACTATTTTTATATGTCCAGATGCACCTGAGAAATGTGAAGCTAATCCAGATGGTTTTCAATGGTTTGATTTAGCAGATAGGTCGCCTGCTCAGATTTTATCTAAATCTTTAGTTGCTGAAAAAAAACTAAATAACCTTATTGATGAAGTAAAAGAAAAATATAACTTAGAGTCTAATAAAATTGCTTTGAGCGGATTTAGTCAAGGTTGCATGATAAGTTTACAAACTGCCTTAAAACGAAAAGATCAAATCAATTCTTTAATTGGCTACTCTGGTAGAATTATAGAGTTAGATCATTTATCCAAAAATATTAACGCAAAGCCTAACATAATTTTAATGCACGGAGACAAAGATCAGGTTGTGCCTGTGGACTCATTATTAGAGGCCAAAGAATTTTTTTCTAAAATTGATTATAAAATTGAGACAAAAATATTTGAAAATTGTGAGCACAGAATACCTTCTGAGGGCTCTAGTCTTGGATTACAATTTATAAAAAAACATTTGTACTAATATTTTAAGCAAAGTGTAACATAATTATAACTTGATATAATTTTCTGTTTCAGTTAGCTTAAGATATGATAATTTCTTCGATAGATAAAATACCTCTTGAAAAGTGTCCTGCACTTGTTCTTAATGCTGATTTTAGACCACTAAGTTATTATCCTCTTTCGTTGTGGTGTTGGCAAGATGCGGTTAAGTCTGTATTTTTGAATAGGGTGAGTATTGTTTCAAATTACAAAAGAAAAATAAGAAGCCCATCTTTAGAAATGAATTTACCAAGTGTTATAGCTTTAAAAAATTTTGTAAAACCTTCTGAAAATCCAAATTTTACAAGATTTAATGTTTTCTTAAGAGACAAGTTCACCTGTCAATATTGTGGAGACAAAAAAGACTTAACATTTGACCATCTACTTCCTAAATCAAAAGGTGGGCTTACCGATTGGAATAATGTTGTGACTGCTTGCTCTAATTGTAACGTTAAAAAAGGAGGGAAACTTTATAAAGATTGTGATTTAAAATTAACAAACAAGCCTTATGCTCCTACAGTTGAAGACCTTCACAAAAATGGTAGAAATTTCCCTCCAAATTTTTTACATGAAAGTTGGATGGATTATCTATATTGGGATATAGAGTTAGAACCTTAATTAAATCTTTTCTGAAATAGTTATTGCAATTCTTGAAGAGGTTTTAATAACCTTGTCTAAAACACCAAATAAACCTTTTTTTGTAGCACCGTGTTCGTAAGCTATATCTTTATGATCTAATTCGTCTTGTCTAAATTTTTTTATTTTTTCTTTTAATTCTTTTTCGTCATCTCCTAATTTATAAGTTTGATCTTTGTAGTGACCATCAATGACTTCCTCCACTGAAGCAGTACATAACATAGCTGCTTTTTCGCCGAGCATTGCGGTACCAAAACCAAGCGTAACACCCATTATGTCCCATAGAGGTAAAAATTTTGTGGGTTTAATCTTTCTTTTTTTAATTTCATTATCAAAGTATTCATAATGTTCTTTTTCGTGTTCTTTCATCTCTTCAATTTTTTTTTTTAAATATTCGTTTTGTTTAAACGTTTTTAATGCAAGTAACTGCCCCTCATAAATTTTTATAGCACCGCGTTCACCAGCATGGTCAACTCTAATAATTTCCTCTAAAGTTTTTTTACTTGTTTTTGTCATAGCTGAATAATATTTTAATCATGATACCACTTAAAATCATAGATATAACGGTATTTATTGTAGCAAGTGAAAAGCCAAAAATTCTAAAAGTTACGTTTTTACAGCTTATTGGAGCGGTATTTTTTAACTCTTTTAATAAATCCTCTTTTTGTAAATTACTCAGGCTATTAGATACATCACAAATTGCTGATTCTTGGAAAAAATTTTGCTCAATTCCAACGTGATAAAAAGATATTACAGCGCCAAAAATAAATAAGAGCAACACTGAAAACAACAAAACCTTTTCATACTTATTGATAATAAAAAATAGTGATATAAATATTATAGCCCCTAAATAGGGATATCTTTCTATTAAACATAAATTACATGGTTTGTGCCCTAGTACATATTGAATAAAATAGGCTGCAGATAAAGAAAAAATACTAAAAATTAAAATACCATTTAAAATTAACTTATTGTTTTTTGAGATAATCATATAAATTTAAAATATAAGATAGTTGCTATCGTTAATATTAAAATTCCACTTATTGAAAACCATAGCGCTCCTTTTTTTTCGATAAAAGTTCCAAATTTTTTTCCAAAAAGGTTTGTCAGATAAGAAACTAAGAAAAAACGTAATCCTCTTGTTATAAGGCATATGAAGAAAAAAACTGTAAGATTATAACCAATTACACCGCTTGTTATTGTAAAGACTTTAAATGGCAAAGGTGTAAATCCTGCTAAAAACATAATGCCCAACCAAGCATAAAAACCTCCTTTGGTAGACATTGTATTTTGTATTTTAAAAACTTTTTCTTCGTAACCGTAAAATTCTATAATTACCATAGCAGCATCAAGGAAAAAAATTCCTAGCATGTAGCCAAATAATCCACCCAAAACTGACCCAATCGTAGCTATCAAAAAAATTTTTAAATAATCTTCTCTTTTGGCAACAACCATAGGCACAATCATTAAGTCAGGTGGGACGGGAAAAAAGAAACTCTCAATAAAAGCAACAAAACCCAATAAAGGCTTTGAAAATTTATGTCTAGCAAGCATTACACATTTATCGTATAAATTTTTTAACATTATGAATTTAAAATGCACAATCTTAAAGTATCTGGCAAGT
>MDTG01406597.1_pt1 | contig 10897 bp, 14 predicted proteins | sample 811421 | NCBI WGS metagenome assembly MDTG01 (sample SAMN05326645, study PRJNA326480) | marine metagenome | isolation source: seawater | place: Pacific Ocean: South East | collected 2011 | reverse complement strand
CCGCAAATTCTATTTCTGCCATTGAATGTCCACCAAATCTTTATATGTGTCTGAGCCACCAATCCTAAGCACACCAAAGGGATCTACCCGTGGGGCGTTATTTGGATAAACCTGAGTATTTTTGTAAAACTCGTCGCGGTCAGAAAGGTCAACGTCATACTCGTCAAACGCTAGGTTATTAGATATTAAAAACACTGCGACGCTTTGATCTGTAAAGCCGCCTGTCTCAGATAGCGTGTCCAATTGATTGTCAATACTTTGCTCCACCTGCGCTTGGCTCATGGTTTTAATAGCCACAGTGGCCTTTTGAACCATTCTCTGCTCTTGAATGGTTGGCTCGTCGATTTCAAAGCGGCTAAAGTCTGGGGGCTGTGAGCTTAAAAACTGACCAACACTCTGCCCTGTAGCCAGCGCATCATTGAAGTCATCTTCAAACTGCGCCTGTGCTGGTGGGGCTACATCAACGGAGGCCATACTATTCGACTGTTGTTGTTGAGACTGTTGTATCAAAGATTGAGCAATTTTGGTTTGTTCCGTCGCCATCTGCCAGTAGTTCCCAGCACCAGTTTGACTAACAACCTGTGCCACTTGTTGCATTGGCTCTGATTTTTGCGACCTGCTTGCTTGATTGCTTGATTGCGCTGACTGCTCTGCCACAAGCGATAAAGCTATTCCGACTACATCAACGACAGGTCTTGCAGCGGTGCGAACAGACTCCGCGACGGGTTCTGGGCGTGTTGCCGCCGCGACCTCCATAGGCGTCACTTGTTTTTCTCTGGCAGGAGGTTCTAACAGCGCCTCTTGCCGCAGAGGCATGGGTTCTGGGCTTTGGAGCCTTGTTACCCTCGCGACCTCTGCAATAATTTCATCTGGTTCGGCCTGTCTTAGTTTCTTTTCTTCTTTTTTTGGCTCAACCTTTTTTTTCTTTTCCAAACTAGGCAAAGACTCAATCGTTTCAATTGGCCCTTCAACAGCCTCTAAATACATTATCTCAGGGTTCTGCGGAGGTGCATCGTCTGCACGAGACCTAGCTTCAGGGGGCGCGCCAAACATTTCAGTTTCTTGCGGCGTGTTTTGGTAAGCTTGCGGCGGCTCAGCCTGCTTCAAGGCCCGTGGTTTACCCGTCCTGTCGGGCTGGTCTAAGTACAGGAAATCGTCAGGAGAATCACCGAATACAACATTTGTGGCCTGTTCAGCAAAAGTCGGAGGCTTTGGCTCTTCCGCCGCCTGTAGTGCGGCAACTGCTTCTGCGTAACCCGCACAGGACGGGTCATTAAGAGGGTTTGAGCAATCAGGCAAAATAACGGGGTTAGTGTTCACAGGAGTATAGATGGCTATCACAGACGGGTTTCGGACTGTTGGCCCGTAGTATCCAGCCCAAAACCCACGATCTATGCCCTCTATTTGCAAAGCAACAGCCTCATAAGCACTGCCAAAGTCATAAACCTCAGAGCCACTAAAAGTCTGCCACTCTGTAAAAAAGTCTCGCCTGTTTAACACCTCACGAACATCCTCATCGCCCGCTAGATTTGTCACAGCAAGAAAGGCTTGTAGCTCATCCTGAGTTCCATTCGGATCTGCACAATTACCACCGATCTGATTATTGCAGTTCATTAGGGCATCAAACGACCAAGTGAGCGTGAGTATCTGTAGCGGGTCGTACTGCGGCAAAAGACCGCCAGCAGTCACTTCGCCCGTCTGAAAGCTGTATCTGTAAGTGCCTGCCGCCGCATTGAATGCCACATTATTCGACGCCTGCGTGAGCGTGACTAGATTTTCACTCGTTTGCGTCTGACCGTACCCAGCACCAGCGTAAAAAAGAAGTAAGGCACCTGCAAAACGCTTCATGTTACATACGCCTTTCTGGCGTGGGCACTCGCTCTGGATAAGTTTCCCACAGAGCCTTGGCCTCATCGCCAATCTGGCCCTCAATTGGGCAAGGGGTTCCAGCATCCATCATGCTTGACCAAACTCGATAGTCTTGGCACATCAGGCTGACAGCGGCGACCCGCATCCCCATGTCATACAAGGTTTTGCTGAGCTTGATTCTTTCGCAGTTCTTGTCGCGCACAGATTTGCCAGTTGAAAATCCCAATATCTGCGTCTGTACAGCCCCTGAAATCCCCGTGGTGCAAAGGTCTTGGCTGTAACTACTGCCTATTGATGGCGCTATCGCGCTTGGTGGCGGAGAGTTTATGTCCTGCGTGATTCTCTGTGTTGAATCACTGGTAGAGTTGCTGGTCGAATTGCTGTTGTTGGTGTTGACGTTGTTGTTGTTCGAGGTTACCTCGGACGTAGAGTTGCTGGTCTGATTGATCGTTGTGTCAGACGTTGACAAGCTAACACTGTTGCTGTTGCTAGTGCTCGTATTCTGATTAATGTTCGTAGCAGTGCTAACCGAGGTATTGTTGTTGGTGTTGTTATTAGTGTTTGTATTGATATTCGTGTTGTTATTGGTGGCGTTGGTGTTGTTATAGTTTCGAATAAAACCGTTGTAATTGGTATCGTTGATATTTTGATTCAGGTTGGTGTTGCTATTGATCGTGCTTGAGGTCGAATCAATAACTGACGTATTCACATTTGTGTTGACGTTCGTGTTTGTAGACGTACCCGTGTAGGTCGTCGTATTTGCATTATTGTTGGTATTGGTAGACGTATTGGTAGATGACGACGTTGTATTTATATTGGTCGTCGTTTCATCACCTAGCGATAGGACAGGCCACAAAAAACACGCAGTGATAATTAATAATCTTTTCATGTGATTTCCACATTTTACGGCTTTTCGGGCCATGTAATCGTGCTGGGAAAATCTGACTGTTGTGGCACATCACGCAAAGCCTGCCGATACGTTGTCATCTCGTCCGACATGGTGACATCAGACAAACCATAGTGATCGGTCTCCTTTAACAGTTCGTCCCGTGTGGCGCGTTTAGAGGCCGCTAAAGACGCAGTTTTTGCCGCGTCATGCGCCGCTTTTTGTGCTTCCACAGTCTGAACATCACCGTTGTCATCCGTGTACTCGGTGAACCGATCTAGCTCTATCCATGCCTGCACCCAATTACCATCAGAGTCTTGCACCACGCCATTCCGTACAACAACTTTATAGTCATCAGAAGGTGCTGGCTGGGGAGAGGCTAGTATAGGATCAACGTCCAAGGCGTCAAAGGTGCTTTCACCCCAGACTTTTGGAAGGCTCATATTTTTGTTTTCAGCTTTTAACTCAACGTCGGTTTTGATTGCGCCGCTAGTCCGATTTCGATATTCAGGCATAGTTAATTCTCCTATGCGATTGCAAAAAAGATATATTCAGCTCCGCTAATGGTAGTGGTGTACTGATCACTAGCAATAAAGCCAGAGCTATGTGGCTTGATATACGCTCTAGTATCTTGGGCGTTAAGCTCATTAAATATTATCGCGGGATCGCTCCCAGTAGTAATACCTCGGACGCTATCTAAAACGTACCAACTTCCCGTTGAGTTTGTGCGTTTTATCACCACAAACCTCGCTCCAGAGCTAAACCCGCAGTCAACTGTTACGTCAGAACCTGTGCCTGAGTAGGTTCCTATTTTTGATATGCCATCTACACTCGCAAACAGGTAAGCAATAAAGAATTTTTCAAATTCGTTAACAAAACCACTGGTGCCAACTGTAAATACAGAGGCTGTTGGGGAGGTATCGTTCCAGAAAGTATTATCGTCCGTTGTAGCGGTGGTTTTATTTAATTCCAAATAGTCAGTGTTGTCCCCGTAGTAGACCGCCCAATTGTAGGTGGCGCTACTTCCATTTCTGGTTTTGATAATAATTAGCTCTGGAACCACGCCTAAGCTATGGCCGACAGTTTGGTTTGTAAAATATCCCACGTAACCAACAACGTCGCAAAAACCCGGCGCTCTGCGAAACGAATAACCTATCCTGTCTGTAAAATCTCTACCGCCTGTAGAATAGATCCCATCTGAGTGATCAAATTGATCCAGATAAGTCTCAGCGGCCTCGTTGTCAGCAGTGTTCGTTTCTAAATAATGCCCAGTACGGTAACCCGCTCTGATCCTGTCTACGACCCTCCAATCTTCGTTATGTGCAAATCTTTTATTGAACATCAAATCCACGGGATAAGTGGTTGCATAAGACTTGTCGCCCCCAGAGTTCATATTTATGCCTAGTGCAGGCGTGAACAAATCAGTGGCGGCAAACTCAGACGCAGGCTTGTGTGGCCTACCGATAGCCATGTAAATGTAGGTCTGGTTATTACTTGAGTAAAATCTGAACCCTGTGGGTGTAGGTTGATAGCCTAGATAATACTGATTGCCTTCTGCATCTGCGGTATTTACTTTTATTACTTGTCCATAATTGCCCTCGAAAGGCGGATAAGCGCCCCTCATTATGTCCATGATGTACCAATCGCCAGTGGTGTCAGTTCTTTTATACAAAAGCCACTGAATTTCGAACCCCACGTTAACTTCGAGGCCACTTGTTCCAAAGCTAGAAGTATCAAATGAGTCGCAATAAACGACTGCTTGGTCAGAATTTTCGCCAAAGTCTTGAGCATTATGGGCAAAAACATAGGCTACATAGTTATAGGTAGACGTATTACTGTTGACACCACCATCATTTCCTACAGTAAAAACTGTGCTAGTTGGTGCTGTGTCATTCCACATACCGGACTGCGTCAAAGGCGCATTAGTACCATTTAAAAGCACATTCTTGGTTGGCCCTAAACTCCTATGGAAAACCCGCCAATCTGCCGCAAGACTTAAATTTTTAACTAATATCATCCCCGGAACGCTACCAAGGTTATGAGGTATCTCACGACCCGAAACACCGTTTCCTGTCCACGTTACAATATCGAAGAATCCTTCTGCCTTGCGGAATGTCCACGCACAAAAACTTTTGTCATTCGCATTTACGCTTCCGTCGCTACCAACAACAGGGCCATTTGCCGTAAACGATGTCACCGCGCTTGTGTCCGTTGACTCTACGGCAGAAGTGTTGCTCCGCAGGGTTTTGGTCGCGCCTCGAACCGTGTCTGACATGAAGCGGTTGTCACCATCATCCCGCCTTCCAAACCACACCATGCCGCCCTTACCTTCGCCCGAAGCGTACTCAGTGCCGTTTTCCACGATGCGAGGTGAGCCACTTGCGGTAAAGTCACCGCCTGTACCCTCGTTTTTGCCGATAGCGTAAGCCGTTGTCATCGGGAGGTACATGATCGGGTTTAATGCGGCAAGTGATGATGCGGAAGTTGAGCCGCCATTGGCGTCAATAAAAATTCTACGGTTAGACTCTGTTGTTAAATCTCGATAGGTGTAGTCTAGGTAGAAATGAGCCATGTCGTCATAGAAGAATCTTGCCGTGCCATTTCCCCAAACACCTATATAATGAGTTGATCTTGTAAATTCTATATTTGCGTCGTTATAGGTAGACCATGTTACTGACGCCGCCACATCGTTAAAGTAAACATACCTTTGCGAAGAATTAGACATATTCATTGATACAAGAATATGCGTCCAAACATTAGTCCCAATTTTTGTTGTGGTCGTTCCTTGTAGCGTCCTGACGCCCCCATTCCACGCCTCTAACCCGAGATAGCCTGACGAATCTACGTTAAAATTAACTCCGTTATCCGATGAGTCCGTAGCATATAAAACTCGTTGGTTTTGACCGTCGTCCCGATTATCCATTGGGGGCATGAAGACCCAGCAACTAAAAGTGAGAGTCTTGCCGTCAGCATTGCCCGTCAAATCACTTGATCTGCTTAGATAGTCACTTGTGCCATTAAACCTTGTGCTTGTCCCTGCACCAAAATCACCAAGGTTTAAGCCGTTTGGAATTCCTTGAACGCCGCCATTGCCTTCATATAAAAAGCTCGAAAACAAATCATCGACGTAAACCGGGTCTGCACCAGCATTGCCCGACGCCGCCTGTATTAGCTTGTTAGCCGCATTACTCATTAGCCCATAGCCTGACCGGCAGTGAAGCCGTAGTAGGTTGTTCCACCGTCGATAGTTAGGAATACAAAGACATCGACGCCGTTATTAGTGGTCGTGAGTGTGGGCGCTGTAGCCGCCGCCCAATCAACACTGCCGGGCCATGTGATTGTTCGGGCAGAAGAATCTTGAATAATCTTCAACACGAAGGCAGAAGCTCTGCCTGACGCGGCAGGGTTGCTGAACGTGTATGTGACATTTTCTGTGAGATCATGCTCAAACACGTTGCCATCGCGTAGGTTGATCGTCGCCGCGTTTGAGCTAGAGGTGACACTCGTTACCTCGTCGATGGTGCCGTTATCGAAGGAGACGACGCCATTGGCATCCGAAGTGACAATTCCTGACGCCTGAGTCAGCCCCAGCGTATCTGGTAGCTTAACCGTATAGGTCGCCGCCGCACTGTGCGCCGGGCCTTGGACGGTGACGCCATGCGAATTGCTTTCACAATTGAACCGTATAGTCCCCGCGTTTGTGTTGCCATACAGCTCGGTAAAACCTGTGCCATTTGGGAACAACTGGATGTTGCCGTTGGTGTCCGTAGACTTTATTGCATTGGCGTCGATCTGGATATTGTCCACATCCAGCTCATTTGCGGTGACCTGACCTGCGGCTCCATAAATCACCGCTTTGGAGTTGACCACGGTATCTGCCGTAGAGCCATCTACTAAATTAAGCTCTGTTGCAGTAGATGTGACGCCATCAAGAATATTCAGCTCCGCCGCTGTTGAGGTTATCGACGAGCCTGCAATTTGTAGCGTTGTGGCGTTGACCTCTCCAGAAGAGCCGTAAATGACGCTCTTTGAATTTACAATCGTGCCAGCACTTGATCCGTCAACAAGATTCAATTCGGAGGCGGTAGAGGTCACGCCGTCCAAAATGTTGAGTTCTGCGGCGGTCGACGTAACAGCAGTTCCGCCAATTGCCAAAGTAGTCGCATCGATCTTGGTCGCGGCGAGAGATGTATTTGCATCGATGACCGCCGCGCCAGATCCTGCGCCATCCAGATAAACTATCGCGGCGTTGCCGTTGCCAATCGTTACTGTGCCGCCTGAACCTTGCTTGATCGTGATAGATTGGGAGCCGGTGGTGGCGTTTTCGATGTACATGACGCGCGAAACGGTATTCGGCGCGATAGTCAGCTCGCGAGTCGCGGTCAGGGTAGCGCCTGATGTAACCTTGAAATACATGGATCGGGCGGGATCTGTGGACCCGTCAGCGACTGTGGTCGTTGCATTTGCATCGCTAGAAAATGACGCCTCGGTGCCATATCCCAGCGATTCGCCGATCAATTCCAGATTTGTGTTGGTGGTGGTGCCCCACGTTCCCGAGCCCTCACCAGTATTCAGTTCTGTGAGCCTCAAGTCATTGACATAAGTTGGCATGATAAAGTCCTCTTAGCGCTCTATCGGAGTGTAATTGGGTGTTTGGCTAGTGTCTATCGGGAAGTACAAAAACATCGACCCGACCGAAGCAGTCATGGGCAGTCCGGTGACCGGAGCATCTATGCTGATCGAAGCAATCGCAGTTCCGAGAGAAACAGTAGCACTTACGCCGGTCGGAGAGACATTGTTGATTTGAATCACTGAAACGGTGCCAACGCCAGCCGTCATGGCGAAGCCTGTCACCTCTATGGGATCCTCTTGCCCCCACGGACCAGATCCCCAAGTATCTCTGCCCCAGCCATTTTGGAACTCAGAATTTTCACGGACTTCTGGGGTGCCGAGGCTTGACGCAATCCCGATTCCTGAAACCGATATATCAGCCCTTGCGACGACGGAAACGCTTCCGAGGCCAGATGCAATGCCAAAGCCAGTTACAGAAGTGCTTTTTGGGATCGAGGCGACGGCCGTGCCAAGGCCCGAGGTCATTCCGAGTCCGGTAACCTCCGCATTGAAAATACTGAATGCGGTGGCGGTGCCGACGCTCGATATCATACGCAGGCTGGGTAAGACGTCACCAGCATCACCAACAGTGGTGGCACTGCCAAGACCAGAGGTGATTGCAAGGCCCGTTAGCTCAACTGGCGCCTCTTCTCCCCAAGCACCAGATCCCCAAGCCTGTCTGCCCCAGCCTGCTAAGTCTGCCATAAAGATTCGGTATAGTTACATAGCAGTTGCTATCATACAGCGTTTCTATTCTTTAGTAACAGCCTGTAGCCTGCGCGCTGGCTTCAAAACCCTCTCTACCATCTTGCCGTACCATTGCCGTCCGGTTTGCAGAGAGTTCATTTGCTCAGCGATTTTGTCATAACTCATCTTGCGCTTTCGCATTTTTCGCATGACCTCGATCCAATGTTGCTGTTCTGGATCAGGGATCATCTTTTTACGGATCTTGCCGTCGTGATCGACGGGCTCAAGTTGATAGCCATAGGGCAACTGACCGCCTAAATAATATCCTTTCGCCGCCCACTCCACGCGCCCATCTTCGATGATGTCTAGGTCTCTCGTGCGAGAAAGATCATCAACTGCCTGTAGCGCCATCAGAAAAACCTGATGCACGCGGTCAGAAAAGTCCACATGATGTTCAAGGCCCTTCACCCTCTCGGGTCGGCGGTAGGTGACGGGATAATCGCCAAACTGCTCACAAAAGTATAGATCGACACCAATCTCTTGCAGGATCGGAATAATTATCAAAAGGTTATCCACTGATCTGGATATCCGATCAAGGCGAGTCGCGACAATAACGTCGTGCTCCTCGATGGCATCCGTCAAGGCCCGCGCTCCTTCGCGCTCCAAAACGTCTTTGGTGCCTGTGCAGGGGTGATCGACAAAAAACTCATCCACAGCGCGTTCATACTTATTTGCACAAAATTGTGTAATCAGTTTTTTCTGCCGCTCAATACAAAGATCGGCAGACGATTCCTCAGAATACGACTGCCGAATATATCCATAGATTCGATTGACTTGGCCGTAGACTGGCCTGACGATCACTTGATGCCGCCCGTGAATCCGTAGTCGGTCATCTCTTCGTGAAGTCGCTTCCAGTCGATGTTAAGCGGTCGCCAATCTGGGGCGCGATCTGCGAACATCGTATAGCCGTCCTTGACCAAGCAGACTGAGCGGTAGGCTTTCGGCACGCCCTCGTACACGATATCGATGTCGTGCAATTTGCAGGTGCGCCGCACGCGGTTGTAGAAAACTTTCTTTTCGGCGGCGCTCATCATGCGGCCGACTCTTCTATTCCGCGCTCATACTGCTTGCGGTGTACGCGGGTCAGATAATCGACAATTTGATCTGGCAAAATAATGCCAGCGAGCTTTCCGGTGTGCCAAAGCTTGTTTACCACGCGGATTGCCGCTTGCTCATCCAAGTCGTCAGCCCATATAACAGAGTCCAGCGCTCGGATTATGACGTGCGCCTCTCTGCGCCTTTGTGCAAATGGTGTTTCAGTTGTCATTGCTTTCTCCCTGTTTATACAACAAAGTTCTCATCTGCGCCGATTGTGCGGGCCATCTTGTTGGCGATCTTCTTGAGTTGCTTCAAGTAATCTTTTTTGAACCGAGAGCTGAATATGTCATCAATTGCGTCTGCCTCGACCGCTTTGATGTAGTTACCCACAAGCGCTTCGGTTCTAAGATACGCCTGCTGTCGCGGCGTAAGTCCGTACTCGTTTCTCATCTTACTTTCTCCCTGATAAAAGCGCGTGTCGCGCAATGTACTTTTCAAGTCGCTCAGCGTCTGCTGGGCCAACTACCTTGAGTCGAGTCACATCCATGTTGTCAGCCAAGTCCGCCAGCTTGATGGCTACCGCTTCGGGATCAGAAAGAATCCCTGCATAGTAATCATCATCGCTCTCATCCTTGACCCTAGTGAGCAACAGAACCAACTCCGCAACCCTGAGACCAAACTTCTCCTCAATGTCGCCGACAGTAGATTCAGTGTCCTCAACAACGTCGTGCAAAACCGCCGCAATCTTGACGTGATCGTCACCAGCAACTGCGGCCATGACTCGGAGCGGGTGCGTGATGTACGGTGCCCCGCCCTTGTCAACCTGACCAGCGTGAGCATGAAGCGCGAACTCAATTGCGCCTTCGATGCCACCCATAACTACTTTCCTCCCTGTTGAACTTGCATCTGAATAATAACAAACTGCGTGTCGATGTGCAAAAAATTATTACGCGCCGCTTGCCAGTTTTTTCTCGAAAATTGACACGAAGCGGTTGTAATCTTCTGGCACAGCGGCCAGCGCCTCGCGGATTCCTGACACCAACCAATTTGCTCCATAGTCGATGTAAAGTTTATCGCGCAGTGGATCTTCCATCAGAGTGCTGACGAACCACTGGCCCGGTGTCTTCGACCATTCGCCATCGACCTTTTGCTCAATGACGAAAACATCACCCCCCTCTTTTTGCTCCAAGATTGCGCGATACTCAGTGCTTGAGTCGCTTCGAATGTTGTTACTTAGAACGATCATATCTCCTCCATTTACTTTTCGAAAAAAACAGACTTCCAAAAGATGCCAATCGGAGATCCGTTGGCAGTTCTCTCGTCGGGCTTTTTGATTTTGAGCAGTGGAATCCAGTCGCTATCGCCGCCCTCCCAATTGATCAGTACCTCGCGATGAGCAAGGTCATCAGAAATTCTTGACCCCGCGATCACACCTTCAGCTATCGGGATCATTGCGCCGTAGTCGCCGATCACCTCTTTGCCGATTAACTTGTTCATGCCGCTTCTCCCTTGATGAATTTTCGTGCCGCCGCATGGTTGGGGAAGTAACCGATCACCTCATAGAGTGGCGAGCCCCAAGCCATGTCACCATAGTCGGCCCATATCTTGAACTTGCCATCCCTGACGAATCGCACCACAACCCATTCCTTCATGCCGCTTCTCCCTTGGCGAGCTTGGCCTTCCAGACCAAGCAGAACTCTTTGACAGAGAGGTCAGAGTTGGCGACCTCTTCGTCCCAAAACCAAT
>MDTG01349679.1_pt1 | contig 10897 bp, 8 predicted proteins | sample 811421 | NCBI WGS metagenome assembly MDTG01 (sample SAMN05326645, study PRJNA326480) | marine metagenome | isolation source: seawater | place: Pacific Ocean: South East | collected 2011 | reverse complement strand
TGGTCACGGTAATTTAGCTCAAAGAGCTCTTAAAAAAATGATACCCGAAGATAATCCTTATACTGTAAGAATCGTATCTGATATTTTAGAATCTAACGGATCATCATCAATGGCAACTGTATGTGCAGGTACTTTAGCATTAATGGATGCTGGTATTAATATTTCAAGACCTGTTTCTGGAATTGCAATGGGTTTAATTTCAGATAAGAATGATAATACAAAATATTCAGTTCTTTCAGATATATTAGGTGATGAAGATCACTTAGGAGACATGGACTTTAAAGTAACGGGGACTGAAAAAGGCATTACAGCTTGTCAAATGGATATAAAAGTTCAAGGTCTTTCATATAATATCCTTGAACAAGCTTTAACTCAAGCTAGAGATGGTAGGTTACATATTTTAGAGAAAATTACTGAAACCATTAATACACCTAGGAAGGTACTTAAACCTCAAACACCAAAAATAGTAATCCTTGAGATACCTAAGTCAACTATTGGAGGTGTTATAGGACCCGGTGGAAAGGTGATTCAAGAACTACAATCAAAAACAGAAACGACAATATCAATTGAAGAAATTGATGAAAAAGGAAGAGTAGAAATTCTTGGAACAAACCAAGAAGGAATCGAAGATGCTGTTAGTAAAATAAAATCTATTGCTTTCGTTCCAGAAGAAGGAGAAATATACAAAGGGAAAGTCAAATCAATTATGCCATATGGAGCTTTCATTGGAATAGCTCCAAATGTAGATGGACTTCTTCATGTATCAGAAATTAAATGGGAAAGAGTAGAAAATGTAGAAGATGAACTGTCTGAGGGAGATGAAATAGAAGTGAAATTAATATCAATTGATCCAAAATCTGGAAAGTTAAAACTCTCTAGGAAAGTATTAATGGAAAAACCTGAAAAAAAATAAATCAAAAATATTGTAACTTTTAAATTTACAATACGTAAAAGGTTGATGGTTTAATAAAAATTTAAATATATTTAACATATGAGACAGTTAAAAATAACAAAACAAGTAACTAACAGAGAAACCCCTTCATTAGATAAGTATTTACAAGAAATAGCTAAAGTAGATTTAATAACACCTGAAGAAGAGGTTGAGTTAGCACAAAAAATCAAAAATGGAGATAAAGCTGCGTTAGAAAAATTAACACAAGCAAACTTAAGATTTGTAGTTTCAGTTTCTAAACAATATCAAAATCAAGGATTATCTCTTCCAGATTTAATTAATGAAGGAAATTTAGGGTTAATTAAAGCAGCTCAAAGATTTGACGAAACTAGAGGGTTCAAATTTATCTCATATGCAGTATGGTGGATTCGTCAATCAATATTACAAGCCTTAGCTGAGCAATCAAGAATTGTGAGACTTCCATTAAATAAAATAGGATCCATTAATAAAATTAATAAGGCTTATGCAAAATTAGAACAAGAATTTGAAAGACCTCCCACAGCTGAAGAAATAGCAGAAATTACAGAGCTAACATTAACAGAGGTTCAAGAATCATTAAAAAATACAGGCAGGCATGTATCTATGGACAACCCATTAGTAGAGGGAGAAGATAGTACTATGTATGATGTATTAAAATCAGATGAAAGCCCTTCTCCTGACGAAGACTTAATGTTAGAATCCTTAAGAAGAGAAATAAGAAGAGCTTTAGACACTTTAACAGCAAGAGAAGCTGATGTTTTATCATCTTATTTCGGTTTAAGTGGTGGTCACGCAATGACATTAGAAGAAATAGGTGAAAAGTTTGATTTAACCAGAGAAAGAGTAAGACAGATAAAGGAAAAGGCTGTAAGAAGATTAAAGCATACTTCAAGAAGCAAGATACTAAAAACTTACTTAGGGTAATTTGAAAGTAAACATACTATTCTTTTTATTTTAGTACATAAAAAATTATGGAACACAAAATAGCTCCTTCAATATTAGCTTCAAATTTTGGAAAGCTTGATTCTGAATGTGAAATGATAAACCAAAGTGTTGCAGACTGGTTTCACATTGATGTTATGGATGGGGTTTTTGTTCCTAATATATCATTTGGAATGCCAGTAATTGAATCAATTAAAAAGATATCTAAAAAAACTTTAGACGTTCATCTAATGATTATTAAACCAGAAAGGTATATTAAAAAATTTAGAGATATAGGAGCTGATATTCTAACAATTCATCACGAGGCAACTAATCATTTGCACAGAAGCATTCAATCAATCAAAAATGAAGGAATGAAAGCGGGAATATCATTAAACCCCCATACATCTGTAGATTTACTCACTGATATACTTGGGGATATTAATTTAGTTTGTATTATGTCAGTTAATCCAGGTTTTGGAGGTCAAAAATCCATTGAAAATACATACAATAAAATTGAAAAACTCTCAAAGATTAGAACAGAAAACAATCTTAGTTTCTTAATCCAAGTTGATGGAGGAGTAAACCAAAATAATGCTAAAAAACTTATAAATTATGGAGCTGATGTTTTAGTTGCCGGAAGTTTCGTGTTCAAATCAGATAACCCAATTAAAACAATAGAAGACCTAAAAAACTGTTAATTAATATAATCTTTTAAATATAAGAAATTATCAGTTAATTTACCACCCTCACATATTGTTGCATTTTTAATAATTTTATTGTCTCTATATGAAGATAAATTAGACAAGACCTTGTCGATAAATTGTTTTCCAAAATCTTCAGAAGCATCTTTAGACAATTCACAAGGTAAATTATCTACAGCCATTACAGCAATCACGCCATCTTTCATAAAATCATCTTCGGTTTGTGTAATTGGATTATAACCATAAATTGGATTTTCTATATTAGAGGAACGAATAGTAGAAGCTACTGGCCCATTAATATCACATGAAATATCTGCGACTACTTTTATATTAAAATTTTTAGATAAAATATTATCCCTAGTATATAAAAATGGGGAACCTGAACTATAATAATGACCAGCGATAAAAATATCAGCATATTTTGCATATTTCATAAAACAAGATTCATATAATGATGGATTTGCATAAAATTCTTTCTTAGAAGGAACTGTTCCATCAATCTTTTGATTATAATCCATAGTTTGTAAATTAACAAATATGGGGGAATTATATTTTTTATTAATAAATTCTTCCTTGGATACTTGCGTAATGTTAGCTGTTTTCATAACCTCCAAAACTCCTTGTGCAACTCTACCGCTTCCTGTGACGATTATCCTCTCTGAATTAAAATTAATTGATGACAAATGTTTTTTTATTTCTAATTTATCAATGCATTTATGAGCAGGTTTTAATTGATAATTCCTTGACTTCAAACCATAAGTCAAAAATGCATTATAAGCTCCTACAATACCTGCATATCTGCCAAATCCTAATAATCTTTTTCCATTATAATCCTTTAATACTTCATAATCAACCATCTTAATATTTAAATCAATCATTTTTCTAAGTAAATCTCTATTATATGATTGTTTTTTGATTGTATGAGAAAAATAAAAATAAGTTTTATTAGCTATTAACAATGATTTAGGCACCTCTTTTATCCCTAGTAAAATATTACAGTCTGAGACATCATTAACTATCTTAATTCCATGATGAATATATTCATCATCTGCAAAACATCTTTGATCACTAGATTGAACTACTAATTCAAATTCTGGATAATTACTTATAATATAATTACATTGCTCTGGAGAAAAAACAACTCTTTTATCCGGAGGAAATTTTTCTTCTCGAATTAAACCTATTTTCATTTAATCTTAATTTGTTTAATTTGCACAAAATTAAACAATTGAAATAAGAATACTCTATAAATTACTATTTTTGCTAAATTGTTCTTTCAAATATTGGGACTGAATGGATTTGACTGCAAGATGCATTAATTAGCAAGCATGTCGAGCATTGTTTTTTGGCTCGTGAATATCAAGATTCAATTTTTTAAATGGCGAAAATAATTACGCTTTAGCTGCATAATTAATATAATTAAGTAAGCTTTTGTCTCTATTAAAGGAATTCCTGAAACCTTTAATTTATGAGGCATCATTAAATTCAGGATAGCTTGTCTATTTCTTCAATAGTATAGCGAAGTTTTTGAAGATAAGGAGTAGGATTGGTTGCTTGTTCCCTACCAACTCTCGAAAATTAAAATAAGATAAACATGTAGAAAACTATTTGATTCCTTGTTAGGACGTGGGTTCGAAACCCACCAGTTCCACTATAAAAAACCCTTGTAATCTAGTGATTACAGGGGTTTATTTTTTTGTAGGCCAGTATGTAGACCACTTTTTACTATTTTTCTTGTCCGTCAATGTTGATAAGTATGCTAATTGGCTCTGTTTCTTGGACGTCTTCAATCATCTTTTTCGTATTTAATGTGTGATATGAACTTCTTGTCAGATAGTCTATTAGAAGTCCAGAAACGGTCTATATCTTGTGTCATATCACCTTTTACGAGTAAATGATTATGAACGTATTTGGAATGATTTTTTACCCCTTAAAATAAAAGTAATACCTATTGTGTATATAAATAATGGTGATATGACAGGAGGTATGAAATTTAAATTAACAAAATAGACAATGATATAATTTATTAAAAATACTATTGAAAATCTTAAAATACTATAGAATAAATAATTTAAGTTAATTAAATTTGATTGTATTAATCTAATTAACATACCAATAGGACCAAGAAAAACACCTAACAAAAAACCGTTTCTAATATTAAGATTAGCTTCAGATGAAATATTTCTATTTTGAGAACCAAAAATCAATAAATTAATGAATAAGAAAAACAAAGGAATTATTATTAGTAACGGTGCCAAACCAATAAATAATAAAGTTGATAACATTAATAAAGACCTTTTATCTTAGTATATTATTCATTAATATTTTCTAACTTAAATAGAAAAGCGTACTCTAAAGCAATTTCTTTCAAACTTTCAAATCTTCCAGATGAACCTCCATGCCCCACATCCATATTGCAATACATTAGCAATAAGTTATCATTAGATCTATGTTCTCTTATTTTAGCGATCCACTTAGCAGGCTCCCAATATTGAACTTGACTGTCCCAATATCCTGTAGTAATTAAAAGATTTGGATAATTTTTAGATGCAACATTATCATATGGTGAATAAGATTTCATATATTCATAATATTTTACATCTTTGGGGTTTCCCCATTCATCAAATTCTCCAGTAGTTAGTGGAATAGTTTCATCCCACATAGTATTAATAACATCTACAAATGGAACACCAGCGATAATACCATGAAATAATTCTGGTTCCATATTCATTACAGCTCCCATTAAAAGACCACCAGCACTTCCTCCAGAAGCATAAATATGATCACTAGAAGTAAAATCATTATTGATTAAATATTTAGCACAATCTATAAAATCATAAAATGTATTTTTCTTTTTTAAAAGTTTTCCGTCTTCATACCAATCTCTTCCCATTTCTTCTCCACCCCTAATGTGAGCAATAGCAAAAATAAAACCACGATCTAATAAACTTAATCTAACAGAACTAAAATAAGGATCATAACTATAACCATAAGATCCATAACCGTTTAATAATAAAGGATTCTCTCCATTCTTATCAATACCTTTTCTATATACTAAAGAAATTGGAATTTTTGTCTTACCATCTCTACTAAGAGCAAATAATCTTTCTGAAACATAATTATCCGAATCAAACTGTCCCCCTAATACTTCTTTTTGTTTTAATAAATCTCTATCTCTAGTGGACATATTATATTCATATACAGACCGTGGAGTAGTTAATGAAGAATAAACAAAACGAAATAAATCAGTATCAAAATCTAAATTACTGCTAGAATATAGAGAATATGTAGGGTCATTAAACTCAATATAATGTTCAGATTTATCTTCCCAATTAATTATTCTAGTATTGTTTAATCCATCTTTTCTTTCATCTATCACTAAGTACTTCTTGAAAATATCAATACCACTCAATAATACATTTGGTCTATGAGGAATAACTTCTTTCCAATTTTCTTTTGAAGGAGAATTAACACTTGTTTCCATCAGTCTAAAATTCTTAGCTTCCCAATTAGTAACAATATAAAATTTATCTTCAAAATGACTCACAGAATATTCTAGATTTCTTTCTCTTGGATGGATAACCTTCCAATCACCAAATGGATTATTGGCATCTAAAAATTGATACTCTGTTGACAATGTTTGATATGATCCAATCATCAAGTACTTTCTAGACTTAGTTTTGTACACAAAACAACTATAAGATTCATCTTTTTCTTCAAATACTAAAACATCTTCTGAAGGGTCGGTACCTATTATATGTCTAAAGATCTGATTTGACCTAAGTGTAATCTCATCTTTTTTTGTATAAAAAATTGTTTTATTATCATTAGCCCAAGTGATACCTCCTGTAGTATTAGGAATTTTATCTTTTAATAATTCCCCAGTTTTTAAATCTTTAATATAAATTGTATATTCTCTTCTGGATATATTATCAATACTATAAGCCATTAATCTATTATCCTCACTAATTGATCTATCACCAAGAGAGAAATAACTTGAGTTTTTTGCCATTTCAGGTAAATTTAATAATAATTCTTCTTCGGAATTTGCTGAATTTTTCTTCCTAAAGTGACATGGATAATCCTCTCCTAAGTCAAACTTAGTATAATATGTATATCCATTATACTCTACTGGTACAGATTCATCATCTTGTTTAATTCTAGATTTAAACTCATTAAATAAATCACTTTGAAATGATTCTGTATCTTTCATCTCATTTTTTAAATATTTATTTTCAGAATTTAAATAATCAAGAACATCTTGAGTTTGTTCATCTTTTATTTCAGAATTCTTTTGAGAATCAGAAAGTCTCATCCAAGAATAGTTATCTATAATTGTATCAGAGTGATAAATGAATTTAGCAGGTATTTTTTTCGCCATAATAATTTTATTCTTTGTGTCTTTTTTATTTAAATAAAAAAAAGTAATTATAGTAACGCAAATTAACAACAATATTGATATTCTTTTCATACAACTATATTTTAGTTAGCAACAATTATTTAATTTTAAACAAAAATAATTAATTTTAATTAATATTATATAAAAGGGAGAATAGATAATTCTTTAGATTTTGCTTCAACCATTAAGTCAATTTCATTACCATAATTATTTGGTATAGAGTTAATGTAATCAGAGTGTGCCTGAGGTTTAATCTTTGTATTATTTTCATGTGAAGATTTTGATTCTGAATAATGAGCAACAGGTATTATTTTTTTAGGCCATGTAGAGACAGCTAATTCTAATGCTTCTCTCTCTGACATATTACCCGTACAAAACTTATGATGATGGTAATCAAATACAATTGGTATACCAATCTTCTCATGAATATATAATAAATCTCTTACAGAGTACATTGATTCTTTATCGTCATTTTCAATAGTAAGTCTACTTTTAACGGATGCTGGTAATTTATTAAAATTTATACAAAATCTATTCATAGCTGATTTTTTATCACCATATACACCATTACAATGAATATTAATTTTATTATATGGAGATCTTTCAAGACCTAACATATCAAATATATAACCATGAGTAGACAAATCTTTTAATGTTCTCTCAACAACTAATGGGTTTGGAGAAACTAACACATTGAAAGGTCCAGGATGAAATGATAATCTAATATTATTTTGCTTAGCAAACAAACCAATATCAAATAAAAGATTCTTGATTTCAATATAATTAGGCATTTCTTCAATATTGTAATGAGAAGACCATGGGAAAATATCTGAAGATATTCTAAAAAAAAGTATTTTATTTTTAAAATTCCATTTGAGAATAGTAAATAAATCTCTAATATTTGAAATCGCTAGATCTGCAGCATAATTTATTCCCTTCTTTAAAAAAGTTTTTTTTATCATTCCCCTATTGGTAGTAACTCTAGGATTTTTTCTAGAGAGTGTCAGATTAATGCATGCGTATCCTAGATTCATTATAGATTGATAATATCTTAAATTGCAAATTTACTGAATACACAAACAAAAAAAGAATTAATTAAAACATTTGATTATTATTGCATATAAAAATAAAAAAATGATCAAACAGTTTCCTCAAATAATATCAGTATTAATATTTGGAATAATAATATTTCAATCTTTCTTAGTAGCTCCTTCAATTAATAAACTAATTAGCACTGAAGAATCTCGAATTTTACTAAGATATATTTGGCCAAAATTTTTCTTAATAATATCAATTTTATCAATAATATCAATCTTAATTCTATATTCAGATAGTAATCACTCTAACTCAACCAAATATTATATGATTACTAGTTTTGTTTTAATGATATCTTGTTTTTTTATTACTCCAATAATTAATAATGCCAAAGACACATCGAATGAACAACTGTGGATGCTGTTACATTTATCTACTATTATACTAACGTTTATAACTTTAATCTTAAATACACTAAATATTATTTTTTGGAAATATTAAAAAATTTATTTTAATTAATAAAATCAACTTTTATATTTTTCCATAATTTACTTAATAAGTAGATAGCAATTAAAGTTACAGATGTCAAAATTATACCTAATTGATAGTTTCCGTATATAAAATAACCAGTAGCAAAAAGCAAACAATATATCATTATTAAGGCAAGAAGCATAGCTAAAATACCTGATGGAACTGTCCAATGTGACTTTTTATACTGATTTTGACCAACTACAGCCTTCCATCCTAATCCACCAGGCGTAGTTTTTTTATAAAAATTTAATAGTACTTCTCTATTTTCTGGGGGTGTAATAAAAGTTATAAAAATCCAAAAAAAAGTAGTAATAATCACAACCATTGGAAATTTCATATATTCTGGCATTAGGGCATCATCTCCAAATAATATTATAGAAATCGTATTCATATTAAATAATATTGAAACTATGCCAGAAACTAAAATTGCAGAGATTTCACTCCATGAATTTATTCTCCACCAGAACCAACGCAGAATAAAAATAAGTCCTGTTCCTGCACCAAACATTAGAATAAAATCAAATAGTTGCAGTGCATTTGTTAGTATTAATGATAGACAAGCAGAAGTTAAAAATAAAAAAATAGTAGTAAAACGTCCTACAGTTACCAATTGTTTCTCACTAGCTTTTGGATTTATTTGTTGCTTGTAAAAATCATTAACTATATAAGAAGCCCCCCAATTTAAATGAGTAGAAATAGTAGACATATATGCTGCAATTAATGATGCTAATACCAATCCAAGCAATCCTGTTGGTAATTTTGTAAGCATTGCCGAATAAGCTAAATCATGACCTAGTTTATCTTCGCTAACATTTGGAAAAGCTTCACTGATGCTTGAGATATCTGGATAAATAACTAGTGATGATAAAGCCACCAAAATCCACGGCCAAGGACGTATAGCATAATGCATGATGTTAAAGAATAAAGTCGCTCCAATGGCATGATTTTCATTTTTAGCAGCTAACATTCTCTGAGCTATATAACCTCCCCCCCCTGGTTCTGATCCAGGATACCAAGCAGACCACCACTGTACAGCTAGTGGAATAATCAACAACATAATAAGATCTTCTGTATTTGAAAAATCAGGTAAAATAGAGATCTTGCCAGAAACATTAGAATGTGTGATTAAGGAATGTACACCTCCTATTTCAGGCATATTTACAATATATATAGATGCACCAATTGACCCAGCCATTGCAACAAAAAACAAAATGAAGTCAGTATATACAACTCCTTTAAAACCTCCCATTGTGCTAAAAAAAACAGTGACTATACCTGCAATGCCAATAGTCTCAATAGCAGTTATTCCCAACATAACTTGACCAATTTTAATAGCTGCTAATGATATGCCTGCTATAGCTAAAACATTAAAAATAACACCTAAATAAATAGCTCTAAAACCTCTCAAAAACTTTGCTCCTTTTCCTGAGTACCTTAGCTCATAAAATTCAATATCAGTATTTACGTTGGATTTTCTCCAAAGTTTTGCATATATAAAAACAGTTAATAATCCTGTAAGTAAAAACACCCACCAAACCCAATTTCCAGAAACTCCATTATTACGAACAATATCAGTTACTAAATTTGGAGTATCTGTAGAAAAAGTAGTTGCAACCATTGAAAGTCCCAATAACCACCAAGGCATATTTCTTCCTGAAAGAAAAAATTGAGATGAACTCTCTCCTGATCTATTAGAAACAATAACACCAATAAATAAAATTATCATTAAAAAAGAGATGATAATTATCCAATCAATATTTGCAATAATCATATGAAGATAAAATTGATTAAATTTAGATTCTTTACTGTAACATTATCAAAAATAGAAAAAACAAGTAATCTATTATAGTTTTTATGAATGAATTAATTAATTTATTAAAAAATAATAAAATAAAAAATTAGACTATCTTATTTTTATATTTAAGAATAACTAAGGATTTCTTTTCTCCTATTATCATAGAAAGTTCCTTATGATCTGCAGAGTATATTTTCTTTACACTCTTAAATTTATTTAGTAGTTTTTTTATAGTTTCTGGACCAATTCCAGGTATATCTTCTAATGATATCTTAAATGCATTTTTACTCCTCTTCTTTCTATGATGAGTAATACTAAATCTATGAGCCTCATTTCTTAAGTTTTGAATCAGTCTTAATGTTTCAGATCTTCTATCCAAATATAAAGGTAAATTATCACCTAATAAAAAAATCTGCTCTAATCTTTTAGCAATTGCAATTACTTCTATTTTATTTAGAAGGTTTAATTTTTTTAAAACTTTAATTGAAGCTGACAATTGCCCTTTACCACCATCTACAATAATTAATTGAGGTAATTTTTTATTTTCTAGTAGAACTCTCTTATATCTTCTATATATTACT
>MDTG01145921.1_pt1 | contig 10897 bp, 5 predicted proteins | sample 811421 | NCBI WGS metagenome assembly MDTG01 (sample SAMN05326645, study PRJNA326480) | marine metagenome | isolation source: seawater | place: Pacific Ocean: South East | collected 2011 | reverse complement strand
GGTCGTGCAGGCGCCACAGGTTGTCTTCGTCCTTACTGGCGTTGACCCGCCACTGACGGAATGCGGCGAGTTCGGAAGGCTCGATAAAGCGCAGGCTCTCATTGAAGTGCAGCCGCATCTCGGCTTGCCACTGCCGCACAAGGCCCTTGGGTGCAACAACCAGTACGCGCCGCACCATGCCGCGCAACTTCAGCTCCCGCAAAATCAAGCCCGCCTCAATGGTCTTGCCCAAGCCCACTTCGTCCGCCAGCAGGTAGCGAATGCGGTCGCGGCTCATGGCCCGGTTCAGCGCATACAGCTGATGGGGCAGCGGCACCACACTGGACTGGATAGGGGCCAGCAGCAGGTTGTCTTCCAGGGCATCCAGAAGCTTTGCGGATGCCGCTGTATGCAGTATCTGCTCAACGGCCGGGCGCACTGCTGTCAGATCATCGAGATCCTGGGCGCGAACACGCCCCACTGTGTTCTTGGCCGGCAGCCACACGCGATAGGTCACCTCACCCCACACGTCCTGGCGTTCAACCACCCGGCACGGGGTCGCCTGTCGGACCAACCAGCACCAATCGCCAATGGTGAAGTCGCGCTGGGGTTGAGTCATTCGCCGTCACCAGTGCGCAGTGCCTTGCCTCGCTCGGTGAGACGATAGCGCTGTTTGCTGGAGCGAGGCTTGTCAGGCTGGGTCATTTCGACAAGGTTCAACTCCAGTAGGGGGGTCAACACCGCCTCCCGGAACTTGCTGCGATTACTGCGTCCGGCCCACTCCATCAGGGTGGCGATATCGTGCTCATCCTCCAATCGCATCAACACCGTGCGTTGTTCGGCACTGAGTCCCGACATGATCCCGACTTGGTCCCGACTTGGTCCCGACTTGGTCCCGACTTGGCCCCCGGCCTGGTCTTCTGCCTCACGGGCAAAACGCTGGCGGATCTCCTCCCGCGCCTGGTACTGGGTATCACTGAGCTTGTCGAGCATCTGCTGCAGCACCAGATGGTCTGCCACAGCCCGGGCTTGCTGGGTGGTACTGATGCCCAGGCTGCGGATTGCAGTAAGGGTCAATGGCTCGTCTTGCGGCAATGTCAAGGCCAGGGCCAGCGCATCGGCCTGCTCCGGCGTCAGGGTGGCACCCAGGGCTTCACGGAAGCGCTGCATCGCTTCGGTGACCAGCGGCGAGTTGAGCAATATCAGCTCGAATTCCTTGCGTGCCTTGTCGTTTCGCAACTGCGGCGGTACGCGCCCGAGATCGTGCCAGTTACGGAAGATGGCGCGGATGCCTGTGCCAGCTTGGTCTGACAAGCCGATCCGGCGAAACGCCTTCACGATGGACGGGTTGCGCACCTCCTTCTCGGTGGGGTCCAACAGCTCCGCCTCGGTTGCGAAGGCATCGCCGGGGTTCCAGAAGATAGTGCGATCGGTGAACAGACGAATGGACGCCTTGCGGCCATGGTCGCCGTAGTCCTGATGGATCAGCAGGTTGATTGCCGCTTCCCGGAAGGCCACATAGTCGGGCGGATCGTCGTTGCGGCGCAGGGTGGCCGGATCGAGCGAGAACGGATGTTCGGCAATCCGCATGTAGCGGGTAACCAGTCCCTGCCAGGTTTGGAAGATGTTCTCTTCGAACACGTAACGATCGTGCCAGCGCTGCTCCGCCGACCACTGGTCGAAGGGCGTGTCGATACGCTGATAATCCAACACCGGCCTCGGCAGAATCTGCCGCACATAGCGGCCCTCGCCGAACAGCAGCACCCCGGCACGGGTGGGCAGTATCTGCCCACCCTGTTCGACAATGAAGTTCCAGTTCAGCAGAAATCCGATCGGATCGGCGATCTCCGGATGTTCAGGATTGCGCCGGGCGAACTGCGTCTGATACCACTTGACCGTCGCCAAGTCGAAGCAGCGATCCACGGGAATGTCCGGGAGCACCATACCGTCATAGCGATCCTGAGCGGCATCGCGCAGAAAACGCACCAGTTCGCTCTGCGTACACCTTTCGTCGCCGGCACCGCGGCGGACAAAGCTTTGGCGCAAGTCGCCCCTGATATAGATCGGCTTATCGGCCCGAGACGCTTCCGGCACATGGAACGCAAACACGTGCTTGCCATCAAACTCGAATTTATGCGCATCGACAGAGACAACGCGATTCAACTTCTGGCCGCCGCGCAGGACAGCGAGGAAATCGTTCTGCACCTTGTCCGGCTCATCGACCCCGGTGATCTCCAGTTGTCCCTCGCGCTCGCTCACGCCGAACACCAGCCAGCCGCCCGCCGTGTTGGCAAAGGCCGAAACGGTCCGGTAAGCATCCTCCGGCACGCCGCGCCGCGCGCGCTTGCACTCGAAGTCGTTCCACTCGAAACCGTTCAGCCGCGCGAGCAGCTCGTCCTGGTTCATTGCCGCGCCCCGTTCCTCATCAGGAGCCGGTCTCCGTGCGCGTCAGCGCCTGGTCGTACCAGAGCAGCAGCTTCTCGTCCTCCTGCAACGCCTCGTCCGGAATCTTCTTGGCGATCTTGATGATGGTCTGGTACTCCTTCTTGCTCCACGCATCCCTGAAGCCGGCACGCAGCACCTCCAGTCGAAACTCCTTAAGGCGACGGCCGGTGAAGCCCAGGTAGGCCTGGAACTCCTTGAGCAGTGCCTTCTCGCGCCTTTTCTCCAGGTCCTGCGCCTTGTTCGGATCGGGCGCATACCACCGGTCTTTTGCTTTAGCGATTAGGCGCGGATCGTTCTTCTCCAGCCCACGCAGATCCTTGTGGTTGGTGGACAGGTAGCTATGGATCTGGCTGGGAACCTCACCAGTGCCGTCGTATTTCAAAAAGTTGTTTTCCAGTAGTGCCATCAGCTCTGGCTTGGCTTCGTGCTTCTTCCAGCCGGCGCCGAGTTGAGCCGTGAGTTCAGGATGGACCTCTTGATAGGTCGAGGGGCGGCGCTTTAGGAAGTCGGTCAACCAGTCTATGGCGCTGCGCTCGTCAGAAACAAACAGATCCATTTGCGGCGCCTGGGCTACCTGGGCGCGCTTCTTGTCATACTCGGCCACTTGGTCAGACAGAAAGACCATGCCGTCGCGGTCGGGGAAGCGACTGCGCACACCGTCTTGAAACTCCTGGCTGGAAAACGGCACGGGCGCGCTATGCCTCACGAACCACGCAACCATTCGGTCAAACAGGATGCGTGGATCACGCTCAGCGACAAATTCCAGTTCGCCGTTTCTCATCTTCACCACGGGTAGTTGCTTCAGGTGGGTCTGAACAAAGTCCCATGCCGATTCGGGTGTGGCCCCACGTTGTGCGAAACGTTGCTCCAAACCACCATTGGGTTTGTAGGCGGAGATGACCAGGTCTTGTTTGACGGCGACCGCCGTGGTTACGGCCTTGAAACTGCCCTGCTTTTTATCCAATGCTGAAACGTTGGCAACCACAAAGCCTGCTTGCTGCATGGCAGTTTGCAGCCCATTCCATACCGCTGCCTGCGTATTGGAAAATACCACGGTCATCCAGCGGCCAGGTTTCAGCACGCGGAAATACTCGCTGAAGCAACCGGCCATCAGCTTCCGATAGTCTTCAACCGATTTCTGTGCTGAGCGGTTTTCCTTGGCGCGATCTACAATTGCATCCAGCTTTGCCTGAGTGGTCACGCCGTGCCAGGCCTCGACAATGAAATTCAACTCGGCATAGGGCAGGTTTTCGCCAAAGGGTGGGTCGGTGAATATATAGTCGATGGAGTCATCAGAAAGTGGCAGCTTGGCTGCTGAACCAGTTGTCACAGCAACATTAGATGCTAGTTTTACCGGTCTAAAAGTCTTCGTTAAACGATCCAGTTTTCCGTCAAGGATATACCAAGGGCTACATTCTGAGTGTTGGGATGCAACATAATAGACACCTGCCAAATACTGATTTACTTGAGAGTACCCAGTCGGTCTGTATCGGTTAAGAAGAGTTGCAGTCCATATAGCCTGTTCGACCATGAAAAGTAGGAAAGAGCGTATTCGAGGCGAAGGATGCGCGAGAGCTTTTCCCCATAGCAATCCCATCGCCTGGGCAGCTCGCGGAAGGAACATGTGATGAGTATGAGAAATCCCCTTGTCACGCATACGAGGCGCCTCCCACATGTCCGCGAAGGGAAACGCGACCACGGGCATGTCGTCAGGCAGCGGCAAGGCATCAATTCTTTGTTGAAGTGCCAAATCCGCCGCATCAGGATTTTTCTCGTATTTCGTTTTACCAATGCGATACGCAATCAGGCTTGGTACACGCTTAGGAGTTGATAGCGTTTTACCTGTAACCCTGTCGAGCGTGTTGATGTAAAGTCGTTCAAGCTTTTTCTTTGTCAGCCCTACGTTGCAGTGCGGGCACGGGAAGCTTTCACGCACCCGCTTACTTTCTGTATCCAGTGCCTCATCGAGAAAGTTCACTTCTCCAGCGCATTCAGGGCAACTGAACACCTCACTCCAAACGGTAAACTCGGTCCGCGCTTTCGTCTTACCGTCGCTGTGCAGGGTCTCGTACATCCAGCCGATTTCCTGCTCGACTTCCTTGAGCAACTGCTTGCCTGCCTTGGCGAAGGCATCAACATCAAAAGGAATGTTGTAATTGGCTCCAATGAAGGTTGCCGCCGGCGACAGGTCGTTCAGTACAACTCGCCGTGCGCCCCACTGGGGAGCCTTGCGGCCCTCCTGCTTCCAGGCCATCTCGATCTCGTGCCGGTGGCTGGCTGGCGCCGATCCGCACCACTGCGCGGCAACGCCTGTCATGCCTGATCCCGCGAAGCCATCGAGCACGATGTCGCCTGGCTGGGTGTAGTGCAAGATGGACGGCACGATGGCCAGATGCGGCACCTTGGTGTGGTAAGCGTGCGCCCGATAAATGGCGTCGGCCTTGCCGACGGACACATCGATCGCCAACGGCTCGCGTCGATAGGGTTCGGCTGGGTCAAAGGGCTTCCCGTACTGCTGAACGAAATCGGCCAGCCAGGGATTCGGGCACGCGGTGTAGTACGGCGGATCGGACATAGCGAGGATGGCCTCGTCCGTCCCCTGCGGGAAACCTTCCTGCTTGCGGAATTCCGGGTCCTTCAGCTTCTCGGCCAGGAGCTTCAGGTAGTGCTCGCGGCGGGCCTGGTCGTTCGGAAACGTTTGTCCCAGGCACTCCACCGGGCCTTCGTCGTTTGTAATGTTCTTGAACAGAGAGCTCATTCTTTTTCCTCGGCTCGGTTGGCCTGAATCAGTGCGGTCGCAGCCTGCTTGGCTGTGCCGTTCAGTTTGTCAATGGATTTCCTGACCCGCTCCAACTCTTCCACCACCGGATGGTGGGGAACGCTGGTGCCCATGTAGGGCCGCAGATCGACGTGCGTTTTTTCGCTGTACATGCTCTTGCCATGCCCGTATTCGGCCGAGACGACAAAGGTGGGCGGACAGACCGCGGCATCGGCATCCGCCGCGAAGATCTCGAATCCCATGCCGAGATCGAAGAGCAGTTCCGACATTGGCGGAAGGCAGTCGATCGGCTTGGTGAAGGCAGACTGCTCGGCCAGATTGCGCGCCTCCGACCGGTCACCGAACTGGTAGAAGTCCCGGTCGATGTGCAGCCGAAGGTTCTCCGCGGGCGAGCGACCGACGTTCCTGACCAGCAGCTGCAACACCGGTGTCCCGAGCCGAACCTGTACCGACACGTGGACATAGGGCCGATTCTGGTCGGCCATTTGGTCGCGCATCGCGGCGACAGCCGCCCGGTTCGCGCGCAAAATGAGGAACGTCAGGAAGGCGAAGGTCGCCGTCAGCAAGACGTTTGCCAGCGACAACCATTCGGGCCAGGTGGCGGGCATTGTCAGTGGGCTGCCATCAGTCATTGAGCACTCCCCGCCACCCTCACTCGATCACGAACCGCAGCTTGTCGGCATCCTTGCCCTTGCAACGCTCGTTCAGGAACGACTCGCAGCGCCTATGCAGGTCGTTGCGCATCGCGGACGACCCGCCGGCGAGCTGCGCTTTCTTTGATGTCGCCGCTGATCTGACAAATCGGCGCGAGTATCCGCGCCAGCCAATGGATAAGGATTGGCCGAACTTCCATTCAACATGCCATTTATGGCCACAAATGGAACAAACAATGGAACGCGCCATATGGCTACCCATTCAATCCTTCCCTTGCTTGAGTACCCACGCCGCGCCCCTGCCACGCCCCTCCAGGCTGGCCGCCCCTTCCAGGGCCAGTTCGGCCATGAGTCGTTTGACTTGGGCCCGGTCGAGGTGCGTGATGCCGCGAACTTCTGCATTGGTGAGCCCGGGCTCGTTCTTTTGTGCGCGCTGCCGGAGAACGCTGAGCACCCGCGTCTTGGCGGATTCCCAGTCGATGCGCCGGTCGCGTTCCGGGTGGCCGGGGGCCGCGAGCCGCCGATGAAGATCGGAGCGTAGCACCCAGTACGTGCCGCGTCCGGCGCCGCCGCGCTCGGTGTACCCAAGATCGCGCTCCATCACGCTCAAGGTTTCCCTGGCGTCGGCCTCGGTCTGCTGGGTGATCAGGGCGGCGGTCGCGGTATCGATCTCGGGGTGACGCAGCAGGTGTTGCAGGATGAGAAGCTGCTCGACGCCGAGCATGGCCCCGCGGTCGGCCTCCGCGGCGACAAACAGCCGGAAGGGCACGGACAGATCACTTGCGCGCAGGAGCACGCGCACGGCCTCGCCCTCGTCGAGGATCTGCGGCGGTTCCTTGCCTTCGATGAGCAGGGATTGATACATGCGCCGCACGCCCAGGTTGCTGCGATTCACCAGACGCAGGCGGGTGAGCGCATCGACCAGCGCCGGATTACGCGGCACCGGGGTGTGGCGCAGGATGTTTTGCGGGGTAATGCCGCCGGGTAGTCCGCCTGGGTTGCTGATTTCGATGCGCCGCATGAACTGCTTGACCATGATGGGGCCATGCATGCGGTAATCGGCATGAACGAAGGCATTGAGCAGGGCTTCGCGCAGGGCGATTTCGGGGTAGGTGCGAATCTCGAAATGGAACAGGCCCTGTGGCACCGTGGTGATGGGGTTGTCGGCCATGATGCGGTCGAGCATGCGCTCCAGCGCGACAATCAAGGCCTCCTGTCCATCGGCGCGATCGCTGTAGTCGACATCGCTCGACATGCGCAGATGGGTCCAGGCGTAGCCTGGAAACTGGGCGCGAATGGCGTCCGTCGTCCCTGCCAGGAAAACGCCGGCGCGCAACAGGCGGCCGTTGCGGATGAGCCCCAGGGCGGCGAGCAGATCGCGGTCCGGCAGTTTGAGCAGATCGTCTGGTGCGCGTTCGCGCCGGGCCGCTTCACGCAGGCGCTCCATCGCGGCGGCGGAAACCAAGGTTTCGATGCGCCCGGCCACTTCGGTGGCGGTGAAATCGGTCTCGCCGGTTTCGATCATCACGCGCCGGCGCAGCGTGCCCGTCAGGGGTTGGCAGTCGGTGCCGACGCGGATCTTGCCGCGCCCCTGGGTGTCGGTGTACGGCGGCAGCCCTGGGTGGATCTGCATGACGAGCAGCCGGCCGGTTCCTTCGGGCACCGGTAGCTCCTGGAAAACCGGCGTGAGCTTGGGATCGGTCCCGTCGTAAACGGCCTTCTTGAGCCGGTTGACGTCGATTTCGGGCGGCACGCCACGAATCGCGCCGGCCCGTCCGACCGTCTTGTCATTGACACCGAATACGACCGTGCCGCCACCGCCGTTGGCCATGCAGACCGCCATTTCGACGACGAGATCGACGGCGCTGGCCGTGCTGCGGCGATTCCACTCCTTGAAATCCAAGTCCTGGGCTTCGAGGCTGCTCGTGGGTTGCCCCTCCAATGCATCGAGCAGTTCGGCGATTTCTCTGATGTCGCGCATGGCTATTCGACCACGAACCGCAGTTTGCTCGCGTCCTTGCCCTTGCAGCGCTCGTTAATGAACGACTCGAACCGCCTGCGCAGATCCTCGGGCGTAGCGGGCGATCCGCCGGTCAGCAGGGCCTTCTTGATGTCGTCGCCGGTCACCACGATCTTCTCAAGGCCGGACAGCGCCTCCTGCACCGCCGCGATGAACTCGGGCGTGACCGGATCCGGCAGGGCCTTCGAGGCGAGGAAGCCCTTGATCAGATCGCGCTGTGCGGCCTTCAGCAGCTCGAAGTTGGCCTGGATGATTGGGTCGTCTAGGTTGTCCAGCAGGGTTTGCTGCCACCCATCGAGCAGGCGATCGAGCTCATCATCCAGCGTCTTGAGCACGTTGGCGGCTGGCAGCAGGTCGCCTTGCTCGTTGGCGGGGCGAAAACCGCAGTGCGGGCACACGGGGTTTGCGGCCAGTTCGGATTCGACTAGAGATGCGCAGCTCTTGAGCTTGTCCAGCTTGTCTTCGAAGGTGGTCAGCTGGCCGGTGGGCATGAGCGAGATGCCGGCCAGAGCACGCAGGGTGGCAATGCGCGGGTCCTTGCGCAGGGCGGACTTGGTCTTGTCTTCCGCCACACCGAGCCGGGCTTTGCTGTGTTGCGCCACGTACGCGGTGATGCATTCCTTCTTCAGCGTGGCCAGACGCTCGCGGTACTCGGTGGCATGCGTGGCGCTCTTGTCCGCGACGAGTTTGTCGAGAATCTCCTTGCGGGCTGTCTGGGCCTGTTGCACCCAGGCGTGGTCGGCGGCGAGCACCATCTCGGCCTGCGACAGATAGGCCGCCGTGGTACCCAGCTCGGCCACCAGGTCGCGCAGCTTCTCCACCGAGGACAGCACCTCGAGATTCTTCTTTTGGGCATCGATGTCGGCCTGGGTGATGCGCAGATTCTTGAGCTTGCCGACGGTGTTGTAGGGCGATAGTCCTTCCAGGAAGCCCTTGAGGGCTTCCAGCCGCGTGCGCCAGTCGCGCAGCTCTTCCTCGCGCAACAGGGACTGGCCCCAGAAGCTCAGGCGATTCTGCAGATCGGTGCCGACCGTGAGCACGCGCTGCACCTGCTTGGCCACGGCATCCAGCAGTTCCTTGACCGGCTCTTCCCTGCCTTGCGTCGCCATCTGGGCAAGTCCAGACGGCAGGCCCAACAGCTCGAACAGCGAGCGCAGGACGGCGACATTGATCTCCTTGGGCGCCTCGACGTGCTTGAACGCTTTCAGCTCGTCCAACGCACGTTCGACCAGCAAAGAGAGCTTGCCGGAGTCGATCTTGTCGCCGGTGATGGCCAGCACGATGTCGCCCGAGTAGATCAGGCTGCCCAGCACCGCCACCAGCAAGTCGGGCTCCAGACGGAAGCGCACGGGCGCGAAGTACTCGACGTCGGTGGGGCCGCTGATCAGCTCGCTGCGGTTGAGGACCTGCCCGTGGCCCTTTGCCTGAAGTCGGTTCAGCACTTCCTGGGCGTACCTGGAGCGCGTGGGCTCGATGCGGTCGCCGTCCAGCATCTCCAGCGCATCCAGGATGGCGATCGCATCCTTGGTGCGCGTGCCTCCCGCCAGCGCCTTCAGGGCGTTGGTAATGAGCTGCTTGCGGTTCGATTCGGTGACCAACACCGAGAAGGTCGGATATTCCGGCGCCAGATCCGCGAAGTGGGTGCCGAGGGCCAGACCTGAGGTCACATTGACGATGTCGCGGAAATTGGCGCGCTCGTCCGGGCCCAAGCGGAGCTTGTCGCGCATGGACACGCCCTTGGCCCATTCCTGCAGGGTCTTGGTCTTGCCCTGGTAGGTGACCTCGAAGGCGGTCATCTGCTTGTCCTGCAGCCACTTGCTCATGTCGCGCAGGGCGGCCTTGGCCTTGTCCAGGTAGACGGCCTTGGCCGCGCCGCTGGCCGTGGAAGCCAGCTCCTGGGCGGCAGCGTAGAACGCCAGGTGACGCTTGATGGCGTCATCCAGCCCCTTCAATCGGAAGAACACCTCGTCCGTTTTGTTGTCGTCGCGGAAACGGGGCGGCTCGAAGGGCTGAATGAAGTAGATGTAAAAGTCGCGCTCCGGCTGGGCGGTCGGCCGGTCGTTGGGCGCACCGAGAAACAGGTAGCCATTGCGTTCCACGCGGCGCTCCTGCCATTCGATCTGGTGCTGCCAGATCTTGTAGCCGGTGACATAGGCATGCTCATCGGTGCATTCCATGAGCTGCATGAGGGCGCTGTAGTAGGCGCGGTCCAGGGCGTCGTCGGACAGTGCCTCAGCGCGCTTCTCGATCTGGGCGTCGTAGTCGACGTCCTTCTTGAGGTCGAGGTAGTACTGCTCGGTGTCGGGCGCCTTGGAGATGAACTGTCCGTTCACCGTCTTGACGATCTCGCGCAGGGTCGTCTGGACCGCCGTCAGCAGGTCGTCGGAGGGCTCGCCACCCATGTCCTCGATGCCGGGCTGGTACAGGCAAAGCGTGTCGCGCAGTTCCTCGGCCGTGGGTCCCACCGGCACGTAGATGTCGCCACCCGTGGTCAGGCGGTGTACGGACAGCCCCTTGATCACTCGCTCGGCCATCGCTTTGTAGGCCGGGCGCGTGAATGCCTTTTGCACCCGTTCACCCAGCACTTCGGCCACCTTCAACACCGGGCCGATGTTAGGATCCGAGCGCAGCACGGAGTTTGAGGTGACGGTGTCCCAGAACTTGTCGAAGCCAATCAGGCCGGGGCGATCGGTCGGCACCTCGTCGCCCAGGATGGCCTGAATCTGGTCGCGCAGGGTGACCAGCGCGCCGCGCTTCTCGGTGAAAATCAGCCGTTCGAAGGTGCCGATGTAATCCGGATGCACGGGGAACAGGCGGACGTACTCATCCATCCGCTCGTTCATGTTGCTGTAGAACTTGGCGAAGGGCGTGAGGTAGGTGCGGATCTTGTGCTGCTGGTCAGCCGACTTCTTGAGCAGACGCTCCGCCACCACAAAGCTCACGTCCTGCCGGGCCAGCAGAACCTGGGTGAAGCGCTCGTTCACGCGGCGCAAACTGTCGGCCACATGCTGGAAGCGGCTG
>MDTG01363051.1_pt1 | contig 10898 bp, 21 predicted proteins | sample 811421 | NCBI WGS metagenome assembly MDTG01 (sample SAMN05326645, study PRJNA326480) | marine metagenome | isolation source: seawater | place: Pacific Ocean: South East | collected 2011 | reverse complement strand
GCCTTGCAGTATAAAGTTATGCCCCAGTTCTTGTCACTCGGCGAGGGGGTGGGCAGCATATTAAACTTGACCACCCCTCTCGAACCGCTTGAAAATTTAGGGTCGGCGAGGGGCTGTAGGTCCGGCCCTACGACCGTCGGCTGTTTGTTTAGCTTTCCGGTTTTACTAGACTTACAGTTTTGCTTTGCCGCAAAGATATAACGGTCGTTTTCGTTATCTTCCTTATAGCCGCGCACTAGTGCAAACTTGCCCATTTTTTTATTTAGCTTTTTACGTGCGTTGAAATGGTCCTCTGCTTCTTGCAGTAACTTCCCGGCGCGCTCGGCGTCTAAATGAAACCTAATAGTCCACATAGCGGATAGGTCTTCCTCGGTGCATTCCACAAAAGCGCCTGTCTCCTCGCTATCTTTTCGAGGGGCCATATGATCCCATCGATGCGGCGCGTGCAGCCGGTTAGTTACGAACTCTACGTCGTCATATATTAGTTCCTTAAAGTCGCTCATCTTGTACCTCCTTGAGCCAGTTTGGTAGTTCCAATACGGTGCTATCGCCCCAACCATGCGACCAGTCATCGGTCTCTTGGGCGGTAACTATTCTGCTTAATATTTCGCGGACTTTTTCTAGACCCCACTCCATAACGTCGTTACTGACGTCAAACTTGTGGCTGATATAGGGATAAGTTTTTTCGCAACAAAGGAACGAAAAATTCATAACCTTATAACCCATCACCTCGTGACAGTGGTAGTAAAAGGCTGCCTGTATAGGGAACATTAAGCTCCACGCCTGTTTACTCCACTGTCTAGGGTGTGCGCTTATACACGACTTGACGTCTCCTAGCTCTAATAGCTTCTCGCTATACACGTCGCCCCGACAGCGCATTTTAACGTTTGTGGTAGGGTCGCTTATAAAAATGCTTCTCTCGCACACACGGCTAGGACACGTAAGCAGTGGCCTACATTCCGGGTGAGATAGCAACGACTGCGCCATAAACTTGACTTGATCGTACAGTTTCTCAGTTAAAAGTATTTTTCCGTCGGCAGCCACTTCCTCTTGCAACTCAGTCCAAGCCTTGCCGCGTCTGGTTTCCGGACCGCAAACAACTAGGTCTTTTTCCGGCTCTAATACGCTAGCATGGAAAGCATCGCCGACCGCCTGTGTTTCCCACCCTAGCTCGACCTTGCCTTCTTTGGCGTGTTGTAAAGAATTTTTCTCTGCCTCTTTAAAAAACGTAGAAGAAAAATAATCTGTCTGCGCGTGATAGTGCGCGTTAGTCATATTATCGATAGCTTTATTTTTCACTCGGCTCTCCACGCTAAAATTTCCCTAACGACGTGGCAGAAGCTGCTAAAATCTAGGTCGGCTGTTTTCTCGACCTTATACTGTTCAAGCATATTATCTTTGGATACCACCTGGTCACCGGTAACTGACTCGACAATCGCTACGAGTGGCACGACGCATCTAGCGGCTACGCGGTCGTAACGGTAGATTACAGCCGGGTAGGTTAGGGGATCTCCTTCGGTTAGCACTGCGCTAACTGCTTGCGTCCACGCCCCGACCGGCACGAAGTTACCGCGCTGCCGGCGTTTTATTTCCATATTAAAAGGGAAGCTAGCATCGACACACACCAAGTCTCCCAAATTTGGCGTGTGATATTGCTGCAAGTTACGACTAAAACTTAGCCCTAACTCTGCCTCTAAGTTATTAGCTATTTCTCTTTCCATTTCCTTGCCGCGATTCCTTGCTAGCTTCCCCGTCTGCGATGCGTTCCGACCCATGATCTGCCTCCAGAAACGACCTAAGTATCCGGTCCAACAGCTTCGCTAGACTGGTTTTTTCCTGAGTCGCTTTTTGTAAAAGTTTTGTTTTTACGTCGGGATCTACCCGAGCAAATAGCTTAACTCTCTGTTTTTCATCGGTTTTTTGCATTATTTTTATACTTGATAGCCACAAACATAAGGTTTGTGCTTGTCAAGCTAGCTTAAATCACGCTAGTGCTGCAATAGGACGAAACTAGGACGGAGAATCAAAATGGAAGTCGACCACCTCGCACAGGCTATAGAAGAAGACTTAGAAGAGGCTGTAGCTAAACTAAATAAACTTTTATTTGCAGCCCAAGACCAAATGAATAATCTAGAGCAACTTATAAAAGACCACGACGCGGAAGATTACGCACCTAACGCACTAGCAGAAATGTACGTAGCTAGGGAGTTAGCCCGGCGGTTAGAGGCTCTACGCGATACTTACAATAACAGGGGGATGTTATGAGCCGCGCTAAACTTAAATTTTTAGATAATATGTTTTCCGACGTTATGATGAGTCCGGAGCGTAAACGCATGGAGCGCGAATATAACCGGGCGCAGAATAAATACCGGGCTAGGTGCAAGCGCCTAATGAAGAAGCACAACATTACTATGACGCGCGATCTAAGTTATTGGGACTTTAGCGCGCCGGTAGGTACGTGCGGCATGAATGAAGGCGTCGACGGATGGCCTAACGCATACCACTGGCTGTGCGGTCGGTTAGTCGAGGTAGGTTTAGAAACCGTAAACCACGCGGAGGAGAAGCCATGAAAGTACCTAGTCATATGAAGCTAAAAGTCTGGGCGTTTGAAAACTACTGCGCGGAGTTTTACGTAGGGGACGACGCCGTTTATCCATTTAACTGTAGCTACCAAACAGTGCGTAACGCTTGCCAGTTAGTAGCTATGCGTAATCACAAAAGCAGACCTTTTTTAGCCGATAGTGAAAACAGGGAACAGGTTAGGGATATACTAGAGGCGCTCGGTTATACCGAAATAGAGCGCAGTAAGGAAGAACGGAAAGAACGTGCCGACCGCGCGTTAGCCGAGCTAAAAGCTATGGGAGAGAAGAATGCATAAGATTTGTGGTTTTATACCCTACGTAGATAAAGAGTCGCATAATATATATAAGAAGCGACTAAAGCACATTGCGCTTGTCCACGCCGGTAATAAGAAAACCGATATTAAATATTTTGCCGAACCGGAAGGCGACTGGAAGTTTGACCTCGGCGAGAGGCCGGTACTAATAGACGCCCTAGAGTACTGCCACGCAGAGGGCGCTGTGTTTACCGTAGCCTCGGTTAAGGGGCTAAAGCGCCGGAAGTGGGAAGGGCTAAGGCTGCTAGACGAAATAGTAGAGCAGGGGCTAGAAATAGAGGTCGTAGACGATTGCACAATAAATAAGCACTCGGTCGCGGTTCTCGCAGCGTCAAGCGCTATCAGCCGTGAAAAAATCTTGACTCGTAGCACCGAGGCGTTGCAGCGTATAAAGCATAAGTTGAGGCGCGGTGAGGTTCACACTAGCGCATCGGGGAGGAAGATACACAAGTTAGGCGCGCACACGGACGGCGCAAGCCTAGCCAGAAGTACAGCCGCAGATAAGTTTGCCGCTAAAATCTTCCCTATAATAGAGCCGTACTTGAAGACGGGTGAAAGCTATAATTCCATAGCTACTCGTTTGAACCGACTCCATATTAAGACTGCGCGCGGCGGACGCTTTTACCATAGTACGGTGCGCGCAATCATTAAAAGGCATGGGAATGCTAAGGACAAATCCACTTAACTAGGAGAGAAGAAGTGAAAATAATATATAGAATTAGCCGACGTTCCAACGAGTACACGTGGATGTGGATGAAGTGGGAAGTTATAGCCAGTCTAAAGAAACTAAGAGCTATTGAGCGTTTGGGTGAGAGTTCTTCCGATTGGGTCTGCGACCCTAACGGTTGCCCAATCGTAGCTTTAGCTCCCTAGAGAAGAGGACTAAAAATGCAAGAATATGTAAAACAACCCTCTGACTTAGTTTGGGACAAACCCCAACAGAGGACACTCGAAGAATACCTATCCGTAAGAGAACCAATGCTACAAAAATTTAAACGAACCCAAATGGAGTTTGAGTTACAGATATACTTAGACCGGGTTAAGTGGGTACAAGAAGACGACCTAAGTGCATGGTTTCTAGCTACTAGGGAACGGACCGCCATCTTCCATTTGTTTAATTTAACAGAACGCTTTCCAGACGGAATCACCGTCCAAGAGGTGAGTCGTTTTCTCAAGATAGCACGAAGCACCGTTTCCCGATTATTGAGCGAGGCTCACGGTTGTGGGTTCATACACCGTAATAAAAAAATAGGTTACTCGCGGTATTATGTACCTTCTCAACACTTACTAGATAACGGCGATTATTATGCAGAATACTACGTAGATAACGTGATTAAGAGGGAATGGGATACACACCGTTCTGAGTTTTTTAATTACAAAAGGGTCGAAAAAATGACGCGCGAAAGATTGAGGCGCGATGACGTAGACGATCCATATTAACATTTTGTATACTAGTAACAGGAGGTAAGAATATGCGCCGAAGGAAAGAGATGAACCCGACCGCTAAAATGATAGAAAACGGATTACTCCGTTTCACTAGGCGAGTCGACTTTCCGATGTGGCATCCGGACCACCCTGTCAAGGTAGCTAGACTACTCCGAGAATGTGCTGACGCACTCGACGAAGTGGAGAGGGACTCGCGACTTGGCAAGGCGGACCGGTTACTTTACCACCAAACGACTATCATGCGGATGAACTGGAACGCCGCCCAACTCAAGCCAACTAACCCCAGAGAGCGCGGAAGCGCCATGTTTGAATATAGAGGGGGAAGGCTAGTAGATACGAATGGGCTAGAGGCTGCAGCGAAACATCCGGACCTAGAAGAAGCAAACCGCAAAATGTTCCGAGACAGAAAAAACTTTATTAAGGGAAGTTTTATCGGGCCTATCGGGAACGAGGGCAATCGGGAGTTAGCTACTAAGTGGCAGAATATGAGAAGCCACGGAAATAAAGAAGGTTTATAAACCACAATTTAGGTTTATAAGTGACTACACAAGGTATTATTAAAAAAAGGTAAGGAAAACAAAAGGAGGCAGGTAAACGTATAAAAGAAATTCGCATAATATATACTTTGTTACTTTTTTTTGTACGACCTGATAAACAGGATTGTTAAAACAGTTAAAACAGAAAAAACAGGATTATCAGTTTATTCTAGAGTTAGCCGGCGACCTAATAGGGGCGCTAAGTATCTTCTTTTTATTAGCAGCTAGCTTGTTTTTAGGGGGGATATACGCATGACCCTCCATACCAACCAGTTACGTTACAACGCCGATAAAAAAGAAAAAGACGGTTATTGGTGCATAGAGGCTGCCGACCTACTAAACAAGGCAGCCGAGGAAATAGACAGACTGCGCCACTCAGAAGCCTTACTAAACATACAGTTAACGTATGCCCAGAAACAGGCTCAGACTAATGGTAGCTAAAATTATAGATATAACCGGGCAACTATTAGACGATAACCTAAAGCGCGACCTAAGCATTATAATGCACGATGTGTTTGAGGCCGAGAGGCAGTTACAAAAGTGGGAAAACCTAAATCAGACGCTTTACGGACTATTACACGAAGCAATGAAGCAGTGCGCTATCGTATATCACTCTGACGGAAAGCTAGAGGTCGTAATAGACGAGGACGGCATCGAAGTTAAGGAGGTAGGTAAATGCGACCTTCATTAACTTATAGAGAGGCAGAGGTTTTAAAATTTATAAAAACTTTTTGGGAAGAGGAAGGACGCTGTCCGTCTACGCAAGAGATAGCTGACGGTAAATGTAACGACCGGCAGTTAATGGTTAGGCGGAAAAGTAAAAACACAGCGTGGGTGTTAGTTAGGTCGTTAGTAGGTAAACGCTACCTAAACGAAACCTATTATAACGACAGACCGTTTTGGAGGGCAGAATGATATTAGCTTTCTACACGGCCCTAATACTAGGTTATAAAATAGATGGGGAACACGTTACTGCTAGGTTCTGGATGCAGAGTTACGAGCAGTGTTTAGACGCTATGGACGCCATAGAAACGCTATACGATTTTATAGCTGATAATATTGCAGATAAGGATATTTACCTATGGTGCGATAAAACTGACGTTATAAGTAAACCTTACATGAAACCTAAGCTAAGACCGGAAGACTTGTAATGTACACGATTGTCTATCGGAACGACTTAGAAGGGTGGAAAAGCTATGGGAAGTTTTTGCGGCTCAAAGACGCGCGAGAAATTCACAACGCTATGTATTATACCGTCGGTGAGGCTGACTGCCATATAATTAGCGACCGCACTAAAAAGAAAATGCAGACTAGACCGCAGCTAGACCGGAAAAGGAATATTATAGGTTTAGCCGGCGACCCTAGTCCGTGGTGACCAGGTGGGATCTAAATTAGCCACTGATATATTTTCTTGGTCCACTTTTCGCGCTTGTCTAAATGGATATAACCGCCGTTAATTATCTTAGTAATTCTTTTAATAGTGTCGTCTGAAACACCTTCGTCGGCGATGGCCCATAGTTTACGTTTCTTAAAATACCATAGCGCTCCTTCCATTGCATACTCTAGCTCTAGCAAGCTAGGGTCGGTCATAATTCTAGGAAGCGCCAAATCAGAAGCTAGCTCTTTATAATTATTATACCCGGTAATTTGAATAAAAGACCGGCCCGTAAACATTCTGCATTTTTCTTCTGTATCGTTGCCGAGTGACTTACGCATATAAACTTTAGGAGCTAGGGCGTTAGGGTTATTAGCGTAGGGCGCAGCGCTTTCTTCGTCCGGGAAACGCGAGGGCCAAGTTCTCATAAGAGCGCCTATGGAATAGTTTAGAGACTCTCTAGTGCGTCTTAGGCCCAAGCTTTCAACGTGTAGCTGCCCTAACAGATGCGCGCCGCGTTCTGGTGTTAGCTCGTAGAAGCCGACAATGCCTTTAGCAGTGTTAGGACCAAATTTACCGTCCGGCGAACAGCCACAGCGCTCTTGGACTAATTTTAGTGCGTCGCCGTCGCTCATCGCTTCATCTCTAAATATAGGCGGTAAACGTTAGCTAACGTGTTTATCGAAACCGCAGTTAATAAACATAGTGCGATAGTGGTTGTCATTTTAAGTTCTCCCTCGCTACGCCTTTATATTTTTCAAAGCTACGCATCCCACCAACGCCGAGCATACTTAGCGTTAGGGTAAGCAGAGCCTCTGTTTGCATTTCAAATAACGCGACGTCCGGATACCATACTGCGCACACCCATTCCGCGATGGGCATAACGAAAAACTGGACAAAGAGGCCGAGCGCGCAAATCCACATGATTGCCGGCCTTGCCCCGGCGACGAACAGGGAGGGATGCTTGCTTTGTTCTATATTGGCCTGTGCTTGCAGCGCTGCATTTTCGGCTGCAAACTTTTCTGACATAGTAGCTATTTCGTGAGCTAACCTAGCTTTCTCGTTTTTGTCGACGACTACCTTATCGAGGACGCTACTAACTGGATCTATGAGTTTTTCGACTAAACCTAACATTATGACTTAGCCTCTATTTTAGTGCTTGTAGCGGACTTCGCCGAGAAGCCAAAATAAGCCCCTACGAGGCCGGAGAGGGCTAAATACTGCGCCATAAGTACAGAGTCGGCTTCTGCCATTTGTGAGGGCCATATAACCGTAGCTATCGTAACTATAAACATCATCAGCATGGCTATATACGCCATGATCCGTTTATTTAGTTGATACGCTTTTTTGTCTGGAATTAGCTCGTTCATTTTTTAACTTCCTTGCGTAGTGGAGAATAACTCTGCGGTCGCGGCAAATCATTAAGATCGAACCGTCCTCCGCATATAAAATGTATTTACGGCGTCGAAACATTAGGACCATCACCTCTTAATTTCGACGCACACGACCTTGCTATTTTTACTTGTTACTAAAATTTCACTGCGGCGCAGATCGACCTGACAGGCTTCCTTGCTAGAGTGGGTGCTTACATGGAAATGTTTAAAATCACCGGCAGGGGTGAGCATTAGCCATAGTAAAATAAACATTCTAAAATTTAACGATACCCATATAAACTAAGAATAAATAGAACCCACCAAATACCGCGACAGCGCCTAAAACGATTACGGCTACGGTTAACGCCGCCTCTGCGCGTTTCTGCCTGTCTAGCTGCCTCTGCGCCTCTGCCGCCTTACGTTCTTGACGGATCTCTTTGCGTATATTTTGTAACTCGGTATAGGCACTCAATCCTCTCGTATTAACGATTAACTCGCGAAGCTGCTCCTCAGCGTCCCTAGCAGCCATCATATCTAGGTAGGTAGTAAGACCTGCCTCGTTTGACCCTGCAAATATTGAGTTTTTCTTTTTAGCGTGTTTTGCCTTCGCTTCGTCCACAGTGTCAAAAAAATCGACTACTTGATTTTTAAGCGCGTAAAGTTGCTTCCCGGCTTTTATACCCGAAGAAAGTCCGGCTAGAATTGTTATCGGGTCCATTACCTAGCCTATGCGACTTATCACTGTAGCTAGCATTAGAATGATTGCGCCACTCGCTCCGATAATTATGTTCTGGATTAGCTTTACCCTAGTGTAGAGGTCTTTTAGCTGTATTTTTACAATGGTTTTAACTTCAACCATTTCCATATCTAGCTTATCGATCCGGTCATGTGCGGATACCGCAGTGCGTTTTTCTGCCATTACGCTAAGTCCTCGGTTATTAGTATTGCTATAGATTCGTCGTTAGGAAACGTTTCGATGCCGCCGTCGGTATACGTAACCTCAAACTCTGCTAGGTAAGACCCGGCTATAGCCGTGTCGTTAGAAGTCCAGACGTACTTAACGCTGCCGGCATTTGCATCGATTACTGTTGCAGCCGCGTCGGTTGTCGCCGTTGCTGCTCCTACTTTTTTCATATGAAACTTAACTGTCGCGGCGGTTAGGTCTATCGCCGTTCCATCGCCGTCTTGTAGGATAGCCGCTATTTGTGGACTAGTGTCATTTTGTTTTAAAGTAAAAGCCATTTTGCACCTATAAAATTCTGACTCGGTTTCTAGAGATCCTAGTGGGTATTGATACGACGCTGCGACTAACTGCTAGGTAATTTACCACGCGCCTAATACCCGGATCGAAAGGAATATTAGGAACGTCCGGGCTGCCGGAAGTAGCGCCGTTAGCAGTAAAATTATTTAACTCGCCCAGAGCAAAGCTAGGTATGCTAGGCGACCCGGTTGTAACGCCGTTAGCAGTAAGCGCGTTATTCTCCGTATACGGTAAGTTGCCTATTACCGGCGAACCGGCGGTTACGCCGTCTAGCGCAATCGGTTGAGCCACAGAGATAGGTATAGTCGGAACGTCAGGCTGACCAGTATCTAGGTCCGGCGCTACAAACGTCTCGTCCTCACCGGTGTTAGCAGCGCTTACATCGGGCGTACCGGCTGCGAGGTCGGGAGCGCTTAGATTATGAACCTGTGCGACCGTCGTACTACCTACGCTCGGCGTCCCGGCTACTAGGTTAGGCGCTGCAAACGTTTCGTCCTCTGAAACGCTAGCTGCTCCAATATCCGGCGAACCGCTAGTAACACCGCTAAACGTCAGAGCGTGCTTTTGTGTTAGGCCGATAGAGCCAACGTCCGGCCCACCGGAAGCTAGATCGCTAACCGTAAAGGTTTCGCGTTCTGCCATATTAGCGTTAGCACACACCGGCGCTCCTGCAGCGACACCGTTAGCCGTAATACTATGACTCTGATCTAGGGCAGGGCTGCCTAAACTTGGCACTCCGGTTGCTAGGTCCGGCGCTGCAAACGTCTCGTCTTCGGAGATCGGGATGTTAGGAACATCCGGTGCATCCGTAGCAAAATCGGTAGCAACTAAAACGTGTTCCTGAGTAATAGCCGGGCTACCTACGTCCGGCGACCCGGAAGCTAGGTCGGAAGCTGTAAACGTTTCGTCTTCTGCCATTGTAGCAGAACCGACAACTGGCGTCCCGGCAGTTAGGTCTGTAGTGTTTAGACCCTGTGCTTCGATAAACGAGAAGCTGTCTACGACTGGCGCACCAGTTACTAAGTCTGCGGTCGTAAACGTTTCGTCTTCGGATACCGGTGCAGAGCCGACATCCGGTGCATCCGTAGCAAAACCGCTAGCGACTAACACGTGCTCTTGTGTAATAGCCGGGCTACCTACTACCGGCAAACCAGTGTCTGTATCCGTAGGAGCAGCCTCGACACCCTTATTAAAGGCAGGGCTGCCTATCGTGGGCGTCCCGGCGCTGACCGGTGTAGCCGTGAAATGACTTATTAGACCAAGCGTAATATCTGCGGCAGTAGGATTGCCAGTAGCTATGGCCTCCGCTACGAGCGTCTCTTCCTCGCCCATAGTAACGTTAGGCACGTCAGGAGATCCGCTAGCCACTCCGGTAGCGGTAAGACTATGCTCTTGGGTTATAGCCGGGCTACCTACGTCCGGCGCTCCGCTAGCTAAGTCAGAAACCGTAAAGGTTTCGCGCTCGGCCATGTTTGCATTACCGCAGACTGCGCTACCAGTTAGTAGATCGGCTGTAGATAAAACATGGACCTGGTCAAACGTTGCTCCCGGCACAACTGGTGCGCCGGTGACTAAACCGTTAGCAGTTAAGTGTACTACGATGGCTAGGTCAGGAGCGCTTACTACCGGTGAACCGCTGCTAACGCCGTCAGCCGTAAAATTACTGATTATGCTAACCGTGATGTCCGCGACATCCGGCGCATCCGTAGTAACTGCAAGTGGGGAGAAATTGCTAATTACTGCGACGTCGAGACTATCAGCCACTGGATTGCCTGTGGCTAAGTCACCGGTAGTAAGAGCGTGAATCTCGGTAATAGCAGGGCTGCCGAGTACCGGCGCTCCGCTAGCTAAATCTGCAAGAGTAAACGTCTCGCGTTCTGCCATGTTTGCGTTTGCGGCAAACGCGCTTCCGGTAGTAACCGGGCTAGCAGTGAGAATATGCTTTTGAACGACCGCGATGCTACCGACATCCGGTGCATCCGTAGCTACTGCCGTAGCAGTTAAGACGTGT
>MDTG01330872.1_pt1 | contig 10898 bp, 9 predicted proteins | sample 811421 | NCBI WGS metagenome assembly MDTG01 (sample SAMN05326645, study PRJNA326480) | marine metagenome | isolation source: seawater | place: Pacific Ocean: South East | collected 2011 | reverse complement strand
TACCACTATTACCACTATTACCACTATTACCACTATTACCACTATTACCACTATTACCACTATTACCACTATTATCATTATTACCATCTAATTTATAATCATCAATATAAATACATTTACAATTATAATAAGTAACATATATTCTAGAAACAACCTCCAAATATTCAAATGTAATATTATTATTTTTTTTTGAATAATAATTAAAAGTTTCATTATTATAATCATAGTTCATAACAACCCAACCCTTACTTGTACTCAACTTAATAAATTTATTTTTAAATTTTTTTATTTCAGAAATATCCAAATCAACAAATTCTAATTTATTATATTCATCAAAATATTCAAATAAAAATGTATCGCAATCATAATATTGAGGATTAATTATATATTTTTTTTCAAAATCATATACCATATTATAGTGAAGTTTAGAAATAATTATTAATACAGATAATAAACTCAAACCAAACATTATAAAAAATTTTAAAATATCAAATAAAATAAATAAATTAGAAATAATTATATTCAATAAACCATATTTTGAGTAGTTAACATCAACATAATTATTCATATTCACATAATCATTCATATACACATAATCATTCATATACACATAATCATCATTATCCATATAAATAGTATCATAAGCACAAAAAAAATCAATATAAATAGAATCACTATTTGTATTTGCAATGCAATAATTCATTTTAACTAATAATTATAATAAATTATAAAATATTATTTATTATAATTTATTATAAATATAATTTATTATAATTTATTATAATTTATTATAAATATAATTTATTATAAAAAAATAAATATAAAATATTTTAAAATATATAAATATTTTTTTAATTTAAAGAAATAAAAATATTAATGAATTTAACAATATCATTAAATCAAAATTTAATAAAAAACATAGAGCATATATCAGAAGAAAATTTAATTTATGATATAGCTAATAATACAAATTGTTATAATATATATAATGATTATGAATTAGATGGTATTAACAATTATATAAAAAATAATAATAAGATTTATATAATAGAATATGATAATATAGATTATTTTATAAATTTTTTATCATTCGTAAAAAGTATTATTAAAGATAATAAAAATTTATATATTGAATATATTTATAATAATAATGATATTTTATATGCTTCACAAAAATATTTAAACAACAGAAAAGAAACAAATGTAACAAAAAATGATCTACTCAATAATATAGAAATTAATAAAAATAATAAAATATATAACAAAATATATAATCATTTTACATAATATCATAATATCATAATATCATAATATCATGATATCATATAAAAAATTATCTATTTTTTTTTCGTATCTTTATTTCTTAGTCTACCATTACGTCTTGGAGTACGTTGTTTTCTCGGTTTGTCCTTAACCACAATCTGACGTCTTGGAGTACGTTGTTTTCTAGGTTTGTCCTTAACCACAATCTGACGTCTTGGAGTACGTTGTTTTTTAGGTCTGCCTCTATATTTTGGAGTAACATATCTTGGTCTAGAAATATTTTTATTTAATTCAAATAATGAATTATTATTATTTTGAAAATCTGTCATAAAATCATCAACAGAATCAAAAGCATTTTTATAAGTTTTATGTTTACCATCTTCCAATTCATGTGTTTTTAAATATACTCTATTTTTATGATTAGGATTTATATCTAAATTAAATTCTTGATCTTTTAAAAATTTACCATTAATTTTTTTAATATGTTTACCAGAAGTAATCATTTTAAAAACCATATTTAGTTTTTATATTATAAAAATAAAATTAAATTAGATTTATAAAATAATATATATATGATTAACAAAATTAAAACTTTTAAAAAAGAAAATAACAAAATTAAAACTTTTAAAAAAGAAAATAACAAAATTAAAACTTTTAAAAAAGAAAATTCTAAAAAAGAAAACTCTAAAAAAGAAAAATTGAAAAAAGATTTAAAAATTTATAAAGAATTAAATAATAATTACAAAAGTTTACCAATAATGTTTGGTGGTACAAAAATAACAGATTATAAAGAAGAATATATTGATACATTAAAACAGTTAAAATTTTATAATAAAAAATATGAAAAAAATACTATTAAATCAAATAGTTATGCAAAAGCATTAGAAGGTATTCAAAGTCTAAATGAACCATTAAAAAATTCATCACAAATAAAAACTATTCCAGGTATTGGAAACGCAATGATTAGTAAATTAGATGAATTAATTAAAACAAATAAAGTTCAAAATTTAGAATCATTAAAAGAAAAATATCCTGACGGCATAGAAGAATATAAAAAAGAAAAATTTAAAGAAATGTTTATGGAGATTCATGGTATAGGTGATGCAATAGCACAAGAAATAGTAGATTTAAATATTTTTACAATTGAAGAATTAAAAAAACGTCAAAATGAAAAATTACGTGGAAAAAAGAAAAATCTTCCACTTTTAACAAAACAACAACAAAAAGCACTTGTTTATTTAGAAGAAACAAAAGAACGAATTCCAAGATCAGAAATAGAAGAATTTGAAAAATTATTCAAAAAAGAATTCATAGAACTTCTAAACGAAAAAGCCGAATCACTCGAAAATCATATTTTTGAAATCACCGGAAGTTATAGAAGAGGAAAACCAGATTCGGGAGATATAGATGTATTATTTACTGCATATAACAATAATAAATTAATATATTATGACTTTAAAAAAAGATTAATATCAAAAAATATAATAGTTACAGAATTAACAAAAGGAGATAACAAATCAATGGTAATTGGAAAACTAACTCCTGATTCAAAAGCAAGACGAATTGATCTTTTATATGCAACACCAGAAGAAAGACCATTTGCATTACTTTATTTTACAGGATCTAAAGAATTCAATACAGCAATGAGACAACATGCATTAAGCCATCAATTAACATTAAATGAACATGAATTTCAAAAAATAAATAAACAAAAAGAAAAAATTGGAAAAGTAACACAAATATTCAAATCAGAAAAAGATATTTTTAATTATTTAAATATGGAATATAAAGAACCATATCAACGAATAGACGCAAATTCGGTAGTTATAAAATCACTCCCGGAACCACCCGAACAACAAGCAGAACCACCCGATCAACAAGCAGAACCACCCGAACAACAAGCAGAACCACCCGAACAACAAGCAGAAATAAAAGAAAAAGATGAAAAGAAAACTCAATATAATAAAACAATTAAAAATAATGAAGAAAAAAAATCAAAAAACAAAACACTTAAAACAAAACAAACAAAAAAAAGTATAATGAAAAATATTGAAGAGTTCAAAAATAAAACAAAAGAATTAGAATTTTATTCAGAAGATGAATTATCAGAAATGTTAAAATTAATAAATAAAATATATTATGATTCAAACAATGAACCATTATTAACAGATAATCAATACGACATACTTAGAGAATATGTTCTTAAAAAATATCCAAATAACAAATATGCAAACGAACAACATGCCGCACTAACAGCATCAAAAGACAAAGTAAAGTTACCATATGAATTGTGGTCAATGGATAAAATAAAACCAGACACAAATGCATTAGAAAAATTTAAAGAAAAATACAAAGAACCATTTGTTATTTCTGCAAAATTAGATGGAGTTAGTGCATTATATACAACAAATGAATCAAAACCACATCTTTATACAAGAGGAAATGGCAAATATGGTCAAAATATAGATCATTTAATTCCATTTCTAAAATTACCACAACCACAACCACAAACAACACCAGTAACACAAGAAACAAAAATAGAACCACTTGCAATAAGAGGTGAATTAATAATTAAAGAAGATGTTTTTAAAACAAAATATTCACAAAAATATAAAAATTCAAGAAATTTTGTATCAGGACTAGTAAACAAAAAAAAACTAACAAAAATAGAAGAAATTATGATAAGTGATTTAGATTTTGTAGCATATGAAGTAATAATTCCCAAAAATCTCAAACCATCAGAACAATTTGAATTTTTAGAAACATTAAAACCAAATATAAATATTGTAAAATATGAAAAAAATATATCACAAACACAACTAACAAATGAATTTTTATCAGAAAAATTAACAAATTACAAATCAAGTTATGAATATACTATTGATGGAATAATTAATATAGAAGATAAAGTATATCCAAGACAAAGCAAAAATCCAGATCACGCATTTGCATTCAAAATGATTATTACAGATCAAATAGTAGAAGCAAAAGTAGTAGATGTAATTTATGAACCTTCAAAAGATGGATATTTAAAACCAAAAATAGAAATAGAACCAATTGAAGTAGACGGCGTAACAGTAACATATGCAACTTGTTTTAATGCCAAATATGTATTAGATAATAAAATTGGTCTAGGAACAACTATAAAATTAAATAGATCCGGAGGCGTTATTCCAAATATTTTAGAAGTTTTAACACAATCAGATAAACCAATATTACCAAAATTCCAAAAAGTGAATATACATTAAATGAAACAAATACCGATTTTGTATTGAAAAATCCAGAATCAAACACAACAGTGATTTTAAAAAATATTACAGGTTTTTTCAAAAAATTAGAAGTAGAAGGTTTAGGAGAAGGTAATACAAGTAAACTAATAGCAGCCGGTTATAACAGTATACAAAAAATATTAGCATTATCAAAAGAAGATATAGAAGCAATTGATACATTTAAAGATAAAATGGCAACAAAAATTCATAATTCGATACAAAAACAAATAAGCAAATCATCATTAGCAAAAATAGCAGCAGCATCTAATATTTTAGGTCGTGGTTTTGCAGAAAAAAGAATTGAATTAATTTTAAAAGCTTATCCGGATATTTTTACAAAACCATTAGCAACAAATTTAAATAAGGAAGAAAAAGAAAAAGAAAAAGCAAATCTTATAGCACAAATATCATCAATAGAAGGATTTGCAAATAAAACAGCAACACAATTTGTAGAAGCACTACCAGAATTTCATAAATTTTTAGAAGAATCAAATTTAACAAAAAATAAAATAATGACATTAAAACCAAATAAAGAAGATACACCAAATAAAACTAAACCACCAGTTTCAGGACCATTAGTAGGCGAAGTAATAGTTTTATCAGATTTTAAACAAGATGGAGTAAATAAAACCAAAAAAGAATTTACATCACAATTAGAAGATTTAGGAGCAATAATAGAAAATAGTCTAACAAAAAAAACCACAATTTTAATTGTAGGTTCAAAAGATGTTGAAACAGGAAAAATCAAAAAAGCAAAAAATCAATCTAATACAAAAATATTAACATTTGAAGAATTTAATAATAAATATTTATAATACAAAACAAATTATAATATTAATTTAAATATTTTAATAATATAATTATGAGAACCAAAAAAGAAAAAAATCAAAAAAAACAAAAAAAAGCAAAAGGTCGTTTTACAATGAAAATGATTAATATACTTTCTAATTCAACACAAAGAAAAAAAAACAAAAAAAGAAGAAGTATTGCAAATAAAAAAAAAGAACATAAAAAAAAAATTTATTTAAAAAAAAAGTTAGAAGAAATAAAAAAAAAATAAAAAAAATATTGAAGATATTAAAAAAGAATTAAAAAAAAATTGGAAACCGGATGAATCTAATATTAGTGAATTAGATAATATTAGAATTCAATTAATATCACATTTACAATTACCAATAGATATTCTTACAAAAATACTAGAAAAAATTAAAGAAACAGAAAAAGAAGAAAAATTAAATGATATAAATAAAAAAATAGAAGATATAAAAAAAATAGTAAATGGAATAAATAATATGGATAATCCAAATTTATTTTATGATTTTTTAGAAGATGATAAATCAAAATATATTTATATAAATTTAAAAGAAATTATAAAAATAATTGAAGATAAAAAACAAGGAATTAATAATAACAGAAATATTGAAATAATAGAAGAAGAATTTACATCTATACAAGAATTATTTGATAAAATATATGACATAATAAATGATCTTATATTAGATGAACACCCATTTTATAATGATTTAGAATTTATGTTGGATTTATTAGAAAATATAGATAAAATAATAGATACATCAATATAATAATTTTAATGGTAACTACAAGAAGCCTCGAAATTGTTTTTTTCTTTTTGATCAATTTTAAGAACATCTGTTTGTTTAAATTTCTTACTATTAGAAACCCATAATAATTCATTATTGTTATAAACATATATAGTAACTGTCAAATTATATGAATAACTAATAATTGCAAGTTGTTTATTTACATATTCAATCAAACCCGCATATTCATTTAAAAACTCTACAAACATAGTAAGCAATTTTATCAATTTAGTTGCATCTTGTTTTTCATGTGCCATAGGACCAATATAATAATCATATATAGCTCTAATTCGTTCAATTCCAACAACACTAAGTAATTCATAAACATTCAATAATTCATTATATTTCTTGCGTTGATTATCATTCTTAAATATATTATCAGCAAGTTGAGATTTTGTTTTTTTATTCATAATATATTGCACAGTTTCATCATCATGATTTTGAAGAGTTCGTACTTTATTACGACAATTAATTAAATCAACATTAGTAATATGATTAATATGTCTATGTATATTATTAATATCTGTAATAAAGAATCTAATTTCATTAATTTTTCGCATTTCAAAATAATTAGAAATAACACTAGAATTTTTAATTAAATAATCAAACCAAGTACTTTGTGAAAAACGAGAAATCCAACGACTAATGGAATTAAAACTATAATAAGGAATAACTCCACCGCAAACAATATCACCAGGATTACGTGGAGCACCACCTCCAACACCAAGACCACTTTGTTGTAAATAATTATAATAATGAGGATTATGAATTTGCCCATTTAAAACAATTTTTCCAGTGTTCCAACTAAACGCAACTTTACATTCAGTACACCACATTTGATCACAGCCGCTTATTTTAAAAATACGAACTCCACACTTTGGACAACCTTTAGTTTCTTTCTTAATCATTTCAGCACTTTTCAGATTATCTTCTTTGCATACATGGGGTTCTTCTTTAGAATATCCAATTACTTCAAAACAATCAGGACAAGTAAATAGTTTACAAACTTCGCATTTATATTGTGTAGATAAATATCCTTTACAATTGTCAGCAGGACAAGGCATAATAAATTTCTTACGTTCTTCTTTTGAATCTTCTCCATTTTTTATACGATAAATTTGAAGTTTTTTTTCAGAAACTTGTTGATTAATTTCATTAAAAATTTTACGTGCTTCTGCTTGTTTTTGTTCAAGTTCTTTTAATTCATTAATAGCTTCATCTAAAAGTCTAGTACGTTTAACCAAATTCATAAGTTCTGGAGTACGACTTATTTCTTTTTCAACCAATAAATTTTTACGATGTTTTTTAAAGTCATTTTCAACATAACTTCGATTAAGATTATCAACAAGAAATTTGGCAGACCACGGATTTTTACAGTTCATACAATGTGGATCATTAGTTGTTCCAAGTAAATAAGTTCTAATACATGTTTTACATGCTTCATAACCACAACCGGAAAATTCGCATATAACTTTTGCATTAATTGACTTATTATACTTTTCACAACAAATATTACAAAAAGCCATTTATTAATATATTAAGTAAAGTATTTAAAACAAAAAATTATATCTAATATATCAATTTTTTTTATTAAATAATAATAAATTATATATTATTATGATTAAGATATGATTCCATATAATAGAATCATTTATATTGATATAAATGATTCCATATAATAGAATCATTTATATTGATATTTTCAAAATTTTATCATAAAAATTATCTCTATATAATGCTAAAGTGGAAAATGAATCATGTGTATCAATTATATCATTATATTTATCAAGTACACATGGTGCAAATACAAAATTACTAAAATTTTTAATTTTTTTAATTGCTTCAATATTATTACTACTTACATAAATAATAGTATAGTCACTATTAGAAATATTATTTGGATGTTTTTTAATACCTAATTTTAAACTAATATTAAATTTTACACATAATGCAGTCCATAATGCAATAATTTTTTTTAATGATTTATACATTTTAATATAATTTAAAGTATAATTATTAAGAATATTATTTGTTTTATTGATTATTGAAATAACATTATGTATTTCCATAATTTTTTTACTTAAAATATTCAAATAGTTATGCCAAAAATAAGAATAAGAATATAGATAAAGAGTTGAATAAGAAGTTGAATAAAAATTTTTTAATATAAAATCTAAAAATAAAATATTATCATTACTAATTAATGAAAAATTATCATTTAATAAACTGGTTTGAAGAATATTATTAAGTGAATTATATAATATAGAATTTTTCAAATGATAATATCTAATATTATGTAATATTTTTTCTCCACTTTTTTGAATTAAAATAAATTTATAAATAATATTAACAATTTCAGGTGGAAAAATATGAAGCAACACAAAATAATTCATTAATAAATAATTCAATAATCAATAAAACAAATAATAATTATTATAAAAAATATATTAAATTATAAATCAATTTTTTTTAGTATTAACTATTACAAATTAATATTGTATTTATTTAAATAATTGAGACGATTAAAAGCAATTTTTTGCCATACTTTTAAGGTAATATCTAAATCATAAATATATGGTAAATAAGATAAAATAAATATATAATTTTTTGGAAATATTTTTTCAAAGTCAAAAATATTTATATAATCAATATGAAACTCAAATAAGTTATATTTGACAAAAAAAATAACTTCTTTATTAATTTCTTTATACATTAATAAAGTAGATAAATTATTTTCATCAATATATATACAACCACCTTCCATATTATTATTCATATTATTCATATTATTCATATTATTATTTATATTATTCATATTATTCATATTAATAATATAAATCTAAACTAAAATATTTTTTATTTTTTAATAAGAAACTATATCAAAAATATTATAATTCATAATGATAATATAATAAAAACTAAAAGAAAAATATTATATCAATTTTAAATTATAAAAAAATGAATTTAACATTGATTAATACAACTTCTAGAATTTACTAAACCAAATTTCTTAGTTTTAATATAATTTCCATAATTAGGTAAAGTAGCATCATTTGCATCTGTTTTTAAATAATCAGATTTTTTACGTGCCAAATAACGATCATATGAATTATGTTTAATATCTATTCCTTTATTCATACCTTTACCATGTGGTAACATTCGATCACTGGCATTATATTTACCTCTGGCAACATCGGACGAATTAATATTATTATTAACAGTTAAAGAAGCTAAATTCATAGTATAATTTGAACTATATGTTCTTACAGTTTTTTGCATTTGTTTTTGTGCCTGAACAACATTAGATGGATCAATAAATGCACTTTTTGGAATTTTAATTCTAAATATACTATTAGAGTTATCATAAGTTAAATTATTAGAATTATTATTAACACGACTTCCAATATTAGGTTGACAATTTGATACTTGAGAAAATGGATGTATTAATTGACTTGCTTTTGAACCAATATAAATTTTATATGGTTCATTTTCTTCCAAAATGGTATCACTTGGATCACATGTCAATATATGTCTTGCACCAGAACCAAAATTTAAATAAGAATTATTAGAAAGATCAATTTGTAATTGTGTAACATAATTATATTTTGTATTAGTAATAGGCATATTTATATAATAAAATATTTAAAAAATTGAAAAATAAAATTTGAAATTATAAATAACAATAAATAACAATAAATAACAATAAATAACAATAAATAACAATAAATAACAATAAATAACAAATAACAATAAATAACAAATAACAATAAATAACAATAAATAACAATAAATAACAATAAATAACAATAAATAACAACTAAATAACAAATAACAATAAATAACAATAAATAACATATTTATCATCTAAAACAACATTATAGATGGAAACAAAAGAAGAAATAAATTTTCAATGTAATTATTGTAATAAAATATATAAACGAAAATATGCATATAATAATCATATAACAAAATGTAAATTTTATAATAATTCAAGAGCAATTATTATTAATGAAGAAAACAATTCAAATATAAATTCAAATCCAAACATAGAGTTAAATAATTCTACAATTTTAAAAATACTAATTGATTTAACAAATAAATATGAAAAATTACAACAAGATTATAATGAACTTAAAAAATTTGTCGAAACAAATAAAAAAAAAGTAGATATTATAACATATTTAAATACTAATTTTAATTATGATCATTATGATTTTCATGATTTTATAAATTCATTAATAATCAAAAAAGAAGAATTAGAAATCATATTTAAAAAAGATTATGTTGATGGTATAGTAAGTATTATAGTAAATAAAATAAATGAATTAGAAAATAATGTTCCACTTAAAGGATTTAATACAAAAGAAGGAATATTATATATTTATTTTAAAAAATCTTCAAGTTGGATACAAATAACAAACGAAGAACTAAATAAAGCAATAAAATATTTTAATAAAAATATATTAAATCAGTTTAATATTTGGGAAAGTGAAACAAAAAAAACAATGAGACCCGATGATTTTTCAGAAATTTACATATTAAATATGAAAAAAGTTTTAGGTGGAAATTTTGATAATAAAAATATAAGTAATTTAATAAAAAATAGATTATATAAAAATATAAAAACAAATGTAAAAAGTATATCTAGTTATGAAATTATTTAAATAATACTATTTTAATAAATACTATTTTAATAAATACTATTTTAATAAATACTATTTTAATAAATACTATTTTAATAAATACTATTTTAATAAATACTATT
>MDTG01150498.1_pt1 | contig 10898 bp, 9 predicted proteins | sample 811421 | NCBI WGS metagenome assembly MDTG01 (sample SAMN05326645, study PRJNA326480) | marine metagenome | isolation source: seawater | place: Pacific Ocean: South East | collected 2011 | reverse complement strand
TAAGCCATGTTAAAAATTTTCTTTGTTGATTTTGATTGTGCCATAATTTAAATTTATTTATTAGGGGGGGGGTTAGGTTAAGTGAATTAATTTTTTGTTAGTTTATTAGATCCCATAGAACTCTGAACAGTTCTAAAACCAATATAACTTCTTGCAGTATCTCCATATTCAAAATCTCTAGTACTGACTTCTAAAAAGTAGGCTACGTCTTTCCAAGAACCACCTCTTATTATTTTTCTCTTGTTGTTTCTATCTTCTACATTAGAATTCATGGTAGAGCCCATATAATATGAAGTTGTATTAAAAGATGTATTTGTCCATTCTGCAACATTCCCAGACATATTATACAAACCGTAATCATTTGCATTAAAAGACTGAACTTCTACAGTATAAAGGGCTCCATCTACAGCATAATTTCCTCTTACTGGTTTAAAATTGGCTAAGAAACAACCTCTATCACTTATAGTATTTGGGCCTCCCCAGGGGTACTTTGAAAATTCAAGACCTCCTCTTGCAGCATATTCCCATTCGGCTTCGGTTGGCAATCTAAAACCAGGTACAGACACAAAGCTTTTTTTATCACGCATTTTATAATTTTTGTTTTTGGTCCTCCAATTACAAAAAGCTTGAGCTTGATACCAATTTACACCTACAACAGGATAATCCTGATAAGCTGGATGAAAGAAATAATCTTGATGCATAGGGTCATTATAAGAATAGTTAAAGTCTTTTACCCATACAGTTGTGTCCGGATAAACGTTAACTGTCTCATTTATTAAAAAACTCCTTCTGTTATTGGAGCTTCTTGCAGCTGCGTTTCCATCAAACCATGAGTAAGTATATTTTAATTTTTTAGTATTGAACGTTCTAATTCCGTTTCTGGCTTCATTCTTTTTTATATAAAGAGAATCCATTACTTCGGTATAGTATTCATCTGGATATTCAGTTGTATCCCAGATAATATCATTTTCCTTGTTGAGTGGTTTTAATGAATCTAGACCCGTTCCAAGATCGTAATAATTTTCAAACATGTATTTTTGGTAAGCAGTTTGGTTGGTAGTATCTGAGACAGCAAATGCGTAATCGTAAATACCTCCTGTTATTGGCGCACCATTATCGTCAGTTAAACTTCCTCCTGAGGCAAAATCTGCCATAAAAGCTAATTCTGTTCTTACAATAGAATCTTTTACCCAATCTACAAACTGTTTGTATTCTGAATTAGAAATTTCAGTTTCGTCCATGTAAAATTGACTTAAACTAACAGTTCTTGCAGGAGCACTCATCGTACCTGTTAAATCTTCATCTTGACGGCCCATTGTAAAGGAGCCACCCGGAATAGGAACCATTCCAAAAGGTCTTTCACTAAACCATTTAGTTTTAGACTTAACTCCCACTAATTCACCTCTGTCATTGGAGCCACATCCATACATAATGGTAATAACAAACACATATAATATTGCTTTCTTCATATTTTAATATCTTTCCTAAAAAAGTTAGTAAACCTATAATTTTTTTTGTTAAAATACAACGAAATAAGTGTGTTTTAAACTAAAGATTATAAATCTCTTTTGGTCAAAGCATTTTTCTTTGTGCTTTAAACCATCTATCTGGAATTTGTTGATTTGTTGTTTCTAAATAATCGTTATAGGTACATGGTATTAACGCATGTCTTTTGTATTTATTATCTTTAATTAAATTAATCTCCATCCACCATCTTCCTGTCTTATTGCTTTTGTGAAAATTTATTGGATCGTCATCATCTAATAAAACAGTAAACTTTTGATAGTCATCTTTTGTACTAAAAGGATAATCTTTTGCTCTAAAATTAACGCCTTCAATGAAATACCATATCATTTGAGCTATTAAATGAGCTGTTTGATAGTTAGCGTCATATTTTGAATTGTACTCATAAATACCAAAGGATGTTACCTTATCACTTATTCCTGCATATCTAGATATTGCACAAATTTCTTCTCCATAAAAACCATTTGGAGACACATTATTATTAGCAGGAGCATCACTTTGCCTAACAGCACCAATGTCTATACTAACAATATCTGCATCCCTAAAAACTGGCTCTACAATCTCTAAGTCTTTAGCTTCCCCTAATCTGTAGGCATCAAAATTTAACCCTTGAATTAAATTAATTTCTTCTTGAGAATTAAAATAAGTTTGATATCCAATATTACTATAATTAAAAAGATTACTTGGCACCTCCATAATTATCTTACTTAAATATGATTTTGAAGACAATTCTTCTTCAAGATTACCCAAATCAAACATACTATCTACTGCTACTAAATTTACGGTTTGCTCAAGCGCATCGTATGCCTTATAGTTTGAAAAGGTCGTATCCTGACCACCGCCAATAATAATTGGAATAATATTTAGTTTTAATAAATCAGCAATAACTTTAGTAACTGCAAAATGAGTATCTGAAGTTGAATCACCTTTTTTTATGTTTCCTATGTCTGCTATTGAAGTATTCCAATTCCCAGGAAATAGCTGGTATAAATGTCTGCGGATATGATGTAAATCTTTACCACTCCCTAAATTATTTTCGGTATTTCTATCTTCTTCAACACCAAGAATAGCAATATTAATACCTATTAAATCTGGAAACCCATCTGTTTGAGTATGTACTTGCATAATTGCACCAAGAGAGTTTGGTAGCAATACAGAATGTGCAACTACGGAGTCTTTTATAGGGATCAAAAAATCAGCGTTCATTTATTCTTAATAATAAGTTTGCAAGATAATGATTTATTATTTCTTTTGTGATGGTTTTTTCTTAACTAACTTCTTTTTTACTATCTTTTTTTTTGGAGTTTTTGATTCAATCATCTTAACTGCTTCTTCTTTTGTAATTGCATCAATTTTTGTGGTTTTTGGCAGTTCAATTTTTATTTTTCCTTTCAAAACATGAAACCTACCCCAACGTGCTTTTTCTACTCTTATTCCAACATCTTCCCAATGATGAATTAGTTTATCTTTTTCTTTTTGTATCTTTTCTTCAATTAATTCTGTCATGTCAGTTGGTGAGAGATTGTCAAAATCATATCTTTTGTTGACATTAATAAACATAGAATTCCATTTAAGAAATGGTCCAAACCGTCCAACTCCTTTTTGAATTGGTAACTCATCATGGAAACCAACTGGGGCATCTGCTTTTCGCTTAGCTTCAATTAACGCTACTGCCCTATCTAAATCTACAGACATTGGGTTCTCTCCTTTATCTAAAGAAACAAACATACTATCAAAACGAATGTATGGGCCAAACCGTCCATTTGCAACTACTACTTCATTGTTTTCATACTCACCAATAGTTTTTGGTAATAAAAATAATTCTAAGGCCTCTTCTATGGTTATAGTTCCTAAGTTTTGATCTTTATTTAAACTTGCAAATTGTTTTTCTTCATCTTCTGGCGCTCCAATTTGAGCTATTGGACCAAATTTACCGAGACGAACTAAAACTGTTTTGCCAGATTCTGGATGATTTCCTAGAATACGCTCTCCACTTTCTCTTTCTGCATTTTCTTTTACGTCTTCTACATTTTCATGAAATTTCGAATAGAAACCTTTAATCATCTCTGTCCAATTTTCATCTCCTTCAGAGATATCATCAAATGAAGATTCTACTTTTGCTGTAAAACCAAAATCTAAAATGTTAGAAAAGTTTGTTACTAAAAAATCATTTACAATATTTCCAATATCAGTTGGTATCAATTTATTTTTATCAGCTCCTGTTTTCTCCGTTAATGTTTGAGTGTTTAATGATTCTTTTGTTAAAATTATTTGCTCATATACTCTTTCTAACCCTTCATTTTGACCTTTTTCTACATAGCCTCTTCTTTGTACTGTAGAAATTGTAGGCGCATACGTAGAAGGTCTTCCTATTCCTAATTCTTCTAGTTGCTTCACCAAAGATGCTTCAGTAAACCTGTATGGCGGACTTGTAAAACGCTGTGTTGCATTGATAAAGTTATACCCTAGATGTTCTCCTATTTTTAAATTAGGCAACATACCGGCTTTTTCTTCATCTTCATTATCGTTTCCTTCTAAGTATACCTTTAGAAAACCATCAAAGTTTATCATTTCACCGTTTGCAGTAAAAATTTTGTCATTATTAGAATTCTCAATCTTAACATTTGTACGTTCTAATTGCGCATCACTCATTTGTGAAGCCAATGTTCTCTTCCAAATTAAATCATATAACCTATTTTGATCATACTCTTTATCAATAGAATGTAATTTCATGTTGGTTGGTCTAATAGCTTCATGAGCTTCTTGAGCTCCTTTTGCCTTAGACTTAAATACACGTTGCTTGCTATATTCTTTCCCGTAAAAATTAGTAATTTCTTCTGCTGCTGCATCCCTTGCATCTACAGATAAATTTACACTATCTGTTCTCATATAGGTAATCAGACCTGCTTCATACAAACGCTGAGCAACCTGCATGGTTTTACCAACTGGATACCCTAATTTTCTAGACGCTTCTTGCTGTAAAGTTGAGGTTGTAAAAGGTGCTGCGGGAGATTTTTTTGCTGGTTTTTTTGATAAATCAGCTATTGAAAATTCTGACGTAGAACATGACTTTAAAAATGCTTCTGCAGATGTTTTTGATTCAAAATTCTTTGGAATAATTGCTTTAAAAGATTTTCCTTCGGTATTAAAAAACTTAGCAACTACCTTATAATGTGTATCAGCTTTAAATTGCTGAATACTTCTTTCTTTTTCAACAATTAATCTAACAGCAACAGATTGAACTCGTCCTGCAGATAAGCCTCCTTTAACTTTTCTCCATAATACTGGAGATAATTCGTAGCCTACTAATCTATCTAAAACTCTTCTTGCCTGTTGAGCATTTACCATATTATAGTCAATATCTCTAGGATTCTCTACGGCTTTTAGAATTGCTTTCTTAGTAATTTCATGAAAAACAATGCGTTTTGTGTTTTTGTCTTCTAAATTTAATTGCTCTTTCAAATGCCATGCAATTGCCTCTCCTTCTCTATCTTCATCACTTGCCAACCAAACAATGTCTGCTTTTTTTGCCAAAGATTTTAACTTCTTAACAACTGGCTTTTTATCATCTGAAATAATATATTTTGGGCTAAAATCTCCGTCAACGTCAATCCCTAATTCTTTGGATGGTAAATCTGCAATATGACCATAACTTGATTCTACTTGAAAGTCTTTTCCTAAAAATTTTTCAATAGTTTTTGCCTTTGCTGGTGACTCTACAATTACTAAATTTTTTGCCATATATGATAGTTATTTCGCTTAAATTAAGACCTAAAAGAACTCGGTTTAGGATTGCAAAAGTAGAGAGTTTTTTTATATATATTGTTTTTTCTGAAAAATCTACTCAGATTTTAACAGGAATTTAGCGTAATTTATTCTGCCAATGTGTCATATTTTTTCTATTTTGGTTGTATATTTGTCTTCAATTTATATGATGAAGCACACAGAAAAAACAATAGACGAAAAGATACAAGGAAAGGCGCTTGTGACTGTAAAAAAAGCAGGAAACACAAAAAAACTTTTCATAGAAAGTTATGGGTGTCAAATGAACATGAACGATAGCGAAATTGTTGCTTCAATTCTTGACAAAGAAGGATATAACACCACTCAAATACTAGAAGAAGCAGATTTAGTTTTAGTAAATACCTGCTCAATTAGAGAAAAAGCAGAGACAACTGTTCGAAGACGTTTACAAAAATACAATGCCGTTAAGAAAGTAAATCCAACCATGAAAGTTGGTGTTTTAGGCTGCATGGCAGAACGTCTTAAAGAAAAATTTTTAGAAGAAGAAAAAATTGTTGATTTAGTTGTTGGGCCAGATGCTTACAGAGACCTTCCAAATCTATTGACCGAGGTAAATGAAGGTAGAGACGCCATCAATGTTATTTTATCTAAAGATGAAACCTATGGAGATGTTTCTCCTGTTCGATTAAATTCTAATGGAGTTTCTGCGTTTGTGTCTATTACGCGTGGTTGTGACAACATGTGTACTTTTTGTGTAGTTCCTTTTACCAGAGGAAGAGAAAGAAGCCGTGATCCTAAAAGTATTATTGTAGAAATTCAAGAAATGGTTGATAAGAACTTTAAAGAAATTACGCTACTTGGTCAAAATGTAGATAGTTATTTATGGTTTGGTGGAGGATTAAAAAAAGACTTAAAAAAAGCTTCTGAAATTGCACAAGCAACTGCGGTAGATTTTGCTCACTTGTTAGATATGTGTGCTGTTAAATTTCCTAAAACACGTTTTCGCTTTTCAACCTCTAACCCACAAGATATGAGTTTAGATGTAATTCATGTGATGGCAAAACATAAAAACATCTGTAAATACATTCACTTACCTGTTCAGAGCGGAAGCAATACCATGCTAAAAGCAATGAATAGACAGCATACACGAGAAGAATACAAACAACTGGTAGACAATATCTTTAAAATTATTCCAGAAATGTCACTTTCTCAAGACATGATTGTTGGTTTTTGTGGAGAAACAGAAGAAGATCATAAAGACACTTTAGAATTGATGAAATATGTAAAATATGACTTTGGTTTTATGTTTGCGTACTCTGAAAGACCAGGAACCTTAGCGGCAAAAAAAATGCCAGATGATGTTCCTCATTCTATAAAGAAAAGACGCCTGCAAGAAATTATTGATCTCCAACAAATACATAGTTTATATAGAACTCAACAACATCTTGGTAAAACTGAAGAAGTACTAATTGAAGGAACTTCCAAAAAAGATCCAAACCAATGGAAAGGAAGAAATACACAAAACACAGTCATTGTTTTTCCAAAAGAACAGTATAAATTAGGTGAGTTTGTAAATGTTAAAGTTGAAAACTGTACCTCAGCAACCTTAAAAGGTGTTGCTATTGGATATTCAGACAATAACTAAAAAAGTATGGAAAACTTACAAACAGTAAAACAACGATTTGGCATCATAGGAAATGATGTTCAACTCACTAGAGCGCTTGAAAAAGCCGTGCGGGTTTCTCCTACAGATATTTCAGTACTGGTTACTGGCGAAAGTGGTGTTGGAAAAGAAAGTATTCCAAAAATAATCCATCAATTATCGCACAGAAAACATGCTAAATATATTGCTGTAAACTGTGGTGCAATTCCGGAAGGAACAATAGATAGTGAATTATTTGGTCATGAGAAAGGAGCTTTTACAGGAGCTTCAGCCGCCAGAAAAGGGTATTTTGAAGTAGCTGATGGTGGAACAATTTTTTTAGATGAAGTTGGTGAATTACCCTTAACTACTCAAGTTAGATTATTGCGTGTTTTAGAGAACGGAGAATTTATAAAAGTAGGCTCCTCTCAAGTTCAAAAGACCAATGTTAGAATTGTAGCTGCAACAAACTTAAACATGCAACTTGCTATTGAAAAAGAAAAATTTAGAGAAGATTTGTATTACAGGCTAAGCACCATTGAAATTCACCTTCCTCCATTAAGGGATAGAAAAGAAGACATTCATTTATTGTTTCGAAAATTTGCCTCAGATTTTGCTCAAAAATACCGAATGCCTACAATTCGATTAGATGAAAAGGCTACAAACCTCCTTTTAAATTATCGTTTTCCAGGAAACATACGTCAGTTGAGAAATATTGCAGAACAAATATCTGTAGTTGAAGAAAAGAGACTTATTACTGCTGAAAAAATGGGGCAATATTTACCTAATAATAAAGGAAATTTACCTGCTCTTATTGGAGGGAACTCCTCTAAAAGCGATTTTTCTACTGAAAGAGATATTATGTACAAGGTTCTATTTGATATGAGGAATGATATTAATGATCTAAAAAAATTAACCCTTGATCTAATGCGAAGTGGAAACTCAGAAAAAGTACAGGAAGAGAACCATCAATTAATTGAAAAAATATACCAAGAAAAAGAACAAGAACATTACCCTATAGAAGTAGTTAATTTACCTCAACATGCAACGCCTAAAAATGAATATGATTTTGCTGAAGATATTGAAGAGGCTGAAAATCTCTCTCTACAAGAGAAAGAAATTGAAATGATTAAGCGGTCTTTAGAAAAAAATAATAACAAAAGAAAATTAGCTGCTAAAGAACTGGGTATTTCTGAACGAACCTTGTATAGAAAAATCAAACAATACGATTTATAATTAAGTTGTACATTTGAAATACTTATGAAAAAAACGATACAAATTTTCATGTTTCTTTTAGTTACATTATTTATCTCAAGTTGTGGTATCTATAAATTTAATGGAGGATCTACAGGTGATGCTAAAACAATTCAAGTAGATTTTTTCCCAAATCAAGCAGCTTTAATTGAACCTCAATTAAGTCAGCGTTTTACACAAGACATGCAAGACTTATTTTTGAGACAAACAAATCTAGAACAAACTAGAACTGGAGGAGATCTGCGTTTTGAAGGAGAAATTACTGGCTATCGTGTAAATCCAATGAGTGCAACATCTCAACAAACAGCAGCACAAAATAGACTTACTGTCACTGTAAATGTGCGCTTTTATAATCGTTTAAAAGAAGAGGATGATTTTGAAAAGCAATTTTCTTTTTATTCAGATTTTGATGCAAATGCTCAATTAACAGGAGGTATTTTAGATGCTGCTCTAGACGAAATTTTAGAAAGGATTATTCAGGATATTTTTAATGCTTCTTTAGGAAACTGGTAATGAACATAGAAATTTATACAAATTTAATCGCTAATCCTGATATCCTAAAAGATCATCAAACCTCTGAGCTAAAAAACATCATCAAAGAATATCCGTATTTTCAGTCTGCGAGAGCTCTTTATTTAAAAGGGTTAAATAATCAAGAAAGTTTTAGGTACAACAACGAATTAAAAACTACTGCTGCTTTCACTTCAGATAGAACTGTTTTATTTGACTTTATTACTTCAATATCTTTTGAGAGTACCGCTGATATTCATCAACAAATTAGTCAAAAAATAGCCCAACAAGATGTTTTTAAGCTTGAAGAAATTTCACCATACATAGAGCAAGAATTAGCCTTGGGAACTCCTATTAACTTTTCAAAAAATGAAACCCATTCTTTTCAACAATGGCTTCAGATTTCTGTTCAAAAACCTATACAAAGAGAGGGATTAGAAACTAAAAAAAATGACAAAGAGTTTATAATTGATCGTTTTATTGAGAATAATCCAAAGATTGTCTCTGTAAAAAATGATAAGAAAATAACTGTTTCTATTCCTAAAAATAAATCGGACACATCCTTAATGACAGAGACATTAGCAAAGGTGTACTTAGAACAAAAAAAGTTCTCAAATGCTATAAAAGCTTATGAGATTTTAAGTTTGAAATATCCAGAAAAAAGTGGTTTCTTTGCAGACCAAATTAAAAGAATTAAAATTTTACAAAAATAATAAAATCATGAGTTATAACTTATTTCTAGCTGTGATACTACTTGTAGCCGTTATATTAATTTTAATAGTAATGGTTCAAAATCCAAAAGGTGGAGGATTATCGTCCTCATTTGGTGGTGGTGGAGCACAATCTTTAGGTGGTGTACAAAACACAAATAATTTCTTAGACAGAACAACTTGGACTTTGGCAATTGCAATGTTTGCATTAATTTTGTTGTCTAATTTTTCCATAGAAAGAAATGGTTCATCAGATATTAAATTAGACAATACGCTAGAAGATATTAGATCAACTCCAAAAACTACTGAATCTTCAATGCCAGCTTCTAACGATTCGTTAAATAACTAAGCTTTGTAAGCGTCAAAAAAAAATGCCAACGAAATGACACGTTGGCATTTTTTTTGAGTTAAAATTAAAATTAGATAGGGTATATTGAAAAAATGTCAGTTCTTGTGAAATGGCATAATTACTGACTAATTATTCTTTGAAAAATCAATTAAAAATAAATATCTATACAAATGGAATTAAACATTCAACCTCTAGCAGATAGAGTTCTTGTAGAACCAGCTGCCGCAGAAACTACAACAGCTTCTGGTATTATTATTCCAGACAACGCAAAAGAAAAACCACAAAAAGGAACTGTTGTTGCTGTTGGGAATGGCAAAAAAGATGAACCTTTAACCGTGAAAGTAGGTGACACAGTCTTGTATGGAAAATATGGTGGAACTGACTTAAAACTTGAAGGAAAAGACTATTTAATGATGCGCGAAAGCGACATTTTAGCAATTGTATAATTTTCAAAAAAACAAATCAAAATGGCAAAAGATATAAAATTTGATAGTGATGCAAGAGATGGCCTTAAAAGAGGTGTAGATGCTCTTGCAAATGCAGTAAAAGTAACCCTAGGCCCAAAAGGACGTAACGTAATCATTTCTAAATCATTTGGATCTCCTACAGTAACTAAAGATGGTGTTTCTGTTGCAAAAGAAGTAGAGTTAGAAGATGAGTTAGAAAATATGGGAGCTCAAATGGTTAAAGAAGTAGCTTCTAAGACCAATGACTTAGCTGGAGATGGAACTACTACAGCAACTGTATTAGCACAAGCTATCGTAAAAGAAGGAATAAAAAATGTTGCCGCTGGAGCAAATCCTATGGATTTGAAAAGAGGAATAGATAAGGCAGTTCTTGCAATTGTTGCTGATTTAGAAAAACAAGCCCAAAAAGTAGGAAACTCCTCAGAAAAAATAAAACAAGTAGCAGCTATCTCTGCAAACAATGACAATACAATTGGAGATCTTATTGCTACTGCATTTGAAAAAGTTGGTAAAGAAGGTGTTATTACCGTTGAAGAAGCCAAAGGAATGGAAACTTACGTAGACGTTGTAGAAGGTATGCAATTTGATAGAGGATATTTATCTCCTTATTTTGTTACTGATGCAGATAAAATGATTGCTGATCTTGAAAACCCATACATTTTATTGTTTGATAAAAAGATTTCTAATTTAAATGAAAT
>MDTG01444083.1_pt1 | contig 10899 bp, 9 predicted proteins | sample 811421 | NCBI WGS metagenome assembly MDTG01 (sample SAMN05326645, study PRJNA326480) | marine metagenome | isolation source: seawater | place: Pacific Ocean: South East | collected 2011 | reverse complement strand
CGCCTCTATATCTCTTAAATCATCTCCTATATAAAATGTTCTATCTAAAATAAATTTATATTTTTTTGCAGCCTTTAGGAATAAACCATGATTAGGTTTTCTTAAAAAATTATTAGATTTAAAATGATGTGTGCTGATGAAAAACTCCTCTAGTTCTATTTTATTTTTTTTTACTTCAGATTGAATTTTTCTATTTATTTTTTTTAAATTTTTTGATTTTAAATCACCAGTAGAAATGCCAGCTTGATTAGTTATACATATTAATTTTCTATTTTTAATAATTTTTTTTAATTTTTTAATAAAATAATAATTAATCTTTAATTCATTTAAATTTCTAACGTAGAAATGATTTTTATTTTTTAAATTTAAAACACCATCTCTATCAATCAAAATGTACTTTTCGGTAAAAAATTTTTTTGCATTATTATATCTTTTTAAGTCTGATATACTCAGATAGCCAGTATCATTAATATAATAATTAGCTTTTTTTTGTTTGGCAGATTTCTCTATAAAAGTACTAAAAGAAATGTTTTTATTATGTAAATTTTTTAAAAGAAATTTTTTTTCTACAATCATATATCCAATATCAACAAAATCAGCTTCAATATTTTTTTTAAGATAATATTTATCAATTTTATTTTTCAATTTTTTTAATTTTATATTTCCTCTCTTTTTTTTACATATCGAAAGAGTGAATTTGGATTTATTTTTTTTGTGATGATCAACTAAATCAGTCAAATTGAGTGAGGAATAATTATCCGCATACATGAGTAAAAAATTTAAATGAAATTTTTTTCTTGCATCATAAATTCTTTTATAAGTTTGAATATTTGGTGGATTATAGTGATATTTAATATTTACTCGAAATTTTTTTCCATCACCAAAAAAAATTTTTATTTTTTCATGTTTGTATCCACATAATAATAAAAAGTTTTTTATTCCATTTTGACTACACTGTTCTACTAAATACTGCAAAAATGGTTTATTATTTATTTGCACCATAGGTTTTGGTAATTTTTTAGTAAGCGGTTTTAGTCTTGTTCCTAAACCTCCACAAAGTATCACTGCTTGATTAATTATCGACATATTTCATTTAAAGCTTTATTTAGACTATATTTTTGAACCCATCCTAATTTTTTTAATTTCTTATTAGAACCTAAATAAATTTGTTTAAATTTATTAGATGAACTTTTTTTAAAAATTTTTACATTATTTATCTTTTCAAAATTTTTTACAAAATCGTAGTTACTTATTGCTTTTGAGGAACATATATTAATTACCTGAGTTTTTTTTAATTTTTTTAATTTTAAAATTCCATTAATCACATCCTTAATATAAATATAATCATTTGATATATTTGGGAATTTCAAAGTTAAATGAGTCTTATTTTTTTTTGCCCATATCAATTTTTTTAAAAGAGAGCCATCTCTTTGATTTTTGCCATATACAAAAAAAATCCTTGCCCAAATAATAATTGTTTTCTTTGATACATTATCAAAAAATAATTTTCGGATAAAATTTTTCTGCTTGCCAAGACTGGTGATTTTTTTACTTGGCTTAGAATTTTCTAGATTTTTTTTTTTTGTCACACCATATTCAGAGCCTGAACCAGAAATTATTAGTTTTTTACAATTAATTTGATTTATTCCAGCTATTAAATTTTTAGATATAATTTTATTTTTCAAAAAATTTTTTTTATTAAATTTTGGAATTCCATCCCATGCAAAATGATAAACTTCTGTTGGATTGATTTTTTTCAATAAATTAACAAATTTTAATCTGTCTTTTAAATCACAAACAATCGTTTTATATTTTTTATTTTTTTTTAGTTTATTTCTTGAAATCAAATAAACACTTTTCTTGCCAAATTTTTTTAAAAATTCTGTGGCTAAAAAACCAGAACCTCCTGTTACAATGACATTACCCATTTAATTTAAAGTCTTTAATATTTAAATCTTTTTTTGAAATTACTTTTGGTTTACAAGGCCATTTTATTGAGAAAAACTTATCGTTATATCTAATACTTCTTGCTTTAGATGGTTTGTAAAATTCAGACATATAATAAAAAATCTTGGTCTTATTTTTTAATGTTAAATAAGCATTAGCAAATCCTTTGGGAACATGAATAGATTTACCATTATCTTCGGACAATATTATCTTATATATCTTTAAATATGTTTTTGATTTTTTTCTTAGATCTATAGAAATATTTAATATAGACCCCTGCATACAAGTTATAATTTTCTTTTCTTGATTTGGTTTAATTTGATAATGAAAACCTCTTAATGTATGTTTTTTATTATTAAATGATATATTTGTTTGTTTAATGTTGAAATTAAGTGTTTTTAATTCTTCTTTACAAAAATCTCTATAAAAATAACCTCTATTATCCATAAATAATGATTTTTCAATTATATAAAAGTTATTAAATTTTGTTTTTTTTATTAACATGTTGAACTTTTATTTTAGGTAAAACTGAGATTATATAATTTTTATAATGAATTGATTTAAGAAATTTAACAATTTCTTTCTCAAAATTCCAAGCTAAAATTATTATATAATCAGCTTTTCGAATTTTATTTATATTTGGAGTAAGTATTTTTATATTTGAGCCAGCTGTATATAAATTTTTTTTTAGCGTGTTTTTATCAAATATTCCTAAAATATCTTTTGAATCAAATTTGCAATAATTTATTAAAGTGGAGCTTCTTGCTGATGCGCCATATCCAAATATTTTTACATTTTTTTTCTTTAATTTATTTAAAATATTTATCAAATCATTTTTATGTTTTAAGCTTTTACTTGTAAAACTTTTCCAATATTTAAGTGAATTAATTCTTATTTTATTTTCACAATTAATAAGATTAAGTAATTTTTTTGTTTTGGCACTTTGCTTTTTTTTTATATTTAAGACAATTGACCCACCACTTATTGGACTTACAAAATAGTCATAGGCAAATAAATTATGTTTTTCTAATAAGTGCATTATAGATTTTACTGTGTAATAAAATATATGCTCATGATAAATATAATCATAATGTAAATTTTTAGATAAATTTTCGGCATAATGAAATTCAATATAAGCTCTCCCATCTTCTTCTAGTAAATGTTCAATTCCTGAAATTACGCTATTAATATTTTCTACATGTGGAATTACATTTCTACAGATAATTATATCTGGATTAAAATAATTTCTTTTAATCAAAGTAGCAGTTTTTTTATTAAAAAAATATGGAAGTGTTTTGACTCCTTCCCTATTAGCTTTTTTTACAATATTTTTAGCAGGATCTATTCCCATTACTTTATATCCTTTGTTCTTAAAACCTTTTAAAAAATATCCATCATTACTAGCTATTTCTAAAATTTTTTTATCAGGGTTATGCTCATGTAGAATTTTCTTTATGAAGTGATCTCTGTACAACTTAACACCATCGGACGTTCCTGTTACCCATAAATAATTATTAAATAATAATTTTGGATCAACAGTGGTATTAAGTTGAAGTAATTTACAATTTGAACAAAATACCACATGTAATGGATATTCTTTTTGTTTAGTCTTATTTTTTTTAAGTGAATTAGCCAAGGGTTGATTTCCTAAATCAATAACTGACTTCAACTTTGTGCTAGAGCAAGATCTACATTTGAATATTTTTTTACTCATTTAATTTTTTTATTTATTCAAAAACTCTGTTGCTTTATTAGATAATACGAATTTACTAAACTGACTTAATGTTTTTTTATTTAAAAAATTATTATCTAATTTGTAATTAATTTTGTCCCATGAAAAACTACTTTTATTATTTTTTATGACTTTTATAAAGTCACAATTAAATATCTTTTTAGCAAATAAAAAATAAAAAAATTTATTTGCCTTGTCCTTAGTTGATTTTATTTGCTTTACGTGAGGTAAATTTTTGAGTTTTTTTTCAAAATCAAGATGATTTTTAGAGTCTATTGTAAACCCTCTATTTTCATACCTGTTTCTTCCACAAGTAAAAACTGGTTTTCCCATTGTTGCCATTTCCAAACCAGATGTTCCTCTTATCGTCACTCCAATATCAGCAAATTTCATCCATCCTAAAGCACTAACTTTATCATCTGGATAAATAAATTTAACATGAGGTGGTATTTTCTTAATGGATTGTCTTAATATATCTTCTTCTTTGCTCTTACCTCTTTTGAATTCTCCTCTATAAATGTTTGATGGGTGAAATTTTACATACCAATTCAAATTATCATTTTGGCACGCAGACTTAACAGTCGCTACAAGCCAATGGGCATAGGAGTCATAATATTCTTTTCCATAAAAGTAGAGAGTATCATGAAGTATGTGAGAAAAAATAATACAATTTTTTTTTGCTCTATCATTTCTTTTATTTATAAAATTTGATTTTACGGTTAATAAATTTTGTGCGAAAGGTTTAAATTTGCCTGAATACCTTTGATTAAAAATTTTTTTATTGTAATTTAATATTTTTTTTTGTGAAATTTTATGACCTATTTTCCAATTTTGTGAAGTGATTGTTGAATGATGCAAATATATATTTTTTTTATTATACTTTCTTAATATAAAAGAATTTTCACTTAAATTAGAACCTGCCCAGTGTATAAGATTTATATTTCTTTTAATTGAAAATAAAAAAAAATGTAAATACGGAAATAAATTTTTTTCAAAGGTGTATGTAATCTTAATATCTTTGTAAAAATCATCTTTAAATAAGGCTTGATATTCTTTTATAAATTGTTTTAAGCTATTCTTTAATATTCTCTTTTGTAAATAGGAGTCGAAATTTATAAAACCGACTTTATGAATTCTACAAAAATTAGAAATTATCATATATCCAAGATCAAAATTTTGATATTTAAAATTATAAAAATCTTTTGCTGTGTTTAAATTATTAATTTTTCTTGTTACAACTACGCTATCTTTGTTTTTTTGTTTTTGATCTTCTATATTTCTAATTTTAAAATTTAAAAATTTTGATAATTTATTTATTTTAATGTTTTTTTTAGTTGATATTATTTTTATACCATAGTTTTTTTTATATAATTTTAAAGAAACTAAACTCCAAATTATAAAAAAAAAAATTGGGAATTCATCTAAACAAACAAATAAAATAAATTTCTTTTTTAATTTATTATCTTTAAAAATTTTTTTAATCTTTAATATTAAGTTTTCAAATTGAGATAAATTCTTTTTTTTATATTTTAAATTTGATAATAAATAACGAATACCTCTCTTAATCCAAAAAAAAAGAAAATATTTTAGAGATAGACGATTATCTAGCTTCATTTTTATCTCGTAAAACTTTCATTATTATGAAAAAATTTTTTAAAAAATAAATTATACCATATAATCCGATATGTTTTAAAAATTTGATTAAAAAATTTTCATTTCGCTCATTACTTTGAGCTCTATAAATATCTGAGATTAATTTTGATGCTGTGAGAATATTTTGTTCTTTATATTTATCAAAACTCATATTTTTAGAAAAATAATAATCTACTCTTTCAATCTTTAAATTTATAAAAAAGATTTTTATTTTTTTGATAAATGACAATCGTGAAAACTCAACTTTTAGAAAATTACAAAATGATCTATAAAATTCTTTATAATTTTTTTCATCATATGTCTTTAACTCATCCATTACCCTAGCTATCAATTTAAAATAATTAATAGGATGATTATTAGAAAAACTAGGGTAAACTTTCATAAAATCTTTATAAGGATATATTGTTGTAAAATAAAATGAAGGCACTATATTTTGATAAATATTAAACATACTTAAATTTTTTTTTACTTCATTAAAACTATTATTGTTATTTTTAAAAATGCTCCCATTACTTTTTTTTGATGCACCTGCAACTCCTATTGGTAAATTAATTCTGCAATAAATATTAGTATTTAATAGTATTGAATATAATGAGCTCATATCTGGTATCCCATTTAAAAAAAAAACATTTCCTTGTTTTTTTTTTATACTTTTAATTAAATCAACACTTAGAAAACTATTGTAGATCATTGGGCCGTCTGAATATATTTCATTCATTTCTAATATGTTTTTTATCTTTACTTTGCTTTTAATTTCTTGAATATTATTTTTATAAAATCTTATGTTTGCGCTAGAGTTATTTTCTGCGGCACTTATAGGCCAAAAGTAACTTGTTGTAGTCCAATTAATTACATTATAATTATTTTTATTTATGATTTCATTTATTTTAAAAAAACTATTTGGACAAAATCCGTCGTCGTCTCCCATGATTGTTACAAATCCATCTTCTGCTTTTGATAGCCCGAATTCCCAATTTTCCCTCATGGAAATGTCTTCAGTATGAAAATAATATTTTAATCTATTGTCATCAAATCCCTCTACCAATTCTCGAGTACCGTCTTTAGAATTATTATCTGAAATAATTATTCTAAAATTACGGTAATTTTGTTGTAAAATCGTCTTAATTGAAAACTTAATTGTTTCTGATCTATTTTTTGTGGGTATTACAATGTTAAGTAAATTTTGATTATAAGTTTTCATTGTAATCTAAATCTTTATTTTGTTATAAAACATGTAATATTTTTTTCAATATAATTTTTTTACAAATCTAGTTTTAAATATTGTTATTACTATAAAAATTTATTACAAAATAATTTATGGATATACTCACTTTAAGAAAAAAATATTTAAAAAGACAAGAAGTCTTAAAAAATAAAAAATTTGTATCATTCATTAATCTATTAATGGATACTAAGTATGTGTATCATTTTGACTGGCTCGGAGTACCAACCATTCAATTTCCAAGTGATCTAATTATTTTGCAAGAAATTTTTTTTAAATATAAACCAGATGTAGTTATTGAAACTGGTATTGCACATGGTGGCTCTCTATTATTCTACTCTTCAATTTTAAGATTGTTTAAAAAAAAATTTAAAGTTATTGGTATTGACATCAAGATAAAAAAAAATAATAGAAGAAAAATTTTATCTTCTGCGGTTTCTAATAATATAAAACTCTATGAATCAAGTTCAACAGATCTTAATACTTTAAGTAAAATTTTTAAAGAAACAAAAAATAAAAAAGTAATCGTAATTTTAGACTCTAATCATTCTCATGAACATGTTCTAAATGAAATTAAGTTATTTTCAAAAATGATAAAAAAAAATGGTTATATAATTGTTATGGATACTGTAATTGAATTTATTAGCAATAAACACAATAACAAAAATAGAAATTTTTCAAAAGGAAATAGCCCTTTCACAGCAGTAAAAGAATTTTTAAAAAATAATAAAGATTTTAAAGTTGATAAACTCTATGAGAACAAGGCTGTAATTTCCAGTGGAATAGGTGGATTTTTAAAAAAAATATAAAATATTAATTAATAATTTTTTTTAAATTACTATCAAATTTATTTAGATACTCTTTTTTTAAACATAATAGCCTATTTGTTTTGTACCCATAGAAATCTTCTTTGGTAAATTTTATTTCTTCAAAAAAACTTTTTAATTCTTGTGCTCCCAAATCTAAATTCCAAACTGGTTTATAATATTCCTTTAAATCATTCAGAATTCTACTAAAATTTACTCTATAAGTTCTTGGGTCAGTGTGTTCATTTGAAAAATATATTTCTGAACCAGGAACTGCTTTTTTTGCAGACTCTGCGAGTTGTTTAACAGTATAATTTCCATCTTTTATCCCAACATTAAAAGCTTTTCCTGAAACTAATTTTTTTGGAGCCTCAATCCCAGAAATAAATGCTGAACATACATCTTTTACATGTATTACTGGTCTCCATGGGCTGCCATCACTTTTTATTTCAATTTTTCCAGTAGTATAAGCGCATGCTACAAAATTATTGAAAACAATATCACAACGTAGACGGGGACTGGAACCAAAAACTGTTGAGGGACGAAAACTAACAACAGTAAAATCTTCACTATTAAGTTTATTTAATTCAGTTTCTGCTTTCCATTTTGTTTTTGCATATTCTGTTACTGGTTTTTTTTCACTTTCATATTCATCTAATTCGCTATCATTGCTAGATATTCCATACATACTTTGAGAGGATGCGTAAATAAATCTTTTAACACCTGCTTTTTTTGCTAATTTTGCCAGTTTAATAGTTGCCGAATAATTTATTTCTTCAGTGAGTTTTTTATTAAATTCCCCTAACGGATCATTTGATAATCCTGACAAATGAATAACAAAATCAATATCGTCTAAATTATCTTGACTTATATCTCTTATATCTTTTTTTATTTGATGAAGATTATTCTTTATATACTTTAAATTGCAGTCTTCAAAATAGCCAACATCATAGCCAATTACTTCATAATTCTTAGTCTCAAGTATTTCTGTTAATACAGTGCCAATATAACCTTGATTTCCAGTGACTAAGACTTTCATAATAATAAATGTTAGTAAATGCAATATATTATGTTAGTTAATTATGTAAATATATAAATGAAAAAAATGCAATTTTCTAAAGAGTTAGAATTAAATTTAAAAAATATAGATAATAAAAAAATAAGAGATGTTTTAAAATTATTATTGAACTTAAAAAAAAAAAATAAGGTGATCATTGCGGGCAATGGTGGTAGCGCTTCTATTTCGAGCCATGTTGCTATAGACTTAACAAAAGCTGCTGGAATAAGAGCAATTAACTTTAATGAACCAAATCTATTAACATGCTTTTCAAACGACTATGGTTATAAAAATTGGTTAAAAAAGGCATTAGAATTTTATTCTCTTCCTGGAGATATATTGATTCTCATAAGTTCTAGTGGCAAATCAGAAAATATCATTAATGCTGCAAATATTTCGAAAAAACTAGGAATGAATTTAATCACTTTGTCTGGTTTTTCAAAAACAAATAACCTACTAAATAAAGGTTTAATAAATTTTCATGTGCCATCTTATAATTACAATGTTGTTGAGAGTATACATTTAATTATATTACTTCAAATTGCAGAAAATTTAATTGATAAAAAATAAGAATATAATATGAAATTTACAAAATCTAAATAATGAAAGTTTCAAATTTTATAGCCAATAAAATTAAAAAATTAGGAATTAAGGATGTTCCAGTTTTTCAAGGCGGTGCTATTATGAATATTATTGACTCTATAGGAATTACAAAAAACCTAGATTACTTTTGTCCCTATCACGAACAAAGTTTAGCAATGAGTGTTGATGCTTATGCAAGATTAAATGGATTTGGTGTAGGTTGTGTTACAAGTGGGCCTGGTGCAACAAATCTTATTACTGGTGTTTGTTGCTCTTATTATGACTCAATACCATGTTTATTTTTTACAGGTCAGGTGGGTCAATTTCATATAAAAAAGAATAGCTTCCATAGACAAAAAGGATTTCAGGAGACCGATGTTAAAGAATTGTTTTCATCTATTACAAAATTTTCATATCAAATAAAAGATGTTAACGAGGTTGACTTTATAATAGATAAGGCAATACATGTTGCTAAAAGTGGCAGACCAGGGCCTGTAGTGATTGATGTTCCTTACAATATTCAAGTGTCAAAAATTAACTTTAAAAAACTTAAAAAATTTAAGCCAATCATAATAAAAAAAAAAGATAGTAAAATTAAAAATGAAATAAATCATATTTTAAAAAATGTTTATGCAAAAAAAAGACCTGTTATAATTGCTGGTGGAGGGGTTACAATTTCAAAAAATAATGATAATTTTTTGAATTTTGTTAAGAAATTGAATATTCCTTTTGTGACTTCATGGACAAGTCAAGATATAACTAAATACAATAATAAATTATATTTTGGAACCGTTGGTCGTCATGGTAATCAATGTGCAAATGAAATAATAAATAATTCGGATTTAGTGATTGCTCTAGGGTTTAGATTTACACCAAAAGCAATAAATGAAAATTTTGGTTTAAAAGAGAAGATAAAAATTATTTCAGTTGATATTGATCAAATAGAACTCAAAGAAACGATAGTTAAAGTCGAAAATAAAATTAATATGGATTTGAATGATTTTTTTTCATTAATAAAAAAAATAAAATTAAAAAAGATAAATAACATTAGCTGGTTAAAACTTTGTAAAGATTTAAAAGATAAAAAATTTCTTAATAATCTAGAAGATGCATCTAACAAAAAATTAATTAACCCTTATTTATTTTTTCACAAATTATCAGATCATGTAAAGAATGACTCTGTTATTATTACTGATGCAGGAGCAAATTTATGCTGGTGTATGACCAGTTTTAAAATAAAAAGTAAACAAAAGCTTATTTCTGCATGGGGAAACAGTCCAATGGGTTATTCCGTTTCTGCTGGCATAGGTGCTTGCTACGCTCAACCAAAAAGAGAGATAATAGCTTGTATAGGAGACGGGTCTCTAATGATAAATTTACAAGATTTACAATTTTTTAAACATCATAAAAATATTGTTTTAAAAATCATTGTTTTTGACAACGAAACACTAGGAAACACAAAACTAGGGACTCAAGATGCCTTTCAGGGAAGAACTCATGCTAACGATAGAGAAAATGGTTATTATTCGCCAGATATTAAAAAAATGAGTAACGCATTTGACTTGGATTATAATTATTTAAATAAAAATAATAATATAGATAAAACAATAAAAGGTTTTCTTAAAAAGAAAATTTCGTCATTATTACATGTAAAAGTTTCGTCCGATCACAATGTTATAGATCATACAAAAAAATACCTTAACTCATCTTACTCTTTCAAAAAGAATTAAAAATTTCGCTTTTTCGATAAATTAAAAAGTTTGTCAACATGAGCAATGTTATTATTAAAATTATCAAGATCTTAAAAATTTTTTTCAGTGCATAAATCAAGCCAATTGAGCTATTAGTACTGGTAAGCTGCACGCATTACTGCGCTTCCACATCCAGCCTATCAACGTGG
>MDTG01395865.1_pt1 | contig 10899 bp, 8 predicted proteins | sample 811421 | NCBI WGS metagenome assembly MDTG01 (sample SAMN05326645, study PRJNA326480) | marine metagenome | isolation source: seawater | place: Pacific Ocean: South East | collected 2011 | reverse complement strand
CTCCACGCCTGTCTCGGTGCTCGAGAGAACTGGCTCGATGGCATGGTGTGCGTAGGAAAGAAATAGCCTGTCATCGTTAACTGTTACGTCTTCAAGTAACGAGCCGCCCCATTGAGTACGTGTTATGGACCAACCTTCTCGGTACTCAACTTGGACGCAATTCGCTACGAAGGCACTGGCCGTACGGGCGCTCGCTTGAGCTAGAATTTCATTTCCTTTGTCCGTCCCGACCCCCATCACGATCCTAGGGTCGCAATGATCAACGAGCGCGGCGACAGCTTGACCCCAGATTTCTGGCCCGTAATCACTAATTACTGGAGAGTCCAGAACGACTCCCTTCGCAATGCCGTACCGGGCGCAAGTTGCCTCAAAATCTGACTCGAATGTGCCGACAAACACAGCAACAGCGTCTTCATTGAGGCTGAGCGCGAGTCCTGCAGCCGCCGTAAAGGCCTCGTGGGTAGCTGGCGAGATCTCGCCCCGATCATGTTCTGCGACGACATACACGCCAGGCATTTAGAGAACCCCCAGCTCGTCAAGTAGGTCAACAACCTTTACGGCTGCCTCTGGTCCGTTACCCAACATCTCGGTTTCAGTGATCTTTTCCTCTGGCTGATGAAGCCGAACAGTCTGCTGTGCTCCGATGGTCGAAGCGACTTCTGTCACTCTGATCTCGGCCTTCTTGGAGGCAAGTCTGCCCTTCATCGTTGGGTACCTTGGAAGGTTGATCCCTTCCTTGACGCCGAGAACGGCGGGCGTAGGAATTGAGTAAACCTCTACGCCCCCATCGACTTCTCGATTTGCTGTGACCGTCGAATCTTCGATCTCAATTCCTTTAATCCCATTGACAATTGGGCGATCAAGTGCCACTGCTACCCGCACTCCGACTTGGTAGCCACCGGCATCGGCAGATTCATTTCCAAACAGGATCAGGTCAAATTTCTCCGAATCAGCTTCAATTTGCGCGATCGCTTCGGCGATGGAGCTCGCTGTGCGTTGCGGGTCCCAATCCTGCCCAGTGTCATTTAGAAGCAAAACAAATTCACTACCCCCGACGCTTGCTGCGTAGCGGAGTTGCTCTTCAGCTTCGGCTGGTCCAAGAGTTAACACGCACACAGAGCCGCCGTACAGTTCAACTAACTGAGCGGCTTCTTCAAGCGCGCATTCTTCGTGAGGGCTCGTCGTAAATCCAAGATGGGCTGTGTCCACGTTCAGCTCATCGGCAGTCACGTTGATACGTGAGCCGGGAGCCGGGACCCTTTTTACACAGACCAGGATGCGCATTCGATGTCCTTTAGATACAGCGGAGAAGGCGCCTAGGCCTTCATGCGGTCGTTGTTTGGATCAAAAAGTGCCAGATTCGCTCCCGATGCTGCCACCTTCACAGGGTAGGTTTCATTTTGGTACATGACCTGGAGGTCTGTGCCAATTCCGCAAAGCTCAACTGGCAGGTAGGCCATCAACAGGTACTGACCAACTGATGGTGCGTTTCCGGCAGTTGTAACGCGACTAACCCGTCCCTTGGCGTCGACTATCCGATCGCCATCGGGAGTAAGAATAGGTTCGTTTCCAGCACCCATCGGGAAACGTTGGTATCCCGCTTCACAGGTCAGGTCCTCCATAGTGAGCACGCATAACTGAGCACACGGGTCTTCAGCACGTGCTGCGAGATAGGCGTCCTTTCCGATGAATTCAGCTGCCTTGACCTTCGGACGTGCCAAGCCGGCCTCCACCGGCGTGTACTCGTCCTCGAGTTCAGCGCCCATAAGTCGGTAGCCCTTTTCGATCCGACCACTTGTTCCGTAGACGGCGGCACCAACAGGCCGTAGATCGAATTCGATGCCGGCGTCAGTTATTGCGTCCCACAAGGCGAGACCGTGTTGCATGGGGGTGTAAATCTCGAACCCTGCGTCACCCACGTATGAAACCCGGAACATTTCAGTTGGAATACCTGCAATCAACACCTCGCTGTAGGTTCCATAGGGAAATGACTCTTGACTTAGGTCTGATTCAGTAAGTGACGACAACAACTCAATCGATCGTGGTCCCCATACGCCAAGAGTGCACATTGCGTTGGTCCGATTCTCAAATTGAACGGATCCATCGCCAGGAAGATTGTGCCGGAACCAGTACTCGTCGCGGCCTCCGTCGAAGGCGCCTGTAATAATCCTGAAGCGATCTGAAGACAGTCGCAAGATGGTCAGGTCCGATCGAAAGCCACCCGATTCGGTCAGTACCGGAGTGTAGATAGAAGAACCGATCGCGAGGTCGCACTTATTTACAACCATCTTTTCGATGTAGTCAATAACGCCGTGGCCAAAGACCTCGAAAGTTTGAAATGCAGACAAATCGACGATTCCCACGTGGTCTCTCATGTGAAGGTGCTCAGCATCAGAGATGGGCGTCCACCATCGTGCATCCCATTCGTGCTCTCGGCCTTCAATCCCATACTTCTCAACCAAATCAGCGTTCGAGTCATACCAGTGGGGGCGTTCCCAGCCACCAGCTTCGAAATAGAAGGCCCCAAGAGCATCGGTTCTCGCTTTGACCGGTCCGTTCGTGACGTCTCTTCGGCTGGCCCACTGTTCGCGAGGGTGGACTATTCCGTAGGTCTTGTTGAAGTGTTCCTCCGCTCGAGCTTCGATGTGGTGAACATTGCGCTGTTGAGGGTAGAACCGCGTAATGTCTGCACCATGGGGGTCGGTTACGTCGGGGTACCCGTGAGTCATCCACTCCGCCATAAGCCGCCCGACGCCGGGGCCTTCCTTTATCCAGACGGCGGCGGCGGACCAGAGATTTTCGACTTCAACCGTTGGACCTAACACCGGATTGGCATCTGGGGTTAAGGACAACAGCCCGTTGATGGCGTACTTGATTTCGCCGTCCCCGAGAAATTCCATCAGTTCAATGGCTTCCTCCATTTGCTGATCAAAGTCGTCGGCGGTGAAGGGCATTTCTGTTGGGCTTAGCGCCGCCTCGTCATTAGACGGAATTTCGTCGACGCGATGCAGAATTGGTCTGTGAGCATAGGAACCAACTTCCATAGAGCCGGCCGTCTGCCGTTCATAACAAAACGTGTCCATGTCTCTGACAATTGGGTAAGCAAGTTCTTGTTGAGTTTCGACAAGAACATCGAACGGGCCTACGTCTGCCATCTGATGGACGGCAGGCGTTAAAGGAATCGTCGCTCCGGCCATTTCCGCGATGCGCGGGCTCCAGACCCCGCAGGCGACGACCACAGTCTCGCACTCGACTCGACCTCTATCGGTAACCACCGCTACCACGCGAGGCTTGTTGCGTCCCTCGCCAGTCTCGATATCTAGAACTTCTGTGTTTGCAAATACTTGCAGATGCCCAGCGTCTTGAGCCTTTTTGCGCATCTGTGTACCAGTTTCGAGTGAATCCACGGCACTGACACTTGGCGTATGGAATCCTCCGAGTATGACGTCTTCGGAGACAAAGGGCACTAACTCCTTAACTTCGCTAGGGGTTAGTAGTGAAGAGGGAATCCCCCAACACTTTGCTGAGGTCATGCGGCGCTTGAACTCCTCCATTCTTTCTGGCGTTCGGGCGACTTCAATTCCGCCACAGGTATTTTGTAGACCCATTTCCTCATATTGGCGCTGGCTTTCGAGCGTTAGATCAACGATTTCTTTCGAATGATCAACCGGGAATATGAAGTTGGATGCGTGGCCAGTGGAACCGCCGGGATTCGGTAGCGGACCTTTGTCGAGAAGCACTATGTCTTCCCATCCCATGTCACTGAGATGGCTTACCAGGCAGTTACCAACGATGCCTGCGCCAATCACGACACATTGGGCTTCTTTCGGGAAATCGCTCACTGTTGGTCCTCTTTGCTCTGTGATAACTGGTCTAGGGAGGCGGGCCAAGGCTACACGCCGCCCACGTTAGTCAGGGAACTGGCCGGGTCTACAAAGCAAACGGCCAGATGAAGGTTAGGTATTCTGTATGATGGAACTGTTCCGTAGAACGAAACAATAACCTTCATTCGGACATGCTGTCTACGACCGGCTCGACGCTTACCGGTTTCAAGCCTCAAGGCGGCAGTACGCTAGGAAGTAGGGCTAAATGGCAATTCCAAGTGACCTCGAAATCGCTAACGCTGCTGACTTAAAGCCACTGACGGCTATCGCGGATTCAGCAGGTATTCCACATGAGTTCCTAGAGCTCTACGGATCAGGTGCAGCGAAAATACAGCTGGAAGCAATCGACGCGCTCAAGGATCGCGATAATGCTAAATATGTCGTGATCTCAGCCATCACGCCAACGCCTCTAGGCGAAGGCAAGACCACGACCACCGTAGGTCTCGGCCAGGCGTTTAAGCACATTGGCCGATCCGCAACGGTTGCGATCCGCCAGCCCTCGATGGGTCCCACCTTTGGCATCAAAGGCGGAGCGGCGGGGGGCGGCTACAGCCAAGTCGTTCCGATGGACTTGTTTAACTTGCATCTAACCGGCGATATGCATGCGGTGACCGCGGCCCACAACATGTGTGCGGCAGTTCTCGATGCTCACCTCTTTCACGGAAATGACCTCGGACTCGATCTCCACAACATCACTTGGAGACGCGTTCTGGATATCAATGACCGCTCCTTGAGGAACGTGACCCTGGGCCTTGGTGGACGACTGGACGGCATCCCGCGCGAAAGCGGCTTCGATATCACAGCGGCGTCAGAGGTGATGGCGGCGCTTGCGTTGGCAACGTCTCTACAAGATTTACGGGTCAGGATGGGCAACATAGTTGTCGGTTATACAAGCGCGAACACGCCGGTGACGGCGGAAGAGCTTGGAGTCGCGGGAGCGATGACCGTCATTTTGCGCGAAGCGATCAAACCGAACCTGATGCAGACGCTCGAGGGCACCCCAGCGTTAGTCCACACTGGGCCCTTCGGAAATATTGCGACCGGCAATTCCTCAATCATCGCCGATCAGATCGGAATAAAGAGCGGCGACTTCTTGTTAACCGAGGCAGGCTTCGGAGCAGACATGGGGGCCGAACGCTTTTTCAATATCAAATGTCGTTACTCAGGGTTGAGTCCAGACGCTGCTGTCTTGGTGGCCACGGTGCGCGGCCTTAAGGCCCACTCGGGTAACCACAAAATCGTTGCAGGGCGTCCGTTACCGGAAGCCTTATTGGCAGAGAATCCCGACGAAGTACACGCGGGCGGTGACAACCTGAGAAAGCAGCTCGAAAATATGAAAATTCATGGCGTTACTCCCGTCGTTGCGATCAATACTTTCCCCGAAGACAAAGAAGCGGATTTGGCCGCTATCGCTGAAATTGCCACTGAGTATGGAGCTTTGTCGGCTCGTTGCACCCACTTTGCCGATGGTGGCGCCGGAGCGACTGAGCTAGCTGAGGCGGTTTCCGAGGCAGCCGAGGAGGAAAGTAGCTTTGCGCCGCTATATGGCGATGAAATGCCCCTCAGGGACAAAATTAGGACCGTTGCGCAACGCGTCTACGGAGCCGAGGATGTTTCGTTTACGGCTCAGGCCAACAAGCAGCTCAACGGCTACGAGGAAAATGGTTTTGGCCATTTGCCCGTCTGTATCGCTAAGACCCATCTGTCGATATCTTCGGATCCGAAGCTATTAGGAGCGCCCACCGGCTGGACACTACCTGTGCGCGAAGTCAGGGCGTCTGTTGGCGCCGGTTTCGTATACCCGATTTGCGGTGACATGCGAACCATGCCTGGCTTGGGTAAGAATCCAGCGGCCCACAATATTGACATCGACGCTGACGGCAATATCGTCGGATTGAGTTAGAGGAGTCCACATGCCTCTATTTCAGAGCCGAGGAAGCAATGCCGCTGGACAGGCAATACGGAAGCGTTTATTGCTCGCCGCCCGATTTGAGGTTATTCCTCTCAAAAACCTTGAAGCTCAGATTGAATACTTGCCGGAGGGAGCATCAGTCTCCGTCACTGCCTCTCCAGCTAAGACTTTGGAAGACACTTGGGACCTGAGTAGGAAGCTCTTTGACCGTGGCTTCAAACCTGTTCCTCATTTGGCGGCAAGGATGTTGACTAGCGAGGCGCAGCTTGCAGCCCTGATTAAAGGCCTCAGGGATATCGAGGCCACCGAGCTTTTTTTGGTCGGCGGAGATGCTCCGGATCCCTTTGGGCCATTTGTTGACTCCATTGAGGTACTTCGCGCGATCCTGGACTTGGACCATGACCTGAAACACATTGGGGTTACCGCCTACCCGGATGGCCATTCCTTTATTAGCGACGAACTGTTGCGTGACTCTCTGCATGTAAAGCAGCAGCTACTGAAGTCTGCGGGTATCGCCAGTCATGCGTCGACACAGATGTGTTTCGATCCAGGTGTAGTTCGTGGTTGGCTCGAGCGAGAACGCGCGGCTGGTATGACCATGCCTGTGCATCTAGGAATACCGGGTGCTGTGGACCGCGCGAAGTTGCTATCGATCGGAGCACGCTTAGGGGTTGGTGCCTCATTACGCTTCCTTAAAAAGAATAGATCGACGGTCGCCCGGCTGTTCTCGCCGGGCGGTTACGACCCGAATAAGCTCCTAGGTCCTTTGGCAGGGGACCTCGAGTCACTAGAGGTCGATGGCCTCCATATCTTCACTTTCAACCAGATAGCGGCTACTGAAGCCTGGCGGCAAGCTAGTTTGCAAGGCCTGTAGCGGCTGCGCCACAGGTTCCAATCAGCTTGAAGTCAGTAGGTCCACTGTAATGACACTCGGGATTGCTTCGAGGTCCTTGACAGTGTCAGGGCTGGGGGTTTGCGACACCCTGATCGTGGCAACCGCAGCTACAGTGCCCAGGCCCTCAAAGATTTCGTTCCGCATTTGTTGGACGTTAAGGCCGGCTGATCCAAGACACGACAGAACGGAGGCGAGCGCTCCAACCTCGTCCTTGTGCCGGACAGCGATGGCGCATTCTCCCAGGGGTCGAACAGCAATGTTCACACAATTCGGAGGCACCCCATTTTCGTAGCCGTCAATGGTTCGAACCACCCCTCTCGCAACGGCGGTCCGCGCCTGATCAGTCGAAGCACCTATGTGATGGGTCCCTACGAAGCTCTCAGATAGCGCAACCGGTGGCATCCACGAAGTGTTCGCTTGACTCGGCTCAGCTTCATAGACATCGAGCCCAACACGCAGGTCGTTTGTCTGCATTGCTTCAGCTAGAGCTTCTTCGTCCACCAAGCCACCACGGGCAGTATTCACTAAAATCGCGCCGCGCTTCATGTTTGCGAGGAACTGCTTATTGACGATGTGTTTGGTGTCATGTGTAAGGGGAAGATGCAGCGTCACTATGTCGGCTACTGCGAGAAGCTCCTGAGTGCTGGCGTGCCAAATAACGCCACTCTCAGAAAGAGAACTGGTGGTCTCAGGGTCTCGATCATCTCGACGTAGACCGTGGACGACGAGGCCGAAGCTTGCGGCTCTGGTGGCTACTTCTTGGCCGATGCTGCCAAATCCTAAGATCCCTATGTTTCTGCCTTTTAGGCCACTGGCCTTGGAGTACCTAGCTTTATCCCAAGTTGACCGCTTAAGGTCGGCCGTCGACTCCGGAATTAGTCTGTCAAGCGCCAGAATTAGTCCCATTGTGAGCTCTGCAACGGCCACAGCGTTTTGGCCTGGCACATTGCAGACATAGATACCGAGCTCGCTAGCTGCTTCGACGTCGATCGTGTCGGTACCAGCACCGGCGCGGATAATTAAACCCAAGTCAGGCGAAGCTTCCATCATTTCCCGGGTGACTCTTGTGCTTCTGACGATAAGGACATCCGCGTTAACGGCCTCTTCGGCGGCGAGCGCTGCATCGTCGCGGCCGGCTACTACACATCGATGCCCTTTGCTCTCCAGCAGAGCTAGCTCAGACTCCTCGATCGCGTCAGCGAAAAAGAGCAACATATGGTCCTCCGCTCATCATCCGAATACGGATAGGAGGTGACCCCGCCGGACACAAACGGTCAAGACGAGCGGCCAAGCCAGGCATGGAATAAGGGCATCTGCTAGGTGAGAAGTTCATTCAGGTCACCTGCGACGAGGAAAAGGAGCAGCAGAATTACTGAAAGGTTAATGACCGCCATGGGCACCTTCCAGCGCCGATTACCTGACCAGAAGCGTCTAATACTCAGAACGTTGGCTGCGATAGCCACAGTCCCTAAGCACAGCCCAACCCACGGTCCGACGCCAGAGCTAATTCCGACAAGTGGAGCGAAAAAAGGCAGAATTACATAAGTCAGCCCGCAACGAACACCAGAGACGACCATCGAGATACTGAACGTGCGAGTTTGAGCTTCACTCAGTGAAGCCACAACGGTTTTGGTCATTCGATCTGTTCTTTAGCCTCGTCAGAGATAGTTAGCGGTGGAGATAACCCCGCAACATGCAGTCCTCCGGGGACAACGGTAACTGCTTGAGGCAGGGAACCCACGTCTTCTCCGTCTGATCTCAATCCGCAATTTGTATTGTCCTGGGAATTTCTCAAGGTGAGATGCAGGCTTTCAGCTTTAATAATTTCGACCGCTGGGTGGTTGACATGGGTGCCCTTGAAGGTCTTGGGGAGCATACGTAAAAGGTCCAGAGCGGAGGTATCACGGACGATGACGACATCGGCTTCTCCGTCGAATGGCTTGGCATCCGGAGCGATCTGCATTCCACCACCGAAGGCCCGGGTGTTCGCTATGGCGATCATCAAGCATTCACCCCCTATCTCCGCGCCATCGACGACCAACTCGAACTGATACCTTTTCAGGTTTGCTAGCTCGCGAAGCGTCGCCAAGGTGTACCGGCTGGAGCCGCGAGGCCATGACATATTTTCGGCCCTGATATTTACGGCTGCTGAGAATCCGGCAGTGGCAATTGTTGCGCCATACGTCGGAGCTTCGCTCTCTCGTTCGAACCGCAAGACATCTACTCGTTGGGTAGGCCCTATTGCTGCCTGAGTAGACATGCGCAGCCCTATTGGAAGATCAAGCCCAAAGAAGAAGTCGTTACCAGTACCAGCGGGCACAATGCCGAGGGTGGCTGATGTTTCGGCGCAGCTTTGAACCAAGTGATGAATCAGGCCATCGCCCCCGACGCCGACCAGGTGCCTTCCGTCCTTTATGGCGTTCCTGACGATCTCGTTGCTATGGACAAGGTCTATCGGCTGGTGGTGATCGACATCGCACTCGAGGGAGCGGAGAATTTCTGAGACCTTTTCACCCTGAGCCGCGGCGCGGCCTCGGTTCGCATATTTGTTTGTAATAACAGTGACTCGTTGATGTGCTTCTTCGGGGCTCTGGTTCATAGGCCAATAATCGATTGTTAAGGTGACTTCATTATTATCCGGTAAGTCGCCCTCGCGGGTGCTTACCTTTTACCCGATGAGAGGTTCAAGTGTCAGGTGCTTTAGACGGTATCCGAGTCCTAGATTTATCTACCCTCGTGCAAGGCCCCCAGGCGGCCGCAATGTTGCACGATTTGGGAGCCGAAGTAATTAAAATTGAACTGCCCGAAATTGGTGACATGGGTCGACACGTCGGCGTCATCGAAGAGCTCGGCACATCAGTATTTTGGGAGGCTTGTAACCGCGGCAAGCGCTCGGTGACGCTGGACCTCAGGACTGATGCTGGTCGAGAAGCCTTTCTGAAGCTGGTGCAAATTTCAGATGTTGTCTTATCGAACTTTCAACCTGGCACGCTGGATGGTTGGAACCTCGGGTACGAAGATTTAGCCGAGGTGAATCCGGGCATAATCTGGGCCGCAGGGAGCTTCTTGGGGCCTACAGGACCGGATGCTTTACGCGAGGGAGCAGACATCGTTGGCGAAGCCGCCGGCGGAGTTATAGCCGGGATTGGGAACGATAACGAGCCGGTCACGACGGTTGCGTCCTTACTAGCCGACCACTGCGGGTCCCAGAACCTGCAAACTGGAATCCTTGCTGCGCTATTCGCTCGCGAACGGACTGGTCGTGGTCAACGCGTGGACGTGAGTCTGCTTGGCGGCCAAATCTGGATGCAAGCGCCCGAGTACACACACTATTTCCTGACGGGTGAACTTGCGGGCCGCTCAAACGGCGGTCACCCGCTGGTCCACGCGTTATACGGTGTATTTCCGACGGCTGACGGTGCTCTTGCCATGGCGGGTTGTCCTGAACACCTGTGGGAAGGGATGTGTCGAGCTATAGAGAAACCGGAATGGATTGATCACCCCACCTACAACCAGTACTTCGTGACCAAGGAAATAGCCCGCGAAATGAGACGCGACTTCATTGAAATATTTAGTCAACGGTCAACTGACGAATGGGCGCAGCGTCTCAGTGCAGAAGAGCAGAGATTCTCCCCGGTCCGTTCACACGACCAGGTGGCAGCGGACCCTCAATCATTCGCTAACGGTTACATAGTTGAGGTTGAGCACCCTCAGTTCGGCACAGTGAACATGGTTGGATGCCCGATTCAGATGTCCGATACCCCTACCAGATTTGGAGTCGAGGCTCAGCAGCTCGGACAAGATACCGAAATGGTTCTTGTGGAAGCGGGCTATGAATGGGACGAGCTTGAGACTCTTCGCGAGCGAGGCGCGTGGTAGCCGTTGAGGTCATCCCAGAGGGCCGAACGGCAAGTGGAGCGCACAGACAACGGCCGCTTGTTGCTGGAGTAAATCACCGTCTGCCTCTATCCGCAGGTAACTCCAAATTCCGAGACTGATGAGCACCGCGACCGTTGAAACGGCGGCGCCGACGGTTTTACGGGCCCTCCACAGCCGGGAAAGAGTCCCAGTATTTCGGGGTGCTACCTGGTCATACGGGTCCTCGTTTATGAAGAGGTGGATTACCGCGGCGCATAGACCGAGCACGGCGGCCAACCACCAGTATCCGGAGTACGAGCCATACGCGTCCCGATAGACACCGGCCCCGT
>MDTG01375765.1_pt1 | contig 10899 bp, 7 predicted proteins | sample 811421 | NCBI WGS metagenome assembly MDTG01 (sample SAMN05326645, study PRJNA326480) | marine metagenome | isolation source: seawater | place: Pacific Ocean: South East | collected 2011 | reverse complement strand
GTGACCAGCACCTGAAGGCATATGCATGAATGCATATTCGCGCTTGCGGGTGTGTTTCTCGATGACCTCAATGATGTTCTGGCTGCAATAACAGGGCGTCAGCCAGCTCATCTCTTCATATTCAAATTTGAGCTTGTTTCTGCGTGCGATTGTCGACAGGACGCGCTGACAGGCATTGGCCAGGTCGCGCATCTTTTCTCCATCCAGATCCCGCCCCACAATGGTAAAATCCACGGCTCCCGGAACCGTGTGAGGAAATCCCGGTTTCAACTCAACAAAACCGATCGTGATTCGGGACGTATCAGTTCCCTCCTCGTCGATGATACGCGGGATTTCGTGAGCAAACTCAACCAGGCCCGTAAACGCGTCCGAGCGCATATCCATTGGCGCTGTCCCGGCATGACCAGCCTTGCCGATCAGCTTGACCTTCCATTTGAAGACACCTGAAATCCCCGAGACAATCCCGATAGGGATCTTTGTCATGTCCAGAACTGGCCCCTGTTCAATGTGGAGCTCCAGAAATGCCTTGATCTCTTCAGGGCGCCTATGGGCATGCATGGCATCGCGATAATCAAACCCACACGCCTGCATGGCATCCTTGAGATAGACCCCGTCTGCGTCTTTCGCCTGCTCCAACCATTCAAGTGTCAAATCGCCGGTCAGGGCCTGAGCCCCCAGCATGCCGCCAAAACGGCCCTCTTCCTCACTGGTCGCGATCACTTCAACGGCATAATCAAGTTGGATATCGTTTTCGGCCACCACACGCAGGCATTCCAACCCGGCAACAACCCCCAACACGCCGTCAAAAATGCCTCCAGCGGGCACAGAATCAAGATGAGAGGCTATGATCACCGCTGGCCCGGTCTGCGGACCGTAACGACCAATGACATTGCCGGCACCATCAATGCGGGTGGCCAGATTGTTGGCCTCAAACTGCTCTTTCAACCAATGGCGCGCATCCATATCCGCCTTGGTAAAACCTTGTCGAAAAACGCCCTTGTCACTTCCTTCGCCACCGAACTTTGCGACAGCCATGATGTCGTCTTCGATACGTTTTATATTGATGTCAGGCATGATGTCCGCGATTCTGATTGCTGGATTCGAGACTGCATGATGCACTGTCATGGCACCGCGCCTCAAGCCCCGTCATTCAGAAGCAGTTTGCCCAACAAAAAAGGCAGCCCCCGAACAGTCAGCTCAAGGGTTGCCTTTTTTATTCTGGATGGGTTTTCAGGGTCCAGTTGCCTGACACCCTGGTGGTTTCACATCCGGATCAGACGACCGTCGGCAGCGCTTTGCAGAAGCGTTCCACATCAGCGATCTTGCCCATGGATACCCGTGACCAATCCACATAATCCATATACTGACCGCGGATCATGATCTGCTTTTCCGCCAGGGCCTTTTGAATGTCATTGGCTGGTTTGCCGGATTTGAAGTAGACGAAATTCGTGCTGGAAGGCAGATAGGTCATATCCAGAGCATCAAGCGTGGTTGTGATCATGTCGCGCGCTTCCTTGACCTTCGATTTTGAATAATCAACGAACGCCATGTCATTGTAGCAGGAGATCGCTCCCGACAGGCCGGTTCCAGCAATCCATGACATCGCCGTGGACCGGATCTTTGCCGAGGTTTCCGGAGCCGCAATCGTGTAACCGACGCGAATCCCGGCCATCCCATAGATCTTGGAGAATGTGCGCGAAACGATGACATCATGCCCATCCTTCACCAGCCCGATACACGTGTTCGCATCCGGGTCATCCGCCAGTTCCATATAGGCTTCATCCACAAGCACCGTTGTTTTCTTGGACATGCGGGTGACTGCAGCCTTGATAGCTGCCGGGTCTGACAGCATTCCCGTGGGATTGTTGGGATTACAAAGCTGCACCAGGCCTGTTTGCGGCGTGACAGCCGCTTCAATTGCAGCAAGGTCAACGCCCATATCCGGAGTGAGTGCAACCCGACTGATCGTGGCCATACCCAGATTCTGAGCGTAAAGAGCCGTAGTGTCCCAGAACAGACGCGGTGCCACAATCGGCCCCTTCGGTCCATACATCAAGGCAATCGCGCAAAGCGCCTCGCCAGAACCTGTCGTGATTGCAATCATATCGGGCGTAACGCCGTGACGCTCTGCAATCAGCTTGGCGAGCTCTTCATAAGCGACACCGGGATAGTAAGCCCCTTTTTCTGCGGCATAGGCGATACCCTTCTTGGCCGATTTTGCCGGGCCATATGGGTTTTCGTTTCTCGACAGCAATGCGACGCCAGATTCCGGACCGAGCAACTCGCTCCCATCAGATGCCTTATGTGCGGGAAACGCACCGACTGCCTCTGCAGCGCTTGCTTCCGTGGTTTGTGCAGCGGTCGCGCAACCGCCCAGTCCAGCGATCGTGGCTCCCGCGCCGAATGAAAGCAAAGAGCGTCTTGAAAAATCAAAAGCCAATGGAGAATCCTCCTCATAGGTTACGTTAGTGTCAGTTGTTCTTGATTGCTCGTTCATTCGCCACAACGAGTCCGTGCTCTGTGGCGACATTCTCCTGAGCTGCGAAAGTGTTGTGCACAACCAGCGCGGATGTAACGATCAGATAGACGCCAAAGACGCGTTTCAGGATCGGTCCATTCATGCTGTGCGCTGCTTTTGCGCCCAAAGGCGCGGTGATGAACGACATGGTCGTGATGGCCGCCAGGGCGACATAGTTGACATAGCCGAAAGACCCCACCGGCAAAGGCCCGTGATTGGCGAACAATCCGATCAGGGCAAACCCGATGGCACCGGGAATTGCGATGACCACACCAAATCCGGCAGCAGTCGCCACGGCTTGATGTATGGGACGCCCACACAAGGTCATGACAAGAACCGCGATCGTGCCTCCGCCAATGCCAAGGAGCGCGGAAAATGCACCGAGGAAGCTGGCAATGACTGCCAGTGCGACACCTTTCGGCATTTCGGTCGCAACCGGCTTTTCAGGACGCAATCTTGGCAGAAGAAAATAGATCCCCATCAGAAACACGCCGATGGAAAAAATCCATTTCAAAGAGCGCCCATCGACAAAGAGTGCCAGCACAATGCCCAATGCGGCCCCGATGACCAGCCAGGGCGTCCAGTCCCGAATGACCTGGAAATCAACAGCACCTCGCTTGTTATGCGCATGAATGGATCGCGCCGAAGTGACGATGATGGTTGCCAGTGAAGTACCGATCGCAACATGTGTCACGACGCTTGGGTCGACATTGAAGGCCGTAAATACGGCAAGAAGCGCGGGAACGACGACGAACCCTCCGCCAATACCAAACAAACCAGCAGCGAAACCCGCTGCCAAACCCGCTACCATCAGCACTGCAATGAGCTGAACCAGCTGAGCTATTTCCATGATTTTGCTCGCAATCGAGACGCCATCACACAGCGTCCACCTTGGTGGGAATTCAATCCGAAATGCCGTAGCAAGGAGGCGTGTTTCCAACGCCTCCTTGCTCGGCTTTTAGGTTTCAGCACGCCTGAAAGCAGCGCCCTGAAAGGCTTCATTCATTAGAAGTTTGCCGATGCTTTCAGGTAGTAATACCCCCCCTGCCAATCGACGATTGAATCTGAGCGATAGACACGACCACAGCAGGAGTCGCCAACTGATGGGTCTGCTTTATCCGGGTACTCATCGGTGATGTTGCGAGCACCAATGGCAACTGAGAAACCGTCTTCAAACTGGTAAGAAGCTTCCAGATCGAACTGAACGACCGGATCAAATTCCTGGATCACATTCAGATTGGTGTCCCCATTTTCATATGAACCATAGTAGTTGGCCCGTGCAAGCAGGTTGAAACCACCTGGAAACTCGTGATCGACTGTGAAAACGCCCCGGAATTCTGGCGTGCCATTTTCAAAGTCAAACGTGTCTTCCGTGTTGAAAACCAATGTCGGGTCACTATCAAACTCGGTCTTGTTGTAGTTCAGGGACCCCGTGAAACCAGTTGAGCCAGCGGCCCAATCGGCTGCGTAGGTCACAACAAAGTCAGCACCCGTCGTAACCGTGTCAAAAGCGTTGGCGAAGTAGAATACTCCACCGATGGATTCAGCGCCCGCAACACCGGCAGCCGCCAAGGCAAGATAGTTGTCATAGGCCGCTCCAGAAGTCGGGTCGGTGGACACGTCTCTTGTTGACACAGCATTTACCCGGTCCTCGAGCTCAATGCGGTAGAAGTCCAAGGTAAATGTGAACGCATTGAAGTTGGAGGTTGCCCCCAAGGTATAGTTGGTCGACTTTTCAGGATCGAGAGGATCGGCTCCCAACGCCCCTGCAACGGATCCCCCTGCTGGGAACAAACCAGTTGCTACGGGAAAGCCGTTAGGCAGGCGCGTGGAAACATTGGTTGTCCCTTGTTGCCCTGGTGTCGGTGCACGGAAGCCTGTTCCCACAGATCCTCTGAGCGCAAAGAAATCACTGAATTCATAGCGCGACGCCAGCTTCCAGACGACTTCAGCGTCAAAGTCTGAATAGTTCTCGTAACGTGCTGCACCCTGCATGAACCAGGAGTCAGTGATGTCCGCACTCAAATCGGCGTAGACTGCGTAGGATTCACGCTCATAGGTACCGGAAAATTCGGGAGAATATCCAGGAAACCCGTTCGAACCCACACCGACAACCTGATAGACAGGATCGCTGGTATCGGCACAATCAAGGCTGGACCCCGCCGCGATGACTGCCAAACCAGCTGCCGTCGGAGTTAAAGCGTCACAAAAGCCCCAAGGGTCTTGCGATGCATATGGGCCAGCAGCGTAAGAGGCCTGATCACCACCGACAAGTTCATAGGATTCTTCCATATAGCTCAGACCAAATGCGAACACCGCTGGATTGGCGAGGCCAAAGTCCAGATCCTTGGCGAAATCACCCTGGAACTGCATTTCCTCGTTGATCAGGTCACCCGGGTGGAAAGCCGTGGGAGAATCTGGCCCCATGGATGGGTTGATGGTGTTGAACAGGTCATACTTGATTTCATTCCGGCCATAACGACCCGAAAAGTCATAGGCAAATCCCGGCATGAACTCGCCTTCAATGCCGCCTACAACCGAGTAATCGATCACTTCACCCGCAAAACGTGGTGCGAAACCGCCTGGGAACTTCTCAAGCGGACTGTATATGGAGCCATCGGCCTCACGCAGGTCCTGGATCGTTCCATTGTTCGGATAGCGATAGAAGAATGAGCCACTCGCCTCACTGTGAGAATAGTTGGCGAACCCGTAAAGACTTGTCGAATCATTCAGATCATAGCCTGAGTTCACGAACATTCTCACCGCTTCGGATGGTGGCTGTCCCCAAGGCTGAACCTGATCACTTCCATGAACTTCGTTCGCTGATGCGATTGCGGCTTCATAATAAGCATCGGAAGGTGCGCTATAAAGGGAACTGTCAGGATCAATACAGAACCAGCTTTCGCAATATTGCGACCCGCGGTATGTGGCATTGGTCTTGGAGTATTCCACCGAAGTATTGATGAAACCGGCATCGTTCAGGTTTATCCCGAAATTTCCGGCCAGAACCTTGGTAAAGCCATCCCCCTCATAGTGCTGACCGATGTCAGCGGTAATCGTTCCGCCTTCGGCATCATCCTTCAGAATGAAGTTGATCACACCGGCAATGGCGTCAGATCCATACTGGGCAGCCGCACCATCACGCAACACTTCGACAGATTGAAGGGCAATGGCGGGGATGGTTGCAATATCTGGCCCCTGCGAACCGGAGCCACCGATCTGAACCAGTGCTGCACGGTGGCGGCGCTTTGAGTTTACCAGAACCAGCGTCTTGTCGGTCGGCATGCCGCGAAGTGACGCCGGACGAATAAAGGTTCCACCGTCAGAAATCGGCTGACGCGATAGCGTATAAGAAGGAACAAGTGTTTTCAGGATGTCATTGGCGTCAGTAAAGGGAACGGCTGACAGTTCTTCATCACTCAACACATCGATCGGAACAGCTGAGTCGTCTACAGATCTGGGTTTACCCCTCACCCCCGTGACAACGATTTTCTCCTGAACCGAGACCTCTTCATCTTCCTGCGCGAAACTCACTCCGACGCAAAGGTTTGCGAAAACGCAAGATGATACCAATATTTTCCGAAAACTCATATATTTCCCCTCTTCACAGGCAAACTCGCCCATCCTCAGAATGGGCAATCAATTCATCGCATTTTCCCTATTTACGCCGATATATCCGACTTATATTTTATCTATTCATTCACATGTTTTGAGAACGTGAAAACAATATACAACTTAACACCTATACTATCATAGGTGGCAATACTTTAAGTGGTGCGAATACTACTTACCCCTGATCGCAACCTATACTTATGCAAGCACCGAGGGGTCTCTGTCATAAATGTTTAATCGAAGGTCAGCATCAAAGTTTTCAAAGCCGCTCAGAAATGGTGCACATCAACACATCAGCGAACGTTTTTTAAACAATCCAGCCATCAGGGGCGCTCATCCTGTAGGTGATTTGCAGGATTACCACACCCCTGAATTGAATTACACCCATCCGGAGTCATGCATGCGCATCTCCACATTGACGTTTGCCTCTCATGCTCGTCTTCTATCTGCTCAACGGCTTCATCGAACATGACTGCGGGACTCAAAGTGACAATATTGGAAACCATTGTGGCAGCGGCCGCCAACTGGATCTGGGGGCCGCCTCTGGTACTGCTTGTGACGGGCGCAGGCCTGTTCTTTTTCCTTTACTCACGCCTGCTGCCATTTCTTCGTCTCCCGCTGGCGCTCGCGATCTTGAGTGGACGCCATGACAATTCGGACGACCCAGGTGTCCTGCAACATTTCCAGGCACTGACAGTCGCCCTCGCCGCGACGATCGGAATGGGGAATATCGCTGGCGTGGCGGTTGCCATCAAAATTGGGGGACCCGGCGCAATATTCTGGATGTGGGTATCTGCAATCCTTGGAATGGCGACCAAGTATTTCACCTGCTCGCTCGCTGTCATGTATCGCGGCAAGGATTCGATGGGAGAGACGCAGGGCGGCCCGATGTATGTAATTGTCGAGGGGCTGGGGAAGAAATGGAAGCCGCTGGCGATCTGGTTCTGCATCGCAGGCATGGTCGGCTGCCTTCCCATGTTCAACGCGAACCAGATGACGCAATCCATCAGAGACATATTGTTGGAACCGACCGGAATGGCGTTGAGTCAGTCAAACCTGGTCATTGGCATGGGATTGATGGTGTTGACGGCCTTTGTCGTTCTGGGCGGGCTCAAGAGAATTGGCGACGCAACATCGCTGCTGGTCCCATTCATGGTGGTCATCTATGTGATCGCCGTTCTGGGCATTATCCTGCTGAACATCAGCGACGTTCCCAGATATGTCGTCCTGATCTTCACCGATGCATTCAAGGCCGACTATTTCACCGGCGATTCCATATTTGGAGGTGCATTGGGCGGGCTCATTCTACTTGGTGTCAGACGTGCCGCCTTTTCAAACGAAGCCGGATTGGGAACAGCCCCCATGGCGCATGGCGCTGCCAAGACCAGCCAACCTGTTCATGAGGGGCTCGTCGCCATGCTTGGCCCGCTGATTGACACCTTGGTCGTTTGCACCATGACCGCACTCGCCATCCTGATGACCGGAGTTTGGCAAACCGGAGAAGCCAATGGAGTTTCATTGACAGCCAGCGCATTTGAAAGCGCCTATCCTGGCTTTGGATCATACATACTCCTGATCTGCGCTTTGTGCTTTGGTATATCGTCGCTCTTTTCATATTCCTATTATGGAATGAAATGCTTTTCCTTCATTTTTGGGGCGCAACGGTCAATTATCTACCAGTTAATATATATATCGACCATATTCATTGGTGCCATCTCTTCAATGGGATTGATACTCAATATCATCGATTTCAGTTTCGCCATGATGGCAATACCCACCCTGCTCTCGACGATTATATTATCTCCAAAGGTAATTTCAGAGACGCGTCGATATTTTTCAGTCGCGTCTCCACCCCAAGCCCAGGCGAGTTCCTCGGGAAAATGAACCAAATGTATCAGAGCAGGCTTTTACCCATTCGCCAGACAGGGACTTCAATGCCATCAACAGGGGCAGCCATCCCCTTTTCAATTATGTGGTAACCACATGCTTCATAGAGCGGAACACCAGCCATGGTTGCGCCCATTTCGATTCTCGTGAACCCTTCCTGCCGAGCCGCAGCCTCCCCCAATGACAGGATGAGCCGTCCAACTCCTTTGCGCGTATGATTGGGGTGCGTATACATGGCCCTGATCTTGGCAGGCTCGGTTTCAGGATCAAGCAGACGCTCGTCTCTGAGGGCAGCAGAGTGATCTCCACCATAAAGGGTTGCCCGTCTCGACCACCCACCACAGCCCGCCATCTCGCCGGTCAATTCATCCTCGACAATGAAATAGGTGCGATCCCGGATCAGTGACGTATCGAGCCCCATTGAGCCGCGACTGGCAGAAATTTGCGCAGGTGTCAGAACCCCCTTTTGCAATTCCGCAATCGCAACATCCATCAGGGCCCTGATACTGTCGAGATCCGCTTCCGTCGCCAATCGATGTGAAAGCGGAGCATTGCGGTCTGGCATGGGTGAAAGGTCCATTCTCTGACAGGAAGCCAAACCCAACAAAACCTTACACTTCAAGACAAGTCATCTGCCGGGAGTTTGCGGTATTGCGATAGTGCCTGCCTGTATTCTGGCCAGCATGGTTCGCAATTGTGGTCGCAGAGTGCTTTTGATCAGTAGATCACCGCAGCAGTGGCGCATGCGCCGAATATCCGCAAAGCAATATTCCCAAAGAGTGGTAGGCCCGGAGGGATTTGAACCCCCAACCAAACCGTTATGAGCGGTTTGCTCTAACCGTTGAGCTACAGGCCCGACGCAACGGTCCGCCAACATACAGCAATGTTCATCGGCGTGAAGCCCGGAATCAACAGATTATTGCGTCATCTTCTCATGCAGATTTGACATGAACCCGCCGCATTGGCGTGCGTTGTATACTCACCCACAATTACAGAAGGGAAAAGGCATGAAACGCCACACCAGCCTACTCGCAATTGCAGCCATTAGCTGCATAGGTTGCGCCGCATCACCCTTGCCAGTTCAGGCTCAACAGGTATCGCCAATGATGGAAAGCCCGACAATTCAGCAGGAAACCACAATGTCCCTGACCGGCGAAGGCTCTGTTAAGGCCACGCCCGACATCGCTACCATCTCACTTGGCGTCAGCATCGATGCAGAAACAGCCTCAGCCGCCATGAAGCAGCAAGCTTCGCACATGAGCGGCGTGTTCGCTGCAATGGAAAAGGCCGGAATTGCCAGCAAGGACATGCAAACCGGAAATATATCGCTATCCCCGCGATATGATTATTCAAGCAAACGCACCGAACCACCGAAACTGACAGGATATAATGCCTCCAATACTGTCACCGTTGTCATACGCGACCTTGAAAAACTGGGCCCAGTCCTGGATTCGGTTGTCGAAGCGGGTGGCAACACTATCAACTCCATCAATCTGGGCGTCGACGATGACACCGAGATCATGAAGGAGGTGCGCAAAAAGGCGGTTCAGGATGCCATGTCCAAGGCTGAGCTTTATGCAGAAGCTGCTGGATACAGGGTCTCCCGTATCGTAACTCTCGACGAACAAAGCAGCGGTTATCCGCCCCCCAGGCCGATGATGGCACGTATGGAGATGGCCAGCGATTCGGCCTCCACACCTGTTGCAGCAGGTGAAATCACATTCACATCCAGTGTCAGCGTCCTGTTTGAGCTGACCCGCTGACCACATACCTCGTTGACAGTTAAACAAAAATGCCCGGTTTCGCATGAGCGACAACCGGGCATTTTCAATTGCTTAACTTGATGTTGCAGCCATCAATCCCGATCACGGGTCCGAATGACTGGGGCTGCACCGGACAGATCGACCTCCATGTCGAGATTGGAGGATGACTTCCAATCCTCAGCACGTCTTCTTGGGACCACAGGGCCATCTACATGGGCAACTGACTGAGTGCGCCTTTCGGTTGCCAGACCATCCTCGCTGGAAGTGCCAGCCTCAGCCGCCTGACGAAGAGCTGTCTCCTGCATCAATTCCGCTTTGAGAGGCGCGAAGGTCTCGGCCAATGGTTTCACAGAGCGCTCATCCGCTGTGTCAGCTTGCGATTCGTTCAAGGAAATCACAGGTTCTGATTCCCGTGATTGTTCAGATTCGCCAACTCCAGATCCTTTCTGGCGCAGTGCTTGTCGACTGCTGCGATCGCCGCGCTTGAAAAACAATCCCCAATAATGGTCGATCACTTCAGCACGACCTTCAAGCGAACGCAGCTCCTTGATCTCACGACTCTTGCGCAGCCGTACACCTTCGATCTTGGTTCGTCCGGCCCGGTTCACGATCTGGACAAAGCCATTGTAGGAACGCGGTGTCTGGCGATTGGATTCAAAATGAATTTCGCCGACTCCTTCGCGGGAATCATCCGATGTTTCCGCAAGCGTGTTGCGGAATTTATATGTCATGAACGGCCAGTCGAAATGCGAAAACTCCAATGCGACATTGGATTGAACCTCCAATGTGTCGTCAACGGCATAGCCAGAAAAACGAAATGACATCCCTTTTGGCTGAATTTCGATGATAGCCATACGCGGAGCATCAGGGGATTTTTCAGCCTGGATCCATGTGCCTTCCATGTAATGGCGGCCCAATATCAACCTTCTGATCAGCGTGTATCGGAAGAAGAATGGCAATATGGCATGGCTCAGGGATAACCAGACGACAATGGCCACCAGCGCTGGCCAAATCTATGTTTACGACGGGGACACCATCAAAATTGATGGTCAGCGGATGCGGTTGCTCGACATCGACACGCCCGAGATTTCCAAGCCGCGGTGTAGCTACGAGGAAAAG
>MDTG01285080.1_pt1 | contig 10899 bp, 14 predicted proteins | sample 811421 | NCBI WGS metagenome assembly MDTG01 (sample SAMN05326645, study PRJNA326480) | marine metagenome | isolation source: seawater | place: Pacific Ocean: South East | collected 2011 | reverse complement strand
TTGTCTTATTTTTTGAATTATACTTATAAATCCCCAAAGCGATAGTGCCACACCACAACCTAATGTTATCCAAGCGGGTTTGGTAGCACCACTGCATGGTTTATCGGAGCAGTCGTCGGCTATGGTCTTCTGCGCCTTGCAAGCGGAATCTGCACCTGCTATGCATTGCCATGATAATTGAATTGTCATAATACCTAAGAAAAATAATATAAGTTGTTCAGTATATCTTTTCTCATTCCAATCAGCAGGATGCTTAGCATCATAATTAGTGTTCATTAAAGCGTGTGATAATGACATTGCCATTACTGTAGCACCAATAGTAAGTAACCACCGGTTGGCAGTAATTAATCTTTCGTTAGTGCAATAATCGTTTTTTGAGTATTCTTGTTGCATTTTAATTGAAAAGGAAAATAGAACAGTGCCTATTATAAAAAATAATAATTGGGGTAAGTTCTTGACACTAAAAAAAGTAGTAATAGGTGCTGTTAAGGAGGTTAATATTTCATCCATAATTTATGTTTTTATTAATAACTAATATTTTTTGATTTAAAAAAATATTAGTCCAATCGTTCTTCGATTTGTTCGTAGCATTCTTGCATAATTTGGGTAAAATAGAAGTACATATCTCTCATAAAATCTGCGGTTAGTCCAGACATGATAACTTTACCACTATGAAAGACGAGGAAAGTGTTGAATCGTTTATCAGATAATTTAGTTTCCTTTTCTTTTTCAGGTAGGGTATTGAGATAATCTTCATAAGTTTTCCATTCTTCCGACCATGTATCATCTTCTGGTTTGTATATGAGTTGTTTAACGTCCATTAAACATATATCTTTATCGATAGGTATTTTGATGTTTACACCAGTGTATCCGAAAGATGTTTCTAGTAGGCAATGTATTTTATCTTGTGTGCTCATGTATTGGTTGAGTTTTTCTCTGTCAACTAGGAAACCTAGAGAGAAATCGATGTTTCTCATGGATGGTATGAACATCGATTCTAGTGTATCACCATGTGATAAAGAATAAATTTCTTTGTTATCTTTCATGTATTTCCAAGTGTATTTGATACACTCTTCTGCGTGTGAATGTGATTTACACCCAGTCATTTGGAAGGTTCCGTTTCGGCATATTTTAAAATTGATGGGTTTATCGAGTATAATAACGACGGTTATTGAGTTTCTGAACCATTTCTTTTTCTTACCTTGTTTATTCTTTTTTGGTTTTAGTTCTACACCTCTAATTTCATTTTCATATTTAATAGTAATAATAGATCCTTCGGGTACATCTTGGTTAGGGTCAGGTTGTTCGGTTTTCTTTTTACGGCCACGTCTTTTTGTTATAACAGTATATGGAGTGATGGGTAAGTTTTGATATAGTTGGTCAATCTGTATATTTAAGTTGGTGGTGGCGGTAAAAGTTTTGGTGGATACTTTAATATCATCGAATTCAGGGAAGTATAGAATTCTTTTCTGTGTAGAAGTAGACATTTCCTAATTTAAAGGAGTGTTTTCTTTAAGTGTCATTTTTAAAAATACAATTTACATTTAAATATAATATAACAATGCTAAATAAATGATATCTCTTTTAAAAATTAGTATATTAGTTGTATTTTTAGTATTAACTGCCTTACTAATATATAAAATATATAATTTAATCATAATTACACCAGTTGTAAACTCAGAACAATATAATCCAATTTTAACCTCTGTAAAACCTGAATTTGAAGGACTATGTTTATTTGATATTGATGGAACATTCAATCTGAATAACGCTAATGAGAATGAGTTACTTGTGCAATATATATTGGATAAAAATTATGCAGTTGGTTTATGTACTGCTGGGGCCATATATCATCCAGCAAATGTATTAAATTATCCCTGGATGCCTATTAATCTCCATAATTTTATGGAGGGAAGAAATTTTGATACATTTAGTAATGTAGGAAGTGGTATGTTATGTGGAAAAGATGGTCGCGAAGAATATGATAAAATAATTCATAAAGAACATAAAAGTTGGGGACATAAAAAAGGATTAGCCTTAGAAGCAACTCATAAAACACTAGGTATTACAGATCCCCGTAAAGTAATTATGTTTGATAATGATCCAGAATTTATTGCGGGTATACAAGAACATAATCCTAATTTTAAAGTAATATGTGTGGGAGAACCATGTCAAGGTGGGTCTTTAAATTTGGATAAAATTAAATATGCATTTTCTAATTGGGTATAAAATGAAATTTTAATTTGATTAAAAATAAAAATAATATTAAAATAAATGACAATATTTCGTAATATGTCAATATCAACTCAGAATGATATGTATAATATAGGTGCTACTCAACCAGTATTAAATCCACAAAGTTTACCCAGCGGTGGTCCAGGAGGAAAGGGGCAATGTTGTGAATTTAATAACCAATGTCAAGGCTATTGTCGCTTGAATGATGTAGACTATTTCAGATACGGGCAGGGCACCTACGGTTTATCCCCCGAGCCTGTAGACTGGTCGGATCGGGGGGGAGGTTTATTTGGCTGCGATAGGGGACACTGCTCTCAATCACAATGCGCAGATCCAAGATTAGGGCACCTCGCGGCTGATAATGACTGTTTGTACGATTCTGCCGCGAGAAAAAAGCATTGCTGTGCAGATGGGAAAAGATAATTTATTTTTATGTTAAATTATCTATAATATGTGAACATTTTTCAATTAAGTCTGCCAATACTTGTGCATGACAGGTGGGAACTCCGTTTTTATCTTTTTGATGATCACAAAAACATCCTAAGGTCTTGCCTTTTAGTTCTTTTAATTGATATATGAGACCACTATCGAACAGATACAATACATATAAACTTAAAGAATCTTTAAGTGTATACTCTTTTAATTTGTAAGGATTTTGCCATTTACTTGCTGGATAATGAAATATAATTTTATCAATAAATATTCTACCATGTCTACCGACATAAACATTATTAGAATTTTTAAGCCATTCTCGTAAGTTATCATAACCTTGTTTTCTCAGATTTGCTACTTTAATACAAGTGGCCGTAGTTGATTTAACCATTTATTTAATTAAAATATTTAATAATATTAAATGAACCTAAAAACTATAATATTATTAAATATTTTAATCCCAGTATACACATTGCTTAATACAGGCACTTTTGGTTGGGTTCAACATAAAAGTAAACAGGTTAGTGATCGAATCTCTAATTTTTATGATACAAATGATACCGACAAAACTTTGTTGAAAGCAATTAGAAGAGTTGCAGAGATTGAAGAACAAAACAATAAAGATAGTGGAATTGTTTTATATGAAGCATTTCATATGAAAGGGAATAGTGCGTGTGGTTTTATGGGAATCCAAGAGGAGGATAAATTTATCATTTTTTCGGGTATTGTTTTGAAAGAACCAGATATTAGACCTATGGCTTTAGTAGAATTAAAAAAAGTTCACAACGTAGATACAACATATCTAGTTGGTCAAAAATGGCTTTTGGAATATAATCTGTTACTTTAATTCATCCTTATATTAAATTTAAATTATATTTAAAGTAAAAATGGCTTAAATATATGATGATTCTGGATTCTGATGATGGGAGGGAGTGGATTCTTCTTGAGAGTGATGAAGAAGAAGATGAATCGGTTAATTACTACTCTGTATTATGCATAGATATTGGTGTTAAACACCTCGGATTAGCCGCTATGATTTGTGATAAAGAGACTTATGAATTTAGAGAAGTTGTGGGAGTAGATTTAATGGATATTACAACCTTTCCTCACCCTGATGGAGTTGATAAGAAGTCATGTTGTCTTAATCACGCGAAAACTTTTGCGGATTGGATGGAACACGTGTTTGTATATTATGATATAATATTTCGTAAAGTTGATAAAATACTCATAGAAAGACAACCCCCAGGTGGGTTTGTTGTTGTGGAGCAATTGATATATTCTCGTTATAGACATAAATGTGAACTAATTGCTCCCAACTCTGTACATAAGTTCTTTAAAATAGGTATGTATGACTATGATGAAAGAAAAGAGAAAGTAGAAGAAATCGCTAGGAAAAAGATTGATAACCCATCTGTTCTTGCCGAGTTTGAGTCGTTTGAGAGAAAACATGATATGGCTGATGCGATTTGTTTTGGCATTTTTTGGCTTTCTAAACGCCATCAAGAGTATCTAGAAGAGGAGAATATAAAGAGATTAAGGCGTATGGCTATATCAACCGGTGGAAGGGTCCCAGTGGGGATGGATTTCGGAGAATGGTTGAAACAGTTTGAGTATAGACCAAATAAAAGAAATAGAATTATTTAATGACCTCCGCAAGCGCCTTCTAAAGATTTATGTAACAAGTTGATATCATTTATAATTTCATCTTTGGCGGGACCATCTAATCCCATCCATGAAAAGTTTGATGCATACTTTCCCAACCCAAACGGTTGACATTGTCGTTCATATTCCATATATTTACAACAATCACTATCATGTGTAGTCGCATAAGGGAACTTAGTATGTTCATCTCCAATCCAAGACGCCGTATTTGGACAATACGTATTCAGAACATTTGATAATCCTGGTAGATTACATTCATAATCTCTTTCATCTATAGTAGCAATATTAAAATTATTTTGGTCCCACTGATTACCACACATACTAATCATACCTGATGTATTATCAATATCATATGGATTATTACTATACACAACAGTAAGAGGATAATCAAGACAGTTTGCGGAACACTCTTCTACACAGAAACCACCATCATTAGAAGGACAGTATAATTCCCCGTTTCTTTGGCAATATTCTGGAGATGGAGTCCCCTCGAGGATAGCACTTGGTGCTACACAGATTTTCGATGTCCCCCAACGTGGCAATGTCAGAGTTCCATCAGTAGATTCTGAATATCCTTGACATTCATGAAAGCAATTGGCAACACAACCAGGACCATTATTATTAGTACGCTCTCCAGGACAATAATATGGAGTTCTTCCACTGGGGTGACATGTATCTTCTTTTTTAGTACATACATTATCTCCTGCTCCTGATGAGGAACTTCCAGTTCCTGTCCATACATAATTGTTTAAGATTTCATGTCTGCCAGGACATTCTGCGCAACTATGAAGACATAATGGTTCGTTTCCATCCATTGCATATGGGTCAAAACATCTAAAATTAGCATAACTTGGACAACCTGGCGACCCACCACTCATCGGCATGTCTTTATGAAGACAGTTTAATATATAGTTACCATCTGAGTCCTTATAACCCGGGCGACCAGGGGGATAATGAGAGGGTGCCTGGCCGCTGCCACAACTAGCAACACATTCGTGTCCATTAGTAAATTCTTTATTATACTTTAAATCTTGTCTACATTCTGTGGAACAATTTTCTACACAGGAATTATAAGGAGGGCAGTATACTTTGTCTTGTATTTCACAAGATACTCGATTTGCCATTTTATTTAATATAAGAAAAAGTCAAATAACTTAAAATGGTAAATATTAAGAGTTTAGAAGAACATTATCAATTATTACTGACTATGCAGAATAACTTATCTACTGAAATAATACATAAAATATTCGTAGTAGATCCATATCATTTTGATAAGAAATGGAAGGATGCAAACTATGATATACTTTATTTTCTAGGTACTTTAGATGAGTATCACAGGGGGTTAGTATTTAATTGGGGTAAAATTTTATGGGAAAATAATTTTATTAAATAAATTCTTCACAAAGTTCTGAACAATAGAAGCGATGTTCAGCATCTTGGATAGCGTATATTTTAAAGATTTCTTTACCACATGTTTTACAGCGTACTTTTTTAGCACATGATGGGAAAAGGTATTCTATACATTTTTGTATTCTTTTTTGTATATTCATTTAGTATATACAAAAAAGTTTTTATATTAGAATATAATAAATGTTAAATTTAGGGGAGATTGGTCAATTAATTTTTAGGTTGTTAGCATTTGCGGCTACGTTATGGATGTTATTAGAATATGGGATAATTTCTAACGTGGATAATTGTTATACATTAAGTGGTATTGCATTAACAACTATAATTACAGTATTTTTATTTTACATAACTGGAAGATACCAAGTAGAGGTATGTGATAAGTGTAAACAAATGGTAATGCCATCAAAAGGTGGAATTCCATCATCTATTCAAAACTTGACTGGATAATAGTTAAATCGAAATTTTTAACAGTCCCCCCATGTTCCTGATATACTTTTCTCCGTGTGTTGAAATGTTTGATTAATATGTTGTTATTGTCAACAAAATCAAATATAATGGGTTCGGTGTCTTTCGTACGAAAGACACGACCTAAATATTGCACGAAATATTCTTCCACATCCGTGGCTAATAACAAAGCATCAAGTTTAGCGTGATCAAATCCTACACCTACTTTTTGACATGTACCGACTAGGATTCTAGCATCTCGGTCAAATTCTTGGTTTGAGCCGATAAGATCAGTTACACTTTCTCCTTGTTCTACAAGTTTATCAACTATATATTTTCCTTGTTCAACTCGTTTAACCAAAACTAGGAAATTCCTGGTATTATAATGTTGAATTAAATTAATAATCAAATCATTGCGATCTTGATTATTTGCTTGGGCGTCCAAGATCGCACCCCAATTAACCCGTCCCTGTACAGTTCTTTCTATGGGGGGTCTAAACCCGGTATCGACACGGTATGCGGTATGTTCGCGGTATAATTTACGTATAATTTTGTGTTGTCCAAAATATAATGTAAGTAGAATGTCTAATCCGTCTGGGCGGTAGGGAGTTGCAGTTAAACCGATCAAATATCTAGGGAAAACATATTGTAGGGATTTAGAAAGTGTTTCTGCCATTATCATATGGGCCTCGTCAACAATTACAGTCCCCACACTTTTGAAAAAGTGTTTAGGCATCTTTTCCACGTTCTGTGCGTTCATAATGTAGAAATGCACACTTTCGTCATTTTTTGTTTTGGCGGTTGGTTTTTTGATAATAGCGTGGGGGCAAAATTTACGTATACTTTCTTCCCATTGTTTAATAAGTACTATTTTATTAACTATAATAAGGGTTTTGAAATTGATTGAAGTTGCGAGGTTAATTGCACCAATAGTTTTGCCAAATCCTGGATATGCGCTCACTATAACAGATCCCTTGCTAGAGAGAATCTGGAGTGCTTCTTTTCTTACTATTTTTTGTTCTTCTCGTAGTTCACCTTCGAAAGTTAAGTCGATGGAGGGGAAATCTTCTCTTTTGGGACGTGGAATTTTGAGTGCAGATCCGAAAGAGAATGGTAATTTAATATCTTGGTTTTCTATAGTATAGGGGTATATAAATCGAGGTGGACCCATACCGAATTTATTCTCGATTTTTATTTCTAGATATTTGGTAATTTTATCCTTGGACTCTTGGGAGAGTTCTTCTACATTTGTTTTCAGGGACATCTTTTAATTTAGAGTCTAGAGTCTTAAATTAAAAGCAATTTTATTAATTTACAATAAAAATTGTAAAATCAGTCTAAAATCAGTGTAATTTAAATTTACCTTTTTATATATTGTATTTAAATAAAATGAATGAACAAGAAAAAAATAAAATTATGATGGTAATTTCAGTAATTTTCTCTTTAGCAGCACTAATATGTTCTATAATTTGTTTAGTTAACAAAACTGAACCTTATGGAGCACCTGATTGTAATCAGCGTACAAGTGAAGTAGAATGTGAAACAGGAGATGGTGATCTTGGTGGAGGTGCAAGAATAGGTTCAGGTATTGGATTGTGTGCTAGGAAAGGGGGTGGAATAGGGATGAATTATTGTAAATGGACTAAGGGTAGTGAAGCGGCAAATAATAGGTATGATGAAGAAGAAATTCTTACTAGTCCTGATGATCCGTCAATAGCATTTAGTTATACGAATGAACAGATTGTTGGTTGTACAAATCCTCAAACAGAAGAAGAAATCAACCGTTGTACAGATCAACAACAAAGTCCAAATGGATATTGTTCATGTTGTGATGAAGGTCGAGATGGATATGTAGGTACTAACAATGATATACCAACAGATTATTCAGTGAATCCACGTGTTCCTTATTATGAGATAGAGAATCCACCAGGTGTAATTAACAAATATCTTACAGGTAATCCTGCTATGGTGGAACAAAAGGAGTGTGGTATAATACCATAACCGATAGTATAAATCAAATGCGCTATAAATCTTAGGGGCTTTAACTTAAAGAATTGTTAGTTAGATTGAAAAGATGACTTCGAACATGGAACCTTTAATACCCTTTTTACGTAATTTAGCGGACTCGATAGAGTCTAAAGAATTAGAACCAAAACAATTAAAAAGAATTGGGGAATTTTTTATGTCATATCAGTTTCAAGAACAAGCAGGTAGGGATATGGATACTAGTGAAGAAGAGATTGAGCCTTGCTTTAGTCAGGCTGATTTGGTAAAATTTTTATCGATGGGTTGGTATATATACACAAGATTACTATCGGAAGATACAATTTAAATTTTAATATTTGCTATATTAAAATAATAAATAATGTCAAAACCTACACAAAAAATTCGTGATTTGGTGGGATATGGGTTAGAAACTCCTGCTAAAAGTATGAAAATAACCTATAAGACAAATTTCCCTCCAGGTAGGGGGGGAATGAGATCACCAATGGCAGAGGATGTGACAAAAAATTTGGTATTAGGAGCAATTAATACGCAAATTAATTTAGATAGTTTAAGTCGAGTAAAGTTACCATCAGGTAAAGGGTTATCAGCACAAGATAAGAAGAAAGAGCAAGAAATGAATAGTTTACCGAAAAATTTTAGTTGGCATAAAGTCAAAGGAAGGAAGGGAAAACAAATAAGTAAACCACCTAATCAGTTGAAATGTGGGTCGTGTTGGGCAGTTTCTTCAGCAAGTGTTATAAATGATAATTTGATTGTATCTAATGTGGTGATGGAAAATCCTGATATTTCACCCACATATGCTTTATCGTGTTTTTATAATGGGGAAACACCGGTTAATCAAGGGGGTGGAACTTTGAATAAATGTAATGGTGGTAATGTAGCCGATTTAATGAAGGAAATTCTCAAAAATGGTGGAATGGCTACGACACATTGTTTGGATTACTCATGGTGTACATCTAATGAAATGTGTAATGGAGATGCAACGAGACATTTTAATGCTGCAGATCTTCAGAATTTAGTACCGTTGTGCGGGTGTACAGTAGATGATGTAAAACATCACTTATTTCCGATAGATTCCGCGTCAAGTTTTTATATAGATGCCGATAAGGACAAAGTACAAAAAAAGGCAGTGGGATTGTCAAGTTTAAGTCATATAGATAAGGTTGATCCCAGTAAACCTAGTAATGCAGTGAAAAATTTTAGGAAAAATGCTCAATATCATATATATAAATATGGTCCGGTGGTGGGTTGTTTTATAGTATATAGTAATTTTCGTGAGGGTCTATTTGCTGATGTTGAGGATTTAGAGGGTGTATATTTAGAAAACTATACATATGAGAAAGGTAAAGATGATAAAATAATACATACTTACATAGATCCTAATACGCAGGGTGAAAAAAATCCGACAAATAAGGAAAATTTTTTAGGAGGACATGCAGTTGCAATAGTAGGATGGGGTAGAACAGATAAAAAAATACAATATGCTAAAGATAAAGAGAAAGCATATGTAAATTTCTGGGTAGTGAGAAATTCATGGTCAGAATTGTGGGGATGGGATGGTTATTGTAAAGTAGCGATGTATCCATTTAATTTGAAATCTCAGTTTGATAAACAAGTAAGACCTGAAACGCCTCAAGGTACTATTACAACACCGTTGGGGGGTATGATTTTAATTAAAGTTAGTAAACAACCCACAAATAAAGTATTACCGAGTGATGATAGTTATAGTTTATTACAAGAATTATCACCAGATGATTATTTACATGAAATGAGTTATTATAGTCATGAAGACAAAGTTAAAAAAGTATCTAAAGAGGGAAAAGATGAGAAACCAATTTTCTTAGGTTGGGATGGGACTGGAAATAAGGATAAGGATAATAATGTTGAGGTTATGAATATGGATAAGAGTGAAAATGGTTCGATATGGAAAATTAGTTTATTAATTTTTTCTATATTTTGTTTGATTTTTTCGATAATAGTATGGTTAAAAATACGTTCTTAATCTTATAATATTTTGATATTATAAGAATTATAGGTTTAACGTCTACGTTGATTACCGAATCCGGCACGTTGAATATTTCTATAATTTTCCATAGTATTTTGTGTGGCGGCGGCTTGGCGGCCTTGTTGGGCTCGTTGGGCCATAGCGGCTTTGTAAGAAGTTCGTTGAGGTAGATTCGCGGTGTGGCAACTAGTGCGGTGTCCGTATGCTTCGGTGACATTACCAAACTGTCCAGTAATATTAGGTAACTGCGCATTTTGTTGAGTACGCGCGAGTGAATTAACATAAGATTCGACATTTCCGTTCTGTCCGGCTTGGGGTGTGGCTTGCGCAATACCATTGGCGCTAAGAGTGACATATTCCATATATTGAGGTCTAGATACATTATTTTCGACTACAACGCGATCAGTTGCGTAAGCGCAACCTGCAGTTTTAGTCATAAATGAATCTGGTGCTACAGGGCGCCCAGCAGTATCAAACCCATTCCACATTGGACACATCATCTCTGCGGGGTTAAGAAACCTATCTGATTCGACCTTGTTAGCCCAGGCCGTATCTACTTTACATGTTCTAATTGCTGATTCTAGAGAAATTGCTCCGGCTGACATTTATTAGTAAGCAAGAGAAAGATAATAAAAAAATTTTTAATTTCTATAAATACTAGTTTTATCAGGATTATTTTATAATCCACATTGTAACGTGACCTTCTA
>MDTG01389055.1_pt1 | contig 10900 bp, 10 predicted proteins | sample 811421 | NCBI WGS metagenome assembly MDTG01 (sample SAMN05326645, study PRJNA326480) | marine metagenome | isolation source: seawater | place: Pacific Ocean: South East | collected 2011 | reverse complement strand
TGTTCTAAGTGGTGGAAGAGGAACATACAATGCCGACTTAGGTCACCTTGTTGCTCACGATGATGTTGAACTGATAAATCACGAGGGAGAAAAGTTGAACACTGAATATCTTGTTTGGTCTAATGACTCAGACAGAGTGCACACAAATCGCCCTGTTAGCATTGAAACAAAAACTGGAACTCTTCAGGGAAACGGCCTAGAAGCTGACAGCAAATTTGAAAATTACCGAATCCTAAACCCTACAGGGGCATTTGAATTACCATGATGGAGCAAGAAAGAATTTTGAAGGTTACTAAAGCTGCTGAAAAGTTTTGGCTTTTTGCAACGATAATAACTGTCTGTGGAACAGTGTGGATTTTCTACACAGAGGGTTTTGAGGACAATAAATCCCTACCTCTAATCCCATCTCTTGCGGGTATTTGGTATACAATTCGTCGTATATTTAGAAAACGACTCGAACGAGATTTAGGTAAATAATGGATCCTGACGCCTCCAGTACGCTCTTCATAATAGCCGCATCATTAGTGGCATCTGGCTTCTTTTCAGGTATGGAAATGGCCTTTGTTTCTGCAAATCGTCTTCAAGTTGAAATGGATTCGACTGAAAGTTTAAGCGGAAAATTAGTTGCGTCGTTTTTCAATAGACCTCAACTTTTTATAGCATGTATGCTGGTTGGAAATAACCTTGCTCTTGTACTATGTGGAATAGAATCGGGAGAGCTTATTAGCCAGGCAATATTTAATGCTGCTGACTGGAATTCTTCCGCTTCACCAATCACTGCTCTTTTGGTCCAAACTGTAGCAACAACTATAGTCGTTCTGATAACAGCTGAATTCATTCCCAAATCTCTTTTCCTTCTTTCACCAAATAGATGGCTCAACAGATTAAGCTGGATTCTTGCTGTCATAGTTAGTGTTTTAGCTCTACCAGCAATGATAATTGTTGGCCTAAGTAAACTATTCCTATTTCCATTCAGCAAGGGTGGTACTGATATACAATCAACTGAATTCGGTGCTACAGATCTCAACCACTATTTAGAGGGCATGAGTGCTAAAATTGAGCCAGACGGTGAGCTTGAACACGAATTAAAAATCATGCAAAACGCACTTGAGCTTGGCAATATCAGAGCTCGTGATTGCATGGTTCCGCGTAATGAAGTTGTCTCGGTATCAAACGAGACAAGCATATCAGAATTAAAAGAACTATTCAATAGTACCGGTCTTTCAAAAATTGTCATTTTCGATGAGGATATAGACAAAATAACAGGATATATCCACGTTAAAGACCTCTTTAAACTGCCTGAAAACATAAATGAAGTACTTCTTCCCACATTTTTTATTCCAGAACCTATGGCTGGAGACGAGCTCTTAAAACAGTTTATGAGACGTCGAAGGCATCTTGCAGTTGTACTAGATGAATTTGGAGGAACAGCTGGAATTCTAACAATGGAAGACATCGTAGAAGAACTGCTTGGAGAAATTGAAGACGAACACGATGTAGAAGACCTAATAGAACAGGAATTAGGTGATAAACACTGGCTTTTATCGGCAAGACACGAAGTTGAATATCTGAATAAAAAACTAGAAATTAATCTACCTACAGACAACGCTTATGAGACTATTGGGGGCATGATTCTAGACAACGAAGCGGTGATTCCAGAGGAGGGTAAAGAATTCAATATTGAGGACTACCACGTCAAAATTTTGAAGGTAGAAACAAACAGAATCGACCTTATCGAACTGAAACTACTATAGGTAGGAAGAATTTCTTATCTTCGCGCACCTGATTATTAAAAGGTCTAACTATGGCTATGATTGAAAAAATTCGCAATCAGCGAGTATTGTTGTTTGTTGTTCTTGGAATTGGTATGTTGGGGTTCCTAGTTCCCTTTGATGCAGTCATTGCATTAACTGGACAAGGAGCTGCTAGAAATGTAGGAAGCGTTAATGGTTCAAGCATTAGCGGACAAGAATACCAAGTCGCAGTTCAAAACAGAAGAAGTTTAGGATTTACTGGAGACGGTTTAACAAACGAGGTGTGGAATGACTTGACTACTGATTTAGTTCTTTCAAGTGAATTCTCTAGTGCTGGAATCGTTGTGACTGATAAAGAATATCAAGAAATGTTATTTGGAGATGTCGACTCTGGATACATGTCACGTGCATTCTACAGCAATGGAGATAACAAGAGGACTTGGGTAGAAAACTTTACTCAGATGCTAACTACTCCAAGGGGTAAGCAAAACTTCCTTCGTTACAAAGACGTAATCGTTTCTAAGCGTAAGAGAGAAAAGTTTGATGCTCTAGTAAACAGAGGTGTGTATGCTAACTCTCTTGAAGGAAAGTACGACTATCTAAATGGCAACCGTCAGGCTGAGTTTAAGTATGTTGTAAAGCTGTTCAAGAACATTCCTGATAGTGCAGTAAATGTTAGTGACAGTGATGTTAGAGCATACTACAATGCACATAAGTCTGATAAAGAATTTGAGCAGAGTGAAGGACGCGACGTTACTTTAATTAAGATTCCAGTTGGAGCATCTGTTGAAGATTTAGATGCTTTAAATGCTGAACTTGCTGAGATAAAAGAAGCTTGGTCAAACATTGAAGATAAAAAGGCATTTGCTGAAGCAGATGAAAGCGGTCTTATTACAACATTGAGCCCTTCACAGGTAGAAACTAACGTTGATGAAAGCGCATTCTTTGATGTAAAGGTTGGCTCTATGGTAGGCCCTTATTCAAAGGGTGATAAGATGATTATTGCAAACGTATTAAGCCGTTCTATGGTTCCTGATACTGCTGCAAGGGTTAGACACATATTACTTCAAGCTAAAGACGTTAAGGATGCTGACGAGATGGCAAAACTTAACGCTAAAGCTGATAGTCTAGTTAAAACCATCAATTCAGGACAAGATTTTGGAGCACTGGCTGCTCGTTATTCTGACGATCCTGGTTCTAAATCAAACGGAGGGGTTTATGAATTCTTCCCTAAAGGCCAAATGGTTCCTCCTTTTAACGATTTCAGCTTCAACAAAAGAATTGGCGCAATTGGTTCAGTTGAAACATCATATGGTGTACACGTAATTGAGGTACTTGATCGTCGTTACAAGATTGAAGAAGCTGAGGTTGCTATGATCACTCGTCAAGTTGGTGCATCTGATGCAACAAAGAGATATGCGTATTCTGCAGCTAACGAATTCGCTATTGAATACTCAAACAAGGAGGATCTAGTGGCTGCTGCTGAGGAAGCTGGTTACACAACTAGTGAAGCTGTAAACGTTATTCGTGCTGCTCAAACTCTTTCTGGCATCCGTGATGCTAGAGAATTAGTCGGATGGATTTACTCAGCAGAAGAAGGTGAGATTTCTCACCCAATTATTGCAGATAAAACATATGTAGTTGCTGTTGTTGATTTGATCAAAGAGGATGGAGAGCCTTCGTTTGAAGCTGTAGAAGACAAAATGATTGAGGGTACAACTAAGGAGGCTAAAGCTGAACTATACGTTGAGCTTATGGATGGAAATAGCCTTGAAGAGATTGCTAGCAACATTGGCGGTTCAGTTAGAACAGCATTTAAAGCTAACATGAAGACATCTGCTATTTCTGGTTCTGGCTCAGGTGCTGAGCCTGTTGTAGTTGGTTCTGCTTTCTCAATCCCAGTAGGCAACATGTCTAACCCAATTGTTGGGGACAACGGTGTTTGGGTTATTGCTCCTCAAGAAATTACTGAGCCTGAAGAGAAAACTGATTTCTTAGAAGAACAAACTCAGCTTGTAACTAGAGCTCAGGGTGGTCTATCAATTGCAGTTACAAATGCAATGGTGGAATCTTCAAACGTAGAGGATAACAGAAACTAAGAGGTTTTAAGTTCAATGAGACATCCGTCTCCGTAGCTTAAAAATCTATATTGCTCTTTTAAAGCAACATCGTATAAGTCTTTCCAGGTTTGGTTATGACCACCTGATTTAAGACAAGCTGAAACCAAACAAAGCAAAGTGCTATTTGGTTGATGGAAATTCGTGATAAGCCCGTCTATAGATCTAATTCTGTAGCCGGGCTTAATCATTATTTGAGTTTGGAAAGACCAATCTAATTCTGGACTTATTATATCTAGCAAATAATCAAGAGCATCATTATATCTCATTCCAAAATCATCTAATTCATATGGCGTCCATTGAGGTAAAACATCTGGAAAAATCCCGTCGTGCTTGTGCTTAATAGCCATCCAATAGATGCTTTCAAGAGTTCTAAGAGTTGTTGTGCCAGTTGCAACTCTTCTCTTTTGAGCTCTTAGTAACTCTAGAGTAGATCGGTTTACTACACATCTCTCAGAGTGCATAACGTGATCCTTTATCTGACCTTCTGAAAGTGGTTTGAATGTCCCTGCACCAACATGAAGAGTTAGACGGCTTAATGAAAGTCCTTTATTTTCTAGGTCCCCCAAGAGTACATCGTCATAATGAAGACCTGCAGTTGGTGCAGCGACTGAGCCAGGCAAACGAGCAAAGACAGTTTGATATTCTTCCTTATCAGTAACGTCTGAATCTCTCTTCATGTAAGGCGGTAGTGGGGTACGCCCAAGGGCATCGAGTACGTCACCAAAACAATTTGACCCAGTCCATTTGAAGGTTAGTACAAAAGTTCCTCCATCCTCTTTTACAAGACCCTCTTCAGGGTTTACAGGACGGACTTCGAGGTTGGTTCCTTCAAGGTCGAGAGATGCGTACTCTGCAGTCCACCTTTTGCCGCCACGGATGAGGCATCGCCATGTGGTTTGGCCTATAGAAGCAAGACTTTGTTCAGCAACACCTTTGATAGTCTCTAGAAGGAAAATTTCCAACCTCCCTCCTGTCGGCTTCTTCATGTAAAGCCTAGCTTGTAGCACCTTAGTATCATTAACCCAAAGTCCATCGCAACCAAATGCAGCAAGCAGTTTTGGAAGGTCCTCGAAAGTATGATGAGTGATAGACGAAGGAGGAGTAGCACTTAGAAGCTTTGCACTTCGACGTGGCGAAACGGGATGACGTGCAATTTTTTCGTCCGGAAGTTCATAATCAAAGTCGCTTGATTGCATGTTTCAAAGGTATCCCTTACTTACCTTCACATCGCAATGGAAAAGAACCTAGTTATCGGAGCTTCTGGACAGCTCGGAATTGAACTTATTATAGGCTTACAAGAGCGCTTTGGGATTGATTCTGTAGTAGCATCAGATATAAAAAAGTGTGATGATGAATTGGCAAATAGGAGCGAGTTCATTCTTTTAGACGCTACAGACACTGAAAGTGTTAGAAAAGTAATTGGAGAAGGTGGATTTACCACAGTCTATCATCTTGTAGCAATGCTATCCGCAAAGGGTGAGGTAAATCCGCTTGCAGCTTGGGATTTGAATATGAAGAGCTTGATCAATGTGTTGGATTGTGCAAAGGACGGAATGATTGAAAAAGTGTTTTGGCCAAGTTCAATAGCTGTTTTTGGGCCAGATGCACCAAAAAACGCAACGCCTCAGGATACATTTTGCGACCCCACCACCATATATGGAGTTTCAAAAGTTGCTGGTGAGATGTGGTGTAATTACTACCATGATAAATACGGCGTAGATGTAAGATCTCTTAGATATCCAGGATTGATTGGACACCACTCAATGCCTGGAGGAGGGACAACTGATTATGCGGTTGATGCATTTTACAAAGCAATTAATGGAGAGGAATTCGAATGTTATTTAGATAGAGACGAAGCTCTTCCAATGATGCACATGGACGATGCTGTTCGTTCAACACTTGAGCTCATGGCTGCTCCTTCAGAGGATATTAAATTAAGAACATCTTACAATCTAAGTGGATGTTCATTTTCACCTGGAGAGCTTAATGATGCAATTGCAAAATTCCATCCAGATTTTGTGACTAAATACTTTCCTGACCAAAGACAAAACATTGCTGCATCTTGGCCAAATAGCATAGATGATTCAAGAGCAAGAGAGGAATGGAATTGGAAGGCTAAATATGGAACTGAGGAGCTTGTAAAAGCGATGCTTGAAGCTCTTAGTAACTGATTATCTTTGTACCACAATTTCTAGAAGATGCAACCTCTTTACATTCAGAATAGCCTTAGTCGTAAGAAGGAGTTATTTGAAGCAATTAATGCTCCTCACGTGGGAATGTATGTTTGTGGACCGACTGTGTACAGCAATGTTCACTTGGGTAACGTTAGAACATTCTTATCGTTTGATGTAATCTACCGTTACTTAGAATTTATAGGCTACAAAGTTCGCTACGTTAGAAACATCACAGATGTTGGCCACTTAGTTGGAGATACAGACGAGGGGGAGGATAAAATTGGAAAAATGGCTCGATTACAGAAAATTGAGCCGATGGAAGTTGTACAGAAGTATACAAATGACTTTCACGATGTGATGAGGGTATTTAATATTCTATCGCCATCAATTGAACCTACTGCTACTGGACATATCATTGAACAAATCAGTTCTATTGAGAAGATTATTGAAAATGGATATGCATACGAAGTAAATGATAGCGTTTACTTCAGTGTAAGGAAGTTCAGCGAGGATTATCCATATGGAGAACTTTCGGGACGAAAGATTGATGAGTTAATAAATAACACTCGTGATTTAGATGGCCAAAGCGAAAAGCGAGACCCTCTAGATTTTGCACTTTGGAAGAAAGCCGATGATAGTCATCTGATGCGTTGGCCTTCACCTTGGGGAATTGGTTTCCCAGGATGGCATCTTGAGTGTTCAGTTATGAGCACAAAATATCTTGGAGAAGAGTTTGACATTCACGGAGGTGGTATGGACCTAAAATTTCCTCATCACGAATGTGAGATAGCCCAAAACATAGGCGCAAATAAAACTCCTAATCCAGTGCGCTACTGGATACACGGAAATATGCTCACAGTTAATGGTCGTAAGATGGCCAAATCTGAGGGCAATGGGTTTACTCCAGAAGAACTAATCACTGGTAACCACAAACTTCTTGAGAGAGGGTATTCTCCTATGACAGTTCGTTTCTTCATGTTGATGGGACATTATGCTAGCACTTTAGACTTTTCGAATGACGCTCTTCAAGCTGCTGACAAGGGATTGAGCAAACTAAATAACGCTGTCGATGCCCTTGGCAAACTAACAGGAGGTGAAGCAGATAATACAGATGTGGATGTAGCATCACTTTCAGAAAAGTGCTACGCTGCTATGAATGACGATTTCAACACTCCTATTCTAATTGCATCACTATTCGAAGGGGTTAAGATTATCAATTCTGCTTCTGATGGCCGAATAGTTCTTAGCAATTCTCAAATTGCTGACCTTAAATCTCTATATTCAGGATTCATGCAAGACGTTCTAGGTCTAGCCAATGAAGGTACAGTGACTGAGGGTTCTGAGGATTTAGCATCATCGCTACTAGACTTACTAGTTGAGATGAGATCTGATGCAAAAGAGAATAAGGATTGGGATAATGCTGATAAAATCAGAAATACTCTAAACGAACTTGGTGTTACAATTAAAGACAGCAAGGAAGGGAGCACTTGGTCTCATGAGTAAACTTAAATTTTACTTATCAATTTTACTTTTGGCCTTTGCGGTAGGTTGTGGTGATTCTCCTGATCCAAAAGTTGACACCCTAGAAAAAGAACCGCTTATTATCCCTGACTTTTCTAGCGACTCTGCCTACGCTTTCATACAGAAGCAAGTTGATTTTGGGCCTCGTGTGCCAAACACTCCTGAGCACGACGCATGTGGTGAGTGGCTTGCTTCAGAGCTTGATAGATTTGGTGCTGATGTAATCGTCCAAAAAGCAAGAGCACATGCTTTCGACGGCAAACTTCTCGAACTACAAAACATAGTCGGCCAATTCAATCCCAAAGCGAGATCCCGCGTTATGCTTTATGCTCACTGGGACACAAGGCCTTTTGCTGATAAGGATAGCACTAGGGTAGATATTCCTATTGATGGTGCTAATGATGGTGGGTCAGGGGTTGGAGTACTATTAGAGATTGCTCGTCAACTAAGCATCAACCCTACCGAAATTGGAGTTGATATTATCTTTTTTGACGGTGAGGATTACGGCAAACCAAATGGTGTACCCTCTTTGCAAACAGATTACATGGATTGGTGCTTAGGGTCTCAGTATTGGTCTCAACAACCACATAGATATGGTTACAGAGCTAGATATGGAATATTGCTTGACATGGTTGGGGCGACAAATGCTGAATTCAATAAAGAGGGGACTTCAATGCAGTATGCACCTCACGTTGTAAGAAAGGTTTGGTCTAAAGCAAAAGAATTAGGATACGGGCACAGATTCCTAAACAAGGAAACCCCAACGACTATAGATGACAACTTATTCGTTAGTGAGTTTGCAGGAATACCCTCTGCAAACATTGTAGACTACAGAATGAATGTTAGGCCTATGGGTTACGGTTTATTCCACCATACACATGCAGACAACATGAGTATCATAGATAAACAGGTACTTGAAGAAGTCGGTGTAACAGTATTATCTGTCGTTTACAGCGAGCAGTAAACTATCTCTCCCCAGCAAATTGATCAAGAAAGCGCTTGTCGTTTTCAAAGAATAACCTTAGGTCTCCGATTTGATATCTAAGCATCGTAATCCTTTCGATGCCCATTCCAAACGCAAATCCGCTGTACTTTTTTGAATCAATACCGGTAGCTTCAAGGACGTTTGGGTCAACCATGCCGCATCCAAGAATTTCTAACCAACCTGTCCCCTTTGTAATTCTTTTATCAACCTCAGTTTCTAATCCCCAGTAAACATCCACCTCAGCACTTGGCTCCGTGAATGGAAAGTACGAAGGGCGAAGTCTGATTTTAGTGTCGGGTCCAAAGAATCTTTGGGCAAAATGAAGAAGTGTTTGCTTTAGGTCAGCAAAACTCACATTCTCATCGATGTAAAGACCTTCAATTTGATGGAACATACAGTGTGCTCTAGCTGAAATTGCTTCATTTCTGAAAACTCTTCCTGGCATAATAATTCTCATTGGAGGCTCTCTGCGTTCCATTTCTCTTACCTGCACAGAACTAGTGTGAGTTCTTAAAAGCAAATCGGGGTCACGTTCAAGAAAGAATGTATCCTGCATATCTCTTGCAGGGTGTTCTGGCGGGAAATTCAAACCACTAAACACGTGCCAATCATCTTCAATTTCAGGACCTTCTACAACACCAAACCCCATGTTTGAGAATATGTCTAGAATCTCCCTTCTTACGACTTTTAACGGATGATGTGTGCCATGAGGGACGCCACCAGCAGGTCGAGATGAATCTATTCCACTAGAAGTAGCAGTAGATTTTTTATTGAAACTTGCTTTTTCAGTAGCAACCTTTTCTTCAACTGAAGATTTCACCTTGTTTAAAAGTGGGCCAAGCTCTCTCTTGTGTTCTGGCGCTACTTCTCTAAACTGAGCCATGAGGTCTTTCATCTTTCCCTGTCTTCCCAGGTACTCAATTCTAAACTCTTCTACAGCATCAGCAGAGTCAAAACTCCTTTGCTCAATATCTACGAGTAATGCTTCTAATTCCTCTTTCATATTAGTGAAGTATCTCTACGCTGAATTTAACGTCTTCTAAAGGTCTATCACCTCTTGCAGTTTTAACATTCGCAATTGAGTCGATAATATCAAGTCCCTCAATCACTCTTCCAAAAACTGTGTAATTCATATCTAAGAACGGTGTGCCACCGATTTCGCTGTATAAGTCCTTTTGTTCATTTGTATACTCAAAACCAGCAATTGTCATGTGAGAAGATCGCTCAATAATATTATCTAGCTCCTCTCCCGTCCAAGTTTTCCCGTGAACGATATAGAACTGTGAACCTGAAGAGGCGCGAGTTGGGTTTGCACTGTCGCCTTGTCGTGCCGCAGCAAGCGCACCTTTAACGTGAACATGGTCTGCTCTCATTTCAGCTGGAATAGTGTACCCGGGTCCTCCTGAACCTAGTCTTATACCTGGCTCAGCGTCCTTGCTTTTAGGATCTCCGCCCTGAATCATAAATCCATTGATAACCCTGTGAAAGAGTAAATCATTATAAAAACCATCAGATGCCAGCTTTAAAAAATTATCTCTATGACCTGGAGTTGAGTCAGAAAGTTCAATAATCATGTCCCCAAAGTCAGTGTGGATAGCTACTCTAGCGGGACCACTCTCATTACAACCAGTCGATGAAATGAAGAAGAATGAGCATAAAATTACACTGATTTGAAGTAATATGCTTAGTGTAAAAGATTTTTTCATGATATTTGACTGTCAGAATTAAGAACTCCAAAGTTATAACCCTACCTTCAATGAACCGCTTTTTTCCTTTAGTCACTCTTGCAATAGTTGCAATTTTTGCATCAAGCTGCTATGAAGTTGAAGAAACTATCGCAAATATAACAGTTGTTAGAATCGATGCAGTCGGTGAGGAAATCCCTGTTGACGAAGCCGAAGTAAGAATTTATGCACTTGGATCTCTAGATCAAGACTTTGTTGGTGAGCCTAGGTTTGACACTACACAGGTTACTTCAGATGAAGGATTTACAAGTTTTAATTTTTCTGAATACTACGTTGGAGGACAAGCTGGTTTTGCAGTTTTAGACATTGAGGTGACTAAAGGTGCTTTGACTGGTGCAGGTCTAATTAAGATTGAGGAGATGGAAACAAACGAAGAAAAAGTAATTATAGAGTAATACTCTTTCACATATTTAAAAGCCCAGCACCACATTTGTGAGAGCTGGGCTTTTTTAATGGTTTATTGTTTTACCCTTCATTTTTTATCCAAGAAGAAAAATAATCTACTAATTGCCTTTTCATCATCAGCTCTTGATCTTCTGGATTGAGATTTGGCAATTCGTTTACCAATTCAAAATGTGGCCAACCATCCTCGTCATGACCT
>MDTG01044497.1_pt1 | contig 10900 bp, 10 predicted proteins | sample 811421 | NCBI WGS metagenome assembly MDTG01 (sample SAMN05326645, study PRJNA326480) | marine metagenome | isolation source: seawater | place: Pacific Ocean: South East | collected 2011 | reverse complement strand
TGGTAACATTAGGGACACTAATTGGATTAATTCCTGCTCAACGCGCAGTTAGTATTAAACCTATAGATGCTTTAAGAGAAGAATGAAATTATAATTTAAATTTATTTAACTATGAAAATTTTAAAATATTTAATAATCACAGTAATAATTTGTGGGATTTTATTTGCTACAGCTTATTTTATTAAGACAAATAGTAAATCAATTACTAATTACGAAACAGAATCTCCATTTATTTCTTCTATTGAGGAAAAAACTGTAGTTACTGGAAAAGTTATACCAGAAGATGAGGTAGAAATAAAACCTCAAATTTCAGGAATTATTCATGAGCTTTTTGTGGAAGAAGGGGATAAAGTTAAAGAGGGGGATCTTTTAGCAAAGGTCAAGGTCGTCCCTAATGAGGGATCATTAAATAGTGCAAAAGGAAGAGTTGCTTCATTAAAAATAATTCTTGATAATGCAAAAATTGAGTACGATAGAAATAAATCTTTATTTGAAAAAGAAATAATATCCAAACAAGATTTTCAAAATGCATCTCTAAATTACAATAGAGCAAGTCAAGATCTGGATAATGCAAAAAGTGATCTACAAGTAATTCTTTTAGGTTCAGCTGGAGGCTCATCAACCGCTAATACTAATATTAGAGCAACAGTGCCAGGAACTGTTCTAGAGATTCCTGTAAAAGAAGGCGATCAAGTAGTTGAAAGCAATACTTTTAATGCCGGCACAACTATAGCAACTATTGCTGATTTAAATAAAATGATTTTTGAAGGTAAAATTGATGAGTCTGAAGTTGAAAAGTTAAAAATTGATATGTCACTTGTGGTAAATCTAGGAGCTATTCAAGACAAAGATTTTGAAGCAAAATTAAAATTTATTGCACCTAAAGGAAATGAAGAACAAGGAGCAGTTAAATTTAAAATTGAAGGGGATGTTTTTTTAGATAATTCTGTAAGTGTCAGAGCTGGATATAGTGCAAACGCCTCATTAGTTTTAGAAAGAAAAGATAGTATTATGGTAATTGCTGAGGCTTTACTTCAATTTGATAAAAAGACTGAAAAAACATATGTTGAAATTGAAAAACAAGATCAAACTTTTGAAAGAGTCGATATTGAAGTTGGAATTTCAGATGGCATTAATGTTGAAGTTTTATCAGGGTTGTCTATGAAAGATAAAATTAAAGTTTGGAATCAGACTAAACCTGAAAAAATAGGAGATTCTGATGGTGATAATGATGACAAAGAAGATTAATAAATAGATTTTTAATATTTAAACATGAAATATATTTTAAACTTATTTTTATTTGTTTTTTCAAACTACGTTTTTTCTCAAACATTATCTCTTCAGGAATGTGTTGAATTGGCAATTGAAAAAAACATTTCAATAAAACAATCAATTTTAGATATTGAAAATGCTGATGTTGATAAATCAAATGCGATCGGTAATTTTTTACCAAATTTCAATGCACAATCATCTCATTCCTGGAATGTTGGATTAAATCAAAATATTACAACGGGTTTATTAGAAAATTTAACAACGCAGTTTAGTTCAATGGGGGCTAATATTGGAATGGATATATACAATGGACTACAAAACATTAACAGTCTTCACCGGGCAAATCTAAATATACTTGCAAGAAAGTACCAACTCGATGATATGATTGATGATACTAAATTATTAGTCGCAAATAGTTATTTGCAGGTGTTGTTCAATTATGAAATTTTAAATGCTCAAAAAAGTCAATTAATAGTTGCTAAAGAACAATTAAAAAGAACTGCATCTTTAATCGAAGCAGGGGTTCTCCCTATTGGAGATATTTATGAGTTAGAGGCTAATTTAAGTACTCAGGAACAATCAATAATTCAGGCTGAAAACAACTTTGTTTTATCAAAAATTAATTTAGCTCAGTTACTACAAATTTCAGATTATGAGAATTTTAATATTATCTATGATGATCTTGACATTCCTTTTTCTCAAATTTTAGATCAAAACCCTAAATCAATTTTTGAGAAAGCTTTGACTTTTAGAAACGATATAAAATTAGGAATAATAAATATTGATATTGCTGAAAAAGACATAGAAATAGCTAAGGGCACTCTTCAGCCTAGTCTTAGAGCATTTTATAGCTATAGTAATAGAATTGGATATTCGGATAGATTAATAGGTACTGGAGATTACTATTTTACTCCTATAGGGACTGTTCTCTCATCAGGGGAAACAGTTGTTAGAGAGGTTGAAAATAGAATGGTTGCAAATCCTTTATCTTTTTCTGATCAATTTAAGCTTAATGAAGGTCAGAATTATGGGCTAAGTTTAAGTATTCCAATTTTTAATGGTTTTGCATCAAAAAACTCTGTTAAAAGAGCTAAAATAAATCTAGAAAGAACTAAAAATTCATTTGAAAGGCAAAAACTTGAATTAGAAAGTCAAATTAATCAAGCTTATAACGATTCAAGAGGAGCATATAAATTTTATGAAGCATCTCAAAAGACAGTCAAATCAAGAGAGATAGCCTTTAAAAACACTCAAGATAGATATGAATCAGGAGTAGTTAATTCATTTGATTATGTTCAGGCTAAACAAAGATATGAGCAGTCTTTATCTGATCAAATTAGAGCTAAATTTGATTATATATTTAAACTAAAAGTAGTAGAATTTTATTTTGGAATACCTTTATCTATAGACTAGTTTAATGAATAAATGGATATTAAACATTGAGACTTCAACTAAGAATTGCTCAGTATCACTAAGCTGTGATGGATGTCTCATTGATTTAATTGAAAAGAGTGGTGACAACTATACTCATGGTGAAAGACTTCATCCATTTATAAATAAAATTATTGAAAATTCTAAAATCAATTTTTCAAAATTATCAGCAATTTCTGTAAGTAAAGGTCCAGGTTCATATACTGGTCTTAGAATTGGAGTATCTGCAGCAAAAGGACTATGCTATTCTTTAAATATTCCTTTAATATCTTTAAATAGTCTTTCAATTCTTGCTAATAAAATTAAAGTATCGGAAGGGACTCTTCTTGCACCAATGATCGATGCAAGAAGAATGGAGGTTTATACTCAGATTTTAGATTATAAATATAAAATTGTTAAAAATACATGGACAGAACTCATAAATAAAAACAGCTTTAAAGAATTGATGAATCAAAATGATATTTTAGCTTTTGGAATTGGTTCTAACAAGTCAATAAATATTATTAAGAACTCTAGATACAATGTTTTACATCATGATTATGAGCCATCTGCTAAAAATATGATTGAGAATTCTTATAAAAAGTATTTAAATAAAGAATTTGAAAATATTGCATATTTTGAGCCTTATTACTTAAAAGAATTTTACAATAGTTCTTCGAAGGAAAATTTAATTTGACTTAGCCGTTAATTGCATTAACAGATTCTACTTCATTTGGCATCATTTCTCGTAACATATTCTCAATGCCATTTTTAAGGGTAAACGTAGATGAAGGACAACCACTACATGCCCCTTGAAGAATTACATTAACAGATTTGTTTTTAGATACATAGGATTCAAAAACAATACTTCCACCATCTGAAGCAACTGCAGGTTGAATATATTCATCTAGTATTGAAACAATTTTCTTTTCAGTCTCAGAAAGATTTTTTCTTTTAGATTTAGTATTTGATTTATCAATTTTTGTAGAATTATATAGTTTTTTATTTTGCTTTAGGCCTTCAACTATTAATTCCCTTATCTTCATTACAACAGTATCCCAGTTAGTACTTTCTGATTTGGTTATTGAAATATAATTTTCTGAAATAAAAACTTCTTTAACAAAGGGTAGTTGAAAAATTTCTAATGCTAAAGAAGCTCCTTTTGCTTCTTCAATATTTTTATATTCAATATTCTTATCAACTAATTTTATATTTGCAACAAACTTCATTACTGAAGGATTTGGAGTGCTTTCAGCATAAATACTTATGGGAATCGTTTTTTTGTCAGAATTATAATTGTCCATTATATCAGCTGAATTTAAAAATTCTTCAATTTGATCGCTTACTTCTTTTAATACCTCATCCCATTCAAGAATATTGAATCTTTCAATTTCAATTGATTGATTGTTAAGAGTGACTGATTTAACAAAGGGTAAATAAAATAATTTTTGAACAATAGGAGTATTTTGGGCTTCATCAATATTATTGAATTTTTCAGAAACATTAACATTTAAAGGCTTATTAAGCTTGAAGGAGGCTATCGGATTTCCAAGCTCACTTTTGCCAATTACAGTATAAGAGTTCATTATTTTTTATACAAAAATAACACATCGTACTGATATTATTTAAATTAGGGGTAATCAAATTTATATTATGTTAGTAAAAAGTGTAAGAGGGTTTACTCCTGAGTATGGTAAAGGATGTTATTTTGCTGAAAATTCCTCAATTATAGGAGATTTGAAAATTGGAAATAATTGCTCTATTTGGTTCCAAGCTGTTATTAGAGCTGATGTAAATTCAATAAGAATAGGAGATAGAGTTAATATTCAAGATGGAGCTATAATTCATGCAACTTTTGAAAAATCATCGACAACTATTGGAAATGATGTTTCTATAGGGCATAATGCTATAGTTCATGGCTGTAGGATTGAAAATAATGTTTTAATTGGAATGGGAAGTATTATTATGGATGATTGTATAATTGGAACTAATAGTATAGTAGCTGCAGGATGCGTTTTAGCTAAAGGCACCATAGTGCCTCCCAATTCTATTTATGGAGGAATTCCTGGTAAAAAAATTAAATCTGTCGATAAATCTTTAAAGAAAAACGAAATTGAAAGAATAGCTAGAAGCTATATTACTTATTCGTCTTGGTTCAAATAAAAAAACCCATCAATTAATTGATGGGTTTTTTTTGATTTAAAAGGATACTAGAATCCTAATTCAACTTTAACATCGGCTAAGAGATCTTTTCCTTTAGCCATAATAACAAAACCACCAGGAGTAGCATCTAATACATAATCAAATCCTTGGGCTGCTGCAACTTTTTCAATTGCTGCTCGAGCTTTTTCAATAAGTGGAGACATCATGTCTTGTTGTTTTTTTTGTAGATCTTGAGCTGCTGTTTGTTCAAACTTTTGGATGTTCTGTTGCATGGCTTGAAGTTCTTCAGCTCTAGCTTGATTTGTTATCTCAGTTTGATTAGCTGCATCTGCAGAATAAGTTTGTTGTTTTACTTGTAATTCCTTAATAGTATTTTGAATATCAGTAGTATATGTTTTTTGAAGTTTTTCCAGTTCTTTTTGAGCTGCAATGACTTCAGGCATGTCTGTTATTAATTTTTGAACATCAATGTGGGCAACCTTTGATTGAGAATTAACAACTTGAAGAGGAGCTATCAATAAAAGAGCAGATGTGATAATTTGAATTAAATTTTTCATTGTATTAAATTTCAGTTTTTAATTTTTACTTTTTAAAGCATTTATTTTTTCATTTCTTGCTTTAATTTTTTCTTTGATTTTTATTCTTTTGAGAACTAGGTCGCTAATATCGTAATTTTTTGCTGAATATAACATAACTATATCTGAAGATCTGTCAAAGATAAAATCATATTTTCTTTCTTCAGCTATCTGCTGAACAATTACAAGCACTTGATCTTGTATTGGAGTTATGAGCTTTCTCCTTTGTTTTATCCTGTCTCCATTAGGACCAAATCTCTTTTCTTGAAGAGCAATTATTTCATTTGCATAATCATTAATTTCAATTTCTCTATCTGAAATTAATTCTGGAGTCAATAAAATTCTTTCTGAATTGAGTTGATTTTGAAATTGTGATAATTGATTTTTTTTTAATTCTATTTCTTTTTTCCATTTAATAATTCTTTCATCAAGAATTTTAGTCGCTTTTTTGTATTCACTTATATTATCTAGAATTACATTCATATCTATATAACCAATTCTTACTCCTCTTTGTGAATAAACAAAGGCATTTGAAAAAATTATTACTAAAATAAAGAATCTCTTTACCATTTTGTTTTTAGATAATTTCATTGATTTATTCTCAGTTATAACGAAAAAAAATCTTTTTTATTTTTTATAGATTAATTGACCTAAAAGTTTTGACCAATTATAAAATGAGTTTCCCATCCATTAGGAGATGTGTCTCCTGGATTTATACTATCAAACCCATGACCAAAATCAATCCCAAGCAAACCAAATGCAGGCATAAAAATTCTAACTCCTATTCCAGCTGATCGTTTCGATTCAAATGGATTGAACTGCCTAAAACTGTTATATCCATTTCCAGATTCAAGGAAAGAAAGAGCAAAAATCGATGCTGCAGGTTTAAGAGTTATAGGATAACGAAGTTCAAGTGTGAATTTATTGTACAAAAGAGAACCATCTCTAGAAGATAATGATTGATTTGGGTAACCCCGGAGAGCGATCACTTCCCTTCCATCCATTGACCATTGATTATTCATTCCATCACCCCCTAAATAAAAACGTTCGAACGGAATATTGCCACGATCAGTGTTGTATGCCCCAATAAAACCAAAGTCTGTCTGTGTTTTTAAAATCAACTTATCTATAATTTTGGTATACCATGTTCCATTGAATTTTATTTTATAAAATTCAAGCCAAAGAAACTTTGCTTGATCAATTTTTTGTGTATCAGGTTCTCCACTGGCCAGTTGATATAAAGGATTTTGATCCATATTTGAAAAATCTTCTCCAGTAATCAAAGAATATGGAAGTGTGAATTTACCACTTAAAGTAAAAGTTGAACCTCCAATAGGAAAAATAGGATTAGTATAAGTGTTGTTCCTTGATAAAGATATAGTATAATTTAAATTATTAGCTTTTCCATCACCAAATGTAAATAAACCTGTGTAATAATTTTTGAGATCAAAAAGTTGGTATTGAACAGCTTGAGATAATGTGAAATAATCGTCTGGAACTTGCAATCTTTTGGCTATTCCAAGACTAGCTCCACTAATTTGCATATACTGGGTTTTATCAGCTCTTCCAGTAAAGAAATCATATCTATATTGAACTGTATGAGATAGAGAAGTAGATAATTGAAAAGGCTGTCTGCCTCCCAGCCATGGTTCAGAAAAACTAAAACTGTAGGTACTGTAAAATTGACTTGCTTGAAGCCTTACACTAAGTTTTTGTCCATCTCCCATAGGAAGAGGTTGGAAGTTTTTTTTGTTTTTAAGACCTCTAGCAGAAAAGTTATTAAAAGAGAATCCAAAACTTCCTATAAATCCACCTCCACCGTATCCACCTTGAAGCTCTATCTGACTTTGACCGCTTTCAACTAGACCGAACTCAATATCAACAGTCCCTTGATTTGGATCTACATTTTTAAAATTTGGACTTATTTGCTCAGCATCAAAAAATCCTAGCTGACCTAACTCTCGAACAGTTCTTACAACTTTATCTTTGCTGTATAGTTCTCCTGGTTTAGTTCTGAGTTCTCGATAAATTACTCTATCATTAGTTTTAGTGTTTCCAATTACAGAAATATTATTAAATTCGGCAACTTTACCTTCGTTTATTCTTATTTCATAATTGATCGTATCATTAATAGCACTGACTTCTACTGCATTTATGGAAGAGAAAAGATATCCATTATTTTGGTACAAATTTGTTAAATCATTCCCGTCAGGTTTTGTTTCATCAGCAATTTGCTTTTTAAGTAAAACTCCATTGTATGGGTCTCCTTTCTTTATTCCAAGAACTTGTTGGAGCTGGAAATTATTATATGCACTATTTCCAATAAACTTAATGTCTCCAAAATAATACCTTTGACCTTCTTCTAAATCTATATTTATACTTAATGACTTATCTTCATTTATTAAAATAGAATCTGATATAATTCTTGCATCTCTATATCCTTTTTCTTTATAAAAATTTATTAGATTTTCCTTGTCTTCAATAAAATCAGTATCAATAAATTTTGATTTTTTCCAAAAACGTCCAGTAAGCTTTGATTTGGTATTTTTAAATTTCTTTTTCAATTTATAATTTTTAAAAATTTTATTTCCAGAGAAGTTTATGGATTTAATTTTAATTCTTTGACCTTTATCAATATTTACAACCATTTTCAAACTGTTATTACCTATTGTGTCTGGAATGGTATTTAAATTTACTTTGGTATATAAAAACCCTTCTTTTTTGTATTTATTAATAATATAGTTTCTAGTATTAGTTAAAAAACTTTCAGATAATTTTTTGCCTTCGGTTAGCTCAGTATCAGCAATCAATGATTCAGATTTAGATTTTCTAACTCCTATGATTTTTACTTCTGTTAGTGTTGGAAGTTCTTCAATTTCTATTTCAATTGTGGCTTTATTTCCATTTAGATTAGATACATAGAAATTTATGTCACTAAATAATTCTAATTTCCATAATTTATTAATTGTACTACTTATTTCTTCACCAGGAATTTGAATTAATTGACCTTTTCTTAATCCACTGTAGGAAATTACTGTTTTTTCATTGAAAGTTTTTAATCCACTAACTACTATTGAATCAATAATATATTTTTTTCCTTTATCAAAGTTTTCTACTTGAGATTGTAATTCAAGCATAAAACTTAAACAGAGTATTAGATTTAAAAATACTTTATGGATTAAATTTAGTCTAAACATTGATTTGTTCACTTGTTTTTCCAAATCTTCTTTCCCGGTTTTGATAATTTAATAATGCTAGATGCAAATCTTTTTTTCTAAAATCAGGCCAAAAAACTTCTGTAAAATATAGTTCAGCATAAGCAATTTGCCATAGTAGAAAATTACTTATTCTTTGTTCACCACTAGTCCTAATTAATAAGTCCACATCTGGTAAATTCTGAGTGTAAAGATGCTTATTTATAATGGATTGGTCAACATTTTCTATTGAAATTGTATTATTTTTAACTTCTTTTGCAATCTTTTTAACAACTTGCTCTATTTCTTCTCTTGCACCGTAGCTAAGGGCAATAGTTAAGACCATTTTGTCATTATTTTTAGTTTTTTCACAAACTCTAATTACTTCATTTTTTACAGGGTTTGGCAATGCATCAATATTTCCTATTGCATTAAGACGAATATTGTTTTCAATTAGTTTATCAAATTCACTCTTTAGGGATCTAACCAGCAAATCCATTAAAGTTCCTATTTCATTTGGAGGACGACTCCAGTTATCAACTGAAAATGCATATAGGGTTAAATAAGGGATATTAAGATTTAAGGCTTCTTCCACTATTTCTTGGACTGAGTTAACACCACTGTTATGACCTAAGATTCTTTTAAGACCTTTTTTAGCAGCCCATCGACCATTACCATCCATTATAATGGCAATATGTTTTGGAAGCTTACTTTTGTCTAAATTATTTATCATTCTTTACAATAACAAGGTAAATCGCCAAAGGTAAAAGAAATTGTTATTCCACTGAAAATATACCAATCATTATTCTCATTTCCAAAAGACATAGAATTAATAATTAAATCTTCATTTGGAGAGCTTCCATCTAGATTATCTGTCAAAGCATACCTTGCCCCAATTTCTAATCCGAGAACCCAATAAGGACTTGGATTAGTTTTTATTCCAAAAATTATTGGTATAGAAAAACTTTCCCCTTTTTGGTAGTCTATTGGTTTTGCAACCGGAATCATTGAAGAATTAAAATAAAATTCGTTAAATCTTATAAAACTTCCTCCAAAATATATGTAGGGAGAAAAATAAGTCTCTTCTTCATGCAGATTAAAATCAAAAAAATTAATTTCAATTCCTATACTCCCTTCAGTTAAATTATTTTCAAAGCTATAAGCTCTTCTAAATCGATTTAAGTCATTAGTTCTATAATCATTAGCCTTTAAAGATGTGTTAATAGCACTAAAACGTAAAGAATATCTAGTTGTTAAATTCCATTTATATATTAATCCTATCGCTGGATTTGTTGGCATTACGTAAAAATCAGACCCAATATCACCTATGTAATTACTCGATCCAATAAATAAACCCATTTCATGATATTGAGCTTTTAATTGATTAAAGCTAATTATAAATAAAAAAGTTAAAATTATTTTTTTCATTATAGTAAAGCACTCTGTGCTTTGACTAACTAAAAAAAATAAATTTTATTGTCTATTTCGTTTATCTAAACCCCAAAAAAGTTTATCTCTCAAAGTCATAAAAAAATTATTTCCTTGTAATTGAACAGTTTGTATGCAGAAGGGTGCCTTAGAAATTGAAATTGGATGATCGTTTTGGATTAAAAACCTTCTATTATCAAGAGAAATTACATGATTTTTATTTTTTCCTGACACCTCGATAGAAATAATGGAGTCATCAGGTAAAATAAGTGGCCTCATGTTAATATTATGAGGAGCAATTGGATTTAATACAAATGAATTTGCATCAGGACTAATTATTGGACCTCCACTGCTTAAAGAATATCCGGTTGATCCGGTTGGAGTAGATATAATTAGTCCATCAGACCAATAGGTAGTTAGAAGTTTCTGATTTATGGATGTCTTAATCGAGAGCATTGAGGTGCTGTTACTTCTGTTAATTGTAATTTCATTAAGAGCATATGGAAAGTATTCAGTTTTAGATATTTTCTGGGATGTTTTAAGTTCAACAAGAGTTCTTTGGATAAGGGTATATTTATCATTAAAAAACATTTCAAGGCCATTAATTAAACCTTCCTTATTTATACTTGTAAGAAATCCTAATCTACCAGTATTTATTCCTAGTATGGGGATATTGCTGTCTTTTATAAATGGGATTGCCCTTAGTAAAGTTCCATCTCCTCCGATTGTAAATAAAACATCAATTTCATTAATATTTATAAGTACTTTTAAATTTTTATGATTTAAAAAATCTAATTTTTCAGTAATAAAAACTTTATGATTTTTTTTTAGGAGATATTCAAAAACAGTTTTTTCATA
>MDTG01184052.1_pt1 | contig 10901 bp, 9 predicted proteins | sample 811421 | NCBI WGS metagenome assembly MDTG01 (sample SAMN05326645, study PRJNA326480) | marine metagenome | isolation source: seawater | place: Pacific Ocean: South East | collected 2011 | reverse complement strand
ATAATGAGTTTTTGCCTATTTTAATTTCTTCAAAGGAAGTTAAATAACTATTTCTATTAAAAACACATCCTTCTTTTATAATTATTTTTCCACTGCTATGAGCTTCTGCAAAAAAATTATGGTAAAATTTAACGTTTTTACCAATAAAAATGTTTCGCCTATTTCGCAAAGTATATTTCCCAAAAAAACGCTGATTAAAAAATAAATAACGTAAATTCAAATACGATTTAATAGCATCTATCAAATCTCCAAAGGAATAATAAAAAATTTTTCTCTTAATTTTATCCATCAAAATAAGAACAGTATTAAAAAAAATTGAAAATAATTTTTATCATAAAATTTTCATCTTGGCATTGCAGCAACATTTCCTCCATCAACAGTCAGTATAAGTCCTGTGGTTTTTTTCATAGATGATAGAGATAGAAAAGCTTTAGCTACATCATTTGCTTTTACTTCAGAATTGAGAAGATTTCCAGACATATATTCTTCCTCAGATAAGCCTCTAGATTTAGCTCTTTTCTCGATCATTTCATTATTTAATAGTCCTGATTTTATTCTATCTGCATTTACACAGTTAGATCTAATACCATTTTGACCTTCCTCTAAAGCATATTGTTTCATTAAAGCTAATAGAGCTGATTTTGAAATTCCATATGCACCAAAACCTTTCCCAGGATTTAAAGCTTGCTTACTAACATTATACAAAAGTTGACCTCCTAAAAAATCTTTACTTTTGAGATTAAAATAGTCTTGTGATTTAAAAATATCCAAGGATTGTTGTGATAGATAATGATGAGATAATAAATTAATATTTAAGCTATTTTTTAAGATTTGATCATCCATATTATAAAGATCTCCTTGCAGAGCAATACCGGCATTAGAAATCAGGATATCAACTCCTCCAAATTGAAGGATTATTTCTTTAAAAGCATTCTTAATTTCTTCTCTCGATGTTAAATCACACTCAATTGCCAATGCGTTTTTACCACAATATTTAGCTGTTTCTCTCGCAGTAATTATATTTTTATCAATGCATACAATCTCGGCACCACTTTTAGAAAACACTTTAGATATTTCTGACCCTATAGTGCCTCCTGCCCCTGTTATTATAACAACTTTCCCAGAATTAATAGGATTTTTTTTACTACCAAGCTTTGCTTGTTCAAGGCTCCAATACTCTAAATCAAAAGTATCATTCTCACTAACAGGTCTAAATTGTCCTATTGACTCTGCGGCAAGTAATGTTTCTATCCAAACCTGTCCAATATCTGCAGTAACACAGGCAGACTTCTTAGAATCTCCAACTGCTATCATTCCAAATTTTGGTATTATTATTAATCTCGGTAAAGGATCAAGATTCTTTTTAGTCTTTCCAACTCTATTATTATTTAATTCAAAATATAATTGATATTCTTCAATATACTTATATAAAGTTTTTTTTGTCTCATTTAACCATTCATGAATTTCTCCATTTACTGCATTCAAATCAAAAGTGACATTTGGGATTGGATTTAAAATTAAAGGTTTGGACTTAGTCCTAATAACGTGATCTGGAGTTGCTACTCCTCTATTGGATAACTCAATAAGATTACTTAATTCAGAAAACTCTTTAATTTTTTCATCATTTCTTATTTCAAAAATACACCTTTTTGAAAAACCACCCTTATTCAATTCAGATGATATTAGACCTCTCAAAAAAGGAATAATTTTATAATAGTCTTCATTTTGCAAGTCGAGTTTTTTTGAAGAAATCAAATCAAGTTTTATTTTTCTTGGTATGCTTGTTTCTGCTTTGTTTACAACTTCTATCATCCGAGAATAACTCTCTTTAGCATTATCTCCAAAAGTAAAAACTCCATGCTTTAATAAAACCATACCTTTCAATTTTTTATTCTTAGAATCAGCATTTAATTTCGACTTTTGATGCATTTTATATGCTAACTTTGCCAAATCAAAGCCTGGCATTATGTAGGGCACTACAACCATTTCTTCACCAAATATTTTCAAGCATATTTGTTCAGCATCAGGTTGATTAGCCAATGATAATAAAGCAACTGAATGTGTATGATCAATAAATTTATACGGGAGAAAAGCATGCAAAAGAGTTTCGACAGAAGGATTAGGCGATTTAGGATTTAAAAGATTTTTTCTTTGTATTGATACCATATCTTCGTCTGTTAAATGAGGAAGTTCTTTTAGCTTTAAAAGAGGTTCTAATTCAACAGCAGGATGTCCTTCAGGCTCAATAGTTGCAAGATCCCATCCACTACCTTTTACGCATAAGACTTTTATATTTTCTCCAAATAAATCTTTGATAATTGTCTTTACTGAAGTATTTCCTCCTCCATGGATTACTAATTCCGGTTCGTTTCCAAGTAATCTTGCAGTATAAGTCCTTAAAGCTAAATCTTCATTAACTCCTTTCTGCTTATATTCAGAAATATATTTCTTTGCCTCGATATCAGACCATTTATTGTAACTAACCATATTTTTATAAATTAATTTCTATATTACCGTAATTGACCATAAAGAGATTTCAAAGATTCTTTATTAGCTTTACAAATACCTTTTTCAGTTATTATTCCCGAGATGAATTTTGAAGGAGTTACATCGAAAGCAGGATTAAAGGATTGACTACCTAAAGGTGTAATCCTTATTGTCTGAATATTACCATTTTCATTTAAACCATTCATATAATCAACTTCTTTATGAGACCTTTCCTCAATAGGTATAGTATTGACTCCATCTTCTAAACTCCAATCGATTGTAGAAATTGGTAATGCCGCGTAAAAAGGAATATTGTTATCATGTGCAGCAAGAGCTTTTAGGTAAGTTCCTATTTTATTACAGACATCCCCTGAGGAGGTGGTTCTATCACTGCCCACAATGACCATATCAACCATACCTTTTTGCATTAAATATCCTCCTGCATTATCTACTATTACAGAATGAGATATGCCCTCACCTTGAAGTTCATAAGAAGTAAGACTTGCTCCTTGGTTCCTTGGCCTAGTTTCATCAACCCAGACATGAATATTTATTTTTTCTCTATGTGCTTTATAGATTGGAGCTAAAGCAGTACCCCAATCAACAGTCGCAAGCCATCCAGCATTGCAATGAGTTAGTATGTTTATCTTTTTAGATTCAAAATCATTTCCATAATTTTTTCTTTCGTAAATTTCTTTTATAACTTTTAATCCATTATCTCCAATTTTTGAACACATTTGAACATCTTCTGCTTCGATTAATTTAGCTTCATTGATTGCAGCTTCAAATCTCTCACTTTCATTCATTGTAATAATCTTTTTATAGATTCTTTCAATAGCCCAACTCAGATTTATAGCCGTGGGTCTTGAGGACTTCAAATAATTAGAACACTTAATTAAATTTTCATCACTTTGATTGTCTTTAATTCCTAAAGCGAATCCATAGCCACCAGTAACTCCTATTAAAGGAGCACCTCTTACTATCATATTTTTTATTCCCCAAAAAACATCTTCTATATTTTTAAATGTTTTTATCATAAATTTATGGGGCAAATAAGTTTGATCTATAACTTCAATTTGTGAATTATCTGTAATCCATATAGTTTTCCAATTTTTACCATTAATTTTCATAATTTATAACTTAAAAACTTACGACTGAATCAACAGGACAATCTAATATTTTTCTCCCATCTAAATCTGAAAGTTCTACAACAACAACAAGTCCGGTAACTTTTTTATTCTCCTTAATTAGCATTTTCTCTACGGAGGAGGCTGTGCCTCCTGTAGCTAACAGATCATCAATAATAGAAAAACTTGTAAAATCTTTTAAACTTTCTTTCTGTAAACAAAGCTCATTACTTCCATATTCTAATTGGTAAGAATTTGTTATTAAATTCCCAGGTAATTTTCCTGGTTTTCTTGCGAAAATTAAAGGTTTTTGTATATAGAGAGAAAGTGCAGAACCAAAAATAAATCCTCGAGCATCTATCGCTACAATTGCCTCTGAATTTTTTATTGAATCAAATGTTGATATTTCTTTAATTAACTCAGAAAATAAACTTGGATCTCTCAAGATTGTTAGAACATCTCTGAATAAAATTCCTTTTTTTGGAAAATCGGGATAACTTTTCAAAGAAGACTTTATTTTACCCTCAATATTATTTACCATAATTATCGATCTAATATGGATGATATACTATCACAAAATGAGTTTAGAACTGAATCTCATGAATAATGATTTTGAACCAAAAATTGGCGTTATAGGAGGAAGTGGTCTCTACTCTATTAAACAACTTAATCAGGTAAAAGAGTTAGAAATAAATACCCCATATGGAAAGCCTTCTGATAATTTACTTTTAGGAAAAATTGAAAACTTTGAAGTCGTTTTTTTAGCAAGACATGGCCGCCATCATTCATATCTCCCAACTGAAGTTCCTTATAAAGCAAATATCTGGGCAATGAAATCGTTGGGTGTTAAATGGTTAATTTCAGCATCAGCTGTTGGATCACTCAAGAGAGAAATTAAACCATTAGATGTTGTTATTCCCAATCAATTTATTGATAGAACTCATAATCGACCAATAAGTTTTTTTGGGAAGGGTAGTGTAGCCCATATTTCTTTAGCTGACCCATTTTGTCAGAAATTAAGTGAAATAATATATCAAGTCGCATTACCATTGATGCCGGAAGGAAGAGATCTGCATAATGGAGGTACTTATTTATGTATGGAAGGGCCAGCATTCTCTACTAAAGCGGAGTCTGAATTTTATCGAAGTTTAAATTGTTCGATTATAGGCATGACAAATCACACCGAGGCAAGATTAGCAAGAGAAGCAGAAATCAGCTATGCAACAATTGCGATGTCTACAGATTATGATTGTTGGCACGAAGATCATGATAATGTCACTGTTGACATGATAGTTTCCAACCTAAAAAGCAATGCTGAATTGGCTGCAAAGATAATTTGTGGGAGCATAAAAAAAATTGGAGAAATCAAACCTGACAGTATCGCTCATGATGCTCTTAAATATGCATTACTTACACCAAAGGAATTTGTCCCATTAGAAACTAGGAAAGAAATTAATTTAATAACTAAGAAATATTGGGGAGACTTTATTGAATAAAGAATCATATGCTTTTTTCAAAAATTAAAAAAACAATAATTAAAAAATTAGTCCAAATTTTCAATAGTATTTTTAGATTTATATATAGAAAAAACACACCAAAGCTTCCCGAATTATTTTTTTTAATTGGAACTGCATTTTTCCCACAGATAAATGTTGAGTTACTTATCAGATATGAAGATAAAAAGACTTTATATATTTGGCGAGATGATGAATTTGGAAATAAAGGTTGGCATTTGCCTGGAGGAATAATTAGACCTAATGAGACAATTATAAATAGAGTTAATAAAGTATTAGAAAATGAAACTAAAATCAGGTTAAGTGATGTTATTATTCATGGTCCAATTTCATTTTCAGAAGTGATTCATAAAAAGCCTGGCATAAGATCACATTTCAATTCTCTTGTTTATTTAATAGAAATAAAAAAAGAGAACAATTATTCAAGTTATTCTAGAATAGATAAAGAAGTTTTAATTACAAATAAGATCCCTAATAAACTCATTAAAAATCATAAAAGATATATTCACTTACTTAGTAAGAATACAGAATTATTAAAGGTATCTTCTTTAAATATTTCCAAAGTAGTTGAACATTAAAATTCATTAATTTATTTTTAATTAAGGAAAAAGAAAAATATCAAATAATATAATTAAAAAAATAAAGAAATTTAATGCAAGCTGTTATATTAGCGGGTGGTTTAGGTACAAGATTAAGTGAAGAAACTTATAATAAACCCAAACCAATGGTTGAAATTGGTGGCAAGCCAATTCTGTGGCATATTTTAAAAATATATAGTTTTTACGGGATTAAAGAATTCATTATTTGTTGTGGATATAAGGGATATTTAATAAAGGAATATTTTGCTAATTATTTTTTGCATAATAGTGATGTTACTTTAGATTTATCAAGCAACTCTATTAAAGTTCATTCTAAAAAATCTGAGGATTGGAAAGTTACGCTAATTGATACTGGAGAAAATACTCTTACAGGAGGAAGACTTGCTAGAGTGAATAATTTTATCAATGATACTTTTTGTTTTACATATGGTGACGGATTAGCAGATATTAACTTGAATGAGTTAATAAATTCTCATAAACAATCCAAAAAAAAAGCTACTCTTAGTGCCGTTAAACCTCCTGGAAGATTTGGTTCTTTAGAATTCGAAAGAGGTAAAGTAATTAATTTTCAAGAAAAACCAAAAGGAGATGGCAGCTGGATAAATGGTGGTTTTTTTGTGTTGGAACCCTCTGTAATTGATTTAATAAGTGGTGATTTATGTACATGGGAACAAGAACCTTTACAAAAACTTGCTAAAGACGGACAATTAAATGCCTATCATCATTATGGCTTTTGGCAACCTATGGATACTTTAAGAGATAAAAATAATCTTGAAAGGCTATGGTCGATTAATCAAGCGCCATGGAAATTGTGGACCTAAATCCATGAAAGGAAATAAAACTTTTCACAACTCTTTCTGGAGTAATAAAAGAATACTTATTACAGGTCATAATGGATTTAAAGGTAGTTGGCTAAGCCTATTTTTAATGAAATTAGGTGCTGAGATTTATGGTATTTCACTAAAAAATGAAGACCCAAATTCATTATTTAACAAACTAGGAATCCAAAAAAATATTAATGAAAGAATAATTGACATTAGATATTATGATGGGATTAAAAAGGCTATATCTTCTTTCGCACCTGATATCATTTTTCACTTAGCAGCTCAACCCTTAGTAAGAGAAAGTTATTTAAAACCTTTAGAAACTTGGTCCACTAACGTTATGGGCACTATTTCAATACTTGAAGCATTGAGAGAATCAAAAAAAAAAGTGGTTTTTATCGGAATTACAACTGACAAAGTTTATTATAATAATGAATGGATTTATGGATACAGAGAAAATGATAGATTAGGAGGAGCTGATCCATATAGTAGTAGTAAAGCGGCTACAGAATTAGCTATTAGTTCATGGAAACAAAGCTTTTCGAATAATAGGGATTTTCTAATATCATCAGCAAGAGCTGGTAATGTTATTGGGGGAGGGGACTATGCTAAAGATAGGATAATACCTGATATTTTCAGATCATTAAAAGAAAAAAAGATTTTAAATATTAGAAATCCTCGATCAACAAGGCCTTGGCAACATGTCTTAGAACCACTTTGGGGATATATGCTTCTAGCTGAAAAAATGAATAAGGATTCCTCTTTTTCAGATTCATATAACTTTGGTCCGGAATATAATTCTAATAGAAGTGTTCAAGAGGTGGTTGATGCTTTTTCAAAGGTTATTGAAATTCAATACAAAGTGAATACGAGTAATGATGATTTTAAAGAATCAGAATTATTAAATTTAGTTAGTGATAAATCAAAGCAGAAATTAAATTGGAGGCCAGTTTGGGATTTTGAAAAAACCATTTACCGAACTGCATCTTGGTATAATAAAATTCTTAAAAATGATTCAATAGCATACGATCTTTGTATGGAAGATATCTCAGAGTTTATGAAAGATCAAAATATATGAAAAAAAGAGTTGCGGATTTCATAGCAGATTTCTTAATCGAAAATGGAATCAATAATGTCTATATGCTTACTGGTGGCGCAGCAATGCATCTAAACGATTCCTTTGGGAACGATAAAAGATTTAATGTTTATCATTTACATCATGAACAATCCTGTTCTATAGCAGCAGAGTCTCACTCAAGGCATAATTATAGACCATGCGTAGTAAATATTACAGCGGGTCCTGGAGCGATTAATTCTCTTAACGGAGTTTTTGGCGCTTATGTTGATTCAATACCTATGATAATTATTTCTGGTCAAGCAAAAAGGTCTACCTTGGTAACCTCCTATGATGATCAAAATTTAAGACAACTGGGTGACCAAGAAGTTGACATTTGTTATGCAGCAAAGAGAATGACAAAATATATTGCACAACTAAAAGATCCAGAAGATGTAAAATATGAACTTGAGAAAATTATTAATTTATCGATGAACGGGAGGCCTGGTCCTTGTTGGCTTGACGTTCCTATTGATGTCCAAGGATCAATAATAGAGATAGATAATTTAAAAAGTTTTAAATCCTCTATGATTGTAGATAATTCTTTAAAAGAAATAAACTTTCAAAAAATAAATACTCTTTTTAACAAGCTTATTAACGCTAAGAGACCACTTATATATGCTGGGAGTGGGATAAGAGCCTCTAATACGCATAAAGAATTAATATCTTTAGCAGAAAATTTAAATATTCCAATAGCAACCTCTTGGAATAGTAATGATATTATTTGGGATGAACATCCACTAAATGCAGGTAGGCCAGGTACTGTTGGAACAAGAGCAGGCAATTATTCTGTTCAGACATCAGATTTATTGCTTGTTTTAGGCGCAAGATTGAATATTAGGCAAATTAGTTATAATTGGGAATGTTTTGCAGACAAAGCTTGGATTTGTCATGTGGATATCGACAATTCAGAACTTGAGAAACCTACCTTAAATCAAGACTTAAAAATACAAATTGATCTAAAATTATTCTTCAAAATTTTTGGACAACTCAATCTTAATTTATTAAAAACGTCCAATAAAAACCAATGGAGTAAATGGTCTGAGTGGATTCTTAAGTTAAGAGAAAAATATGACGTTTATAATGATTTAAATGAAACTTTAAGTTTTGACAAAAAGATTTGCCCATATTTCTTTATTCATGAATTTACAAATAGATTAAATGAAGGTGATGCCGTTGTTTTTGCTGATGGTACTGCATGTGTAGCGGGTTTCCAAGCAGGAATAATCAAAAAAGGGCAGCGTTTCTATCACAATTCAGGTTGCGCTTCAATGGGATATGAACTTCCTGCAGCAATCGGTGCATATCATGCACTAAAAAAAAATATTTATTGCGTTGCAGGTGATGGTTCAATAATGATGAATATTCAAGACTTAGCCACAATATCTCAAGAAAAACTACCAATTATAATTTTTATTCTTGAAAATAAAGGGTACCACTCAATTAGACAAACTCAAAATAACTTTTTCCCCAATCGTACAACAGGTTGCGGGGAGGAATCAGGATTACTTTTCCCTGATTTCAAGAAAATTGCTACTGGTTTTGGAATAGAGAGCATATCTTTAAAAACTAATAAGCAATTAAGAGATGATTTGGATCAGATATTAATAAAAAAAGGCCCCTTAGTATGTATTTTAGAGTTAGATATGAGTATTCCATTCAGACCAAAAGTTTCAAGTAAAAAATTATCTGATGGTTCAATGGTTACAGCTAGACTAGAGGACATGAGTCCTTTCCTTCCAAGTGAAGTACATAATAAAATTCTTAAAGATGCGCTTGAAATTTAAATTATCAAATAATTTCTTGTTAGTCTTTATTAATCATCTAAATTTAAGTTAGTGGAATGTAGAATTTGCTCTTCGCTCGATTTAATTGACGTTGTTACCCTTAAAAACGTTCCTGAATCAGCTCAATTATTCTTAAAGACTAAAAGTGAAAAATATAATTGTTCGATCAATTTGATAATTAAACAATGTCAAAATTGTGGTCATGTTCAATCAACTAATAAACCAGTTAAATACTATAAAGAAGTTATAACTGCTGCGGGATTATCAAAAAAAATACTTTCTGAAAGAATAAAAATAATCAAAGGTATAATTAAAAAAAATAAATACAAAAAACCCAAAATATTAGAAATTGGTTCCCATATTGGACTAATGGTAAATGCCATAAGAAAAGAAGTTGATTGCGAAATTATTGGATTAGAAGCATCAAAAAGTTCTGTAAAAATTGCCCGAGAAAAAAATTTAAATATTGTTAATGGTTATTTTGGTGAGAATACAAATGCTCTTGATGGTCAAAAATTTGACATCGTAGTTTGCTATAACTTTTTAGAGCACATGCCATATCCAAAATCAGTTTTAGAGGAGCTAAAAACATATTTAAATAATAACTCCTGCATATATATGACGGTACCTAGCTTAAATTTTATAGAGAGTACTTCATGTGTTCATGAATTTATTTCAGATCATTTATCTTATTTTACTTTAAGTTCCCTAGAAAAATTATTTGTCTACAGTGGATATCAAATTTTAAAATGTAATGCATTCCATAATAAAAATGATTTGGAAATTACGGCGAAATTTAAAAAAGAAGAAAAAATTTCTTTAAATTTAAGTAAATATAATGAACTCATAAGTAAATTAAATAATATTCTCGACAATTTAAAAGAGGAAAACAAGCCAATTTTTATTTGGGGGGCTGGTCATAGATCACTTACATTAATTTCGCAATTAAAATATGAAAAAGTAAACTATATAGTTGATTCAGCGGCATTCAAACAAGGTAGGTTCTCTCCTGTATCTAGAATAGAAATAATTAGCCCTTTGAAATTAAAACACTACACTAAAGGCACTCTAATAATAAATCTACCTGGCATTTATGGGGAAGAAGTAATATCTAGTATTAGCGATGAAGTTAAGTTAAATTTTAAAATATTTAATATAGTCGAAAATGATATTTTTGAAATTAAATGAATTTAATATTCGACCTTGATGGGACAATTATTGATAGTAGTAATGGTATTTATGAAGCTTATAAAACATCTATAAAGAATTTTTTACCCCCAATTAAAAAAAAATATTTTATTTCCAAAATTGGTCCTCCAATTCAAAAAATAATAAGGGATTTACATCCAAGTATGAATGAAATGGATCTCGAAAGAGTAAGACAAATATTTAGAAATAATTATGATAATGAGCATTTTTTGAATTTTAAAAAATATGATCAAATAGATT
>MDTG01119475.1_pt1 | contig 10901 bp, 10 predicted proteins | sample 811421 | NCBI WGS metagenome assembly MDTG01 (sample SAMN05326645, study PRJNA326480) | marine metagenome | isolation source: seawater | place: Pacific Ocean: South East | collected 2011 | reverse complement strand
ACACAAACTCGAATTTATAGGTGATATTGCATCTGGTGGCAAAAACGTTCCTGAGGGCGTATAAATGAAGATCGCTGTTACTGGATCAAATGGATTTATTGGCAAAAACTTATGTGCTGTTTTAAGGGAGCACGATCATTATGAAGTTTACGAGATAAATCGTGATACTTCAGAGAAAGATTTCCAAGCTTACCTTTCTAATGCTGACTTCTTATTTCACTTGGCCGGCGTTAATCGGCCACAAGAGATATCGGAATTTGGTGTTGGGAATGTTGATTTAACAAAACTTGTTGTTGAAACGCTTCAAAGATTTAAACGTAATATCCCAATAGTTTTAAGCTCATCGGCACAAGTAGAGCTGGATAATCCATATGGAAAGAGTAAGTTAGAAGCTGAAGAAGTTATTCAAAACTATTCTGAAAGCACTGGAGCTTCGCATTATATTTATAGACTTCCTAACGTTTTTGGAAAATGGTGTAAGCCCAACTACAATTCTTTTATAGCTACCTTTTGTAATAATATTATGAATGGTTCTGAAATTTCAATTAATGATCCTAACTCGCCCGTAAATCTAGTTTACATTGATGATGTTTGTGAATCTTGGCTTGAAATTTTGACGGGTAGAGTTAAACCAGGATTTAAAAAAGTACCTGTTGTGTTTAATACTACTGTGGGTGAGGTTGCTGAAATTATTGGTTCGTTCAAATCTTCTAAAACCACTTTAATCACAGAGCCAGTTGGAAAAGGGCTCTATCGAGCCTTATATGCTACATATTTAAGTTATACCCATCCTGAAAATTTTAGCTATAAACTTGTTAGCCATAAAGATGAAAGAGGTGTATTTTGCGAGATGTTAAAAACACACAATTCAGGCCAGTTCTCATTTTTTACAGCTCATCCGGGAGTTACTCGTGGAGGCCATTATCACCATACCAAAGCAGAAAAGTTTCTTGTTATCAAAGGTAAAGCAAAGTTTGGTTTTAGAAATATCTTAAGTGGTGAGAAGCACTCTATTACCACATCGGAAGATTACCCTGAAATCGTAGACACTGTGCCTGGTTGGAGTCATGATATTACTAATGTTGGATCTGATGATTTAGTGGTTATGCTTTGGGCTAACGAAATATTTAATCCAGAGAAGCCAGATACTCAGGCGGCAATTGTATGAGAAAACCAAAATTAAAAGTTATGACTATTGTCGGCACCCGTCCGGAAATCATCCGTTTATCTCGTGTCCTATCAAAGTTAGATGAGCATTGCGACCATGTCATGGTGCATACAGGCCAAAATCATGATTATGAGTTAAATCAGATATTCTTCGATGATTTAGGTATAAGAAAACCCGATCATTTTCTAGCCTGTGCCGAAAATACCCAAAGTGCTGCAAACACTATTGGTAATATTATTACTGCTGTAGATAAATTGCTTACTGAGTGTAAGCCTGAGGCGCTATTGGTATTGGGTGATACAAATAGTTGTTTATCTGTGATACCTGCTAAGAGAAGGAAAATTCCAATTTTTCATATGGAAGCTGGTAACCGTTGTTTTGATATGCGTGTTCCTGAAGAGATAAATAGAAAGATTGTAGACCATACAGCAGATATAAATCTTACTTATAGCTCAATTGCCCGTGAATATTTACTGCGTGAGGGCTTGCCACCTGATCTTGTTATAAAAACCGGAAGTCCAATGTTTGAAGTGCTTAACTATTATCAAGAAAAAATTGATTCATCCAAAATTTTGTCCAAACTTAAATTGAAATCTGGGCAGTATTTCTTAGTGAGTGCTCATCGAGAGGAAAACATAGATTCTGACATTAACTTTGGCAATCTTGCCGATACTCTTAATTGCATTGCTAAACAATATAACTTACCAATAATAGTTTCCACACATCCAAGGACTAAAAAACGAATTGAGGTATCAGACCATGTTTTTAGTGACCAAATCAAGTTTTTAAAGCCACTTGGATTCTCTGACTATAATAAGTTGCAGTTAATGGCTAAAGTTACTCTTTCAGACAGTGGAACAATTAATGAGGAGTCTTCAATTCTTAATTTTCCTGCATTAAATATTCGTGAGGCACATGAACGGCCGGAAGGCATGGAAGAAGCTGCAGTAATGATGGTAGGTTTAAAATCAAACCGTGTTTTGCAAGGAATTAAAATTTTAGAGACACAATCTGCTGGCGAAAAAAGAACCTTATGCAGGGTTATGGACTATAGCATGCCAAATGTTTCTGAAAAAGTGGTTAGAATCATACATAGTTACGTTGATTATGTTAAAAGCGTTGTTTGGAAAAAGTATTAGTTTATTTTAAATAATAAAGGTTGATAACATAGTGTCAAAACGAATACTACTAATGACTCAGTGGTTCGATCCTGAACCAACATTCAAAGGCCTTTTGTTTGCAAAAGAGCTTGTGTCCCGTGGTTTTGAAGTTGAGGTAATTACTGGATTTCCAAATTATCCAGGAGGTAAATTATATGATGGTTATCATTTGAGATTAATCCAAAAAGAAGTAATTGAAGGAGTATCTGTTACAAGACTTCCTCTTTTTCCAAGCCATGATAAAAGTAAATTAGGTAGAGTAGCTAATTATTTAAGTTTTGCTCTTTCTTCCTTGTTCTATGGTCTTTTCTTCGCTAATCGACCTGATGTTATTTATGTTTATCAACCGCCTTTAACTGTTGTCATTTCAGCTGTAGTTATAAAACTATTTCGACGTATTCCTACTGTTCTAGATATCCAAGACATGTGGCCAGATACGTTAAAAGCTACAGGCATGATTAGCAACACTTATTTGCTAGCTTTTATATCAAAAATCTGTAACTTAGTTTATTCATCTGTCACAAAAATAGTAGTGTTATCGCCTGGGTTTAAAAAGTTATTAATAGATAGAGGTGTGCCTAATTCTAAAGTTAAGGTGATATACAATTGGGCTGATGAGGAGGCAATAAGAAATACAAGCAACGAACCACCAGAAGAAATAGCCAACATAAAAGGGTTTAAAATATTATATGCAGGCAATGTTGGTCAAGCTCAAAGACTAGAAGTTGTTCTTGGGGCTGCCAATATACTTAAAGATAATTTTCCTGAAATACAATTTGTAATTTTAGGGGAAGGACTTCAACTAGAATCATTAAAAAAACAAGCAGATAATAAGAAGCTAAAAAATGTTACATTTCTTCCTCCTGTTAGCATGAAAAGAGTAGGACAATTTCTATCATCCGCTGATGCGCTATTAATTCATTTAAATTCGGACCCCCTTTTTGAAATTACTATTCCAGGAAAAACACAGGCTTATATGGCAATAGGCAAACCAATCATAATGGGCGTTAGTGGTGATGCTTCAAATTTAGTAGCTAAGGCAGATTGTGGTGTTTCTTTTGAACCAGAAAATTCAAGCGCTTTGGCTGAAGCTGCTAAAGATCTAATGCTTTGTTCTCCAGCAGAGTTGAAGAGGCAAGGAAGAAATGCTAGCTCCTTTTATAATTCTAGGCTTTCAGTGAAAGTAGGCATTGATTCGTTTTCAGAAATATTTGAAAAAGTTACAAAAGATTCTGAAAATAAGTGACAATATTATTCTTTTTGTAGCTAAAATCTACAGACAATGTAATTTATGAATAAAAATTTCCTTAATTCCTTTCTAGAACAAGCAAATTTAATTTTTGGGGATGAGTATATTCCTCTTCACCGTCCAGTTTTTGAAGGCAATGAATGTCAATATTTAATTTAATGTATTAATTCTAATTTTGTTTCTTCAGTTGGTCAGAAAGTTGGTGAATTTGAGGATATGCTGGCCGAATTTACAGGCTCTAAGCATGCAATAGCTACCGTTAATGGAACAGCAGCACTTCAAGTTTCAATTGAGCTGGCTGGAGTCAAACCTGGTGATGAAGTTATAACGCAGGCGCTTACATTTATAGCAACATGCAATGCTATAAGTTATTCAGGAGCTAACCCGATATTTATAGATGTCGATCTTGATACCATGGGACTAAGCCCTTCAGCATTGAAAGAATTTCTTGAAGAGAATGCAAAAAAGACTAGAGATGGAACATTTAATAAATTTTCAGGAAAGAGAATATCAGCTTGTGTTCCTATGCACACTTTTGGATTTCCACTTCGCATCACAGAGATCAAAGAAATATGCGAAGATTGGAATATTGCTTTAATTGAAGATGTTGCAGAATCATTGGGAAGTTATGTTGGTGATCGTCATACTGGCACTTTTGGAGTAATGGGCGCATTCAGTTTTAATGGAAATAAAGTTATAACTACTGGCGGCGGCGGCGCAATAATTACAGATGATAATGAAATAGCAAAACGTGCCAAGCATATCACTACCACTGCAAAACTTCCTCATGCATATGAATTTAATCATGATCAAATAGGATATAATTATAGGATGCCAAGCATAAACGCTGTTCTTGGGTGTGCACAGTTAGAAAGGCTAGATGAATTTTTACAAGTGAAAGCTAATGTTGCAAACTTATGGAGCAAATTTTTTTGTTCCTCCGGTATAAAATTTTTCGAAAGCTTAAGTGGAACTACTGCAAATCATTGGTTGAATGCGATTGTTTTAAATTCTAGAAAAGACCGAGATGAATTTCTGAGAATTACAAATGAGAATGGAGTAATGACTAGGCCGATATGGCGATTAATGTCTGAGCTTCAAATGTACAAAAAATGTCAAAATGATGGCCTTAATAATTCACTTTGGCTTCAAGATCGTGTTATAAATATTCCTTCTAGTGTTCCAGATGGAGCTCTTAAAAAATGGAAAAGCTAGCCATGTCTATTGATACATTAAGTTTAATCGGGCGAACAGAACAACTTTTTGAGGAAGATATATCTGAAAGAGCACATGAGTTGGCAGAATTGGTTTCTTCAAATCGCTTTCTTGTAATTGGGGGTGCAGGTTCCATTGGCCAGGCAGTAACTCGTGAAATATTTAGACGTGATCCTATTGCACTACATGTTGTCGATATTAGCGAAAATAATTTGGTAGAACTTGTAAGAGATATCCGTAGCACACTTGGCTATATAGAAGGTGATTTTCGCACCTTTGCAATTGACTGTGGGAGTATAGAATTTCAAGCTTTGATGGAAGAAAGTGATGGATATGACTACGTTCTTAATCTTTCAGCTTTAAAGCATGTTAGGAGTGAAAAGGATCCTTTTACACTAATGCGCCTTATTGAAGTCAATATTCTTAATACAATAAAAACTTTAAAAATAGCGAAAAAATTAGGCGTAAAAAAGTATTTTTGTGTTTCAACAGATAAAGCTGCAAATCCAGTGAATATGATGGGAGGAAGCAAGAGAATCATGGAGATGTTTCTAATGCGAGAGAGCGAGCAATTAAAAATTTCTACAGCTAGGTTTGCAAACGTTGCCTTTTCTGATGGTTCACTTTTGCATGGTTTTAATCAACGTTTTGCCAAATTGCAACCTCTATCAGCTCCAAATGATGTACGACGTTATTTTGTAACTCCAAGAGAATCTGGAGAGTTATGTTTAATGTCCTGTCTTCTGGGCGAGAATCGGGATATTTTTTTTCCCAAGCTCAGTGAGCAGCTGCATTTAACAACTTTTTCAGATATTGCTGAAAGGTATATAGAGAAAAGAGGATTTAAGCCTTATCTTTGCTCTAGTGAAGATGAAGCAAGAAGTAAAGTTTCTGAGTTAGTGGCTTTAAAACAATGGCCATGCTATTTCTTTAAATCTGATACTACTGGTGAAAAGGATTTTGAAGAGTTTTTTACTGAAAAAGAGATACTGGATTTAAAACGTTTTTTAAATATTGGAGTTATAAAAAATGAGTGCATCTATGATTCTAATCTGCTAGATCATTTTTGGAGCTCTATACTAGAAATACGAAGCCAAGGCAGCTGGAAAAAACAAGCTTTAGTTGATTTATTTCATGATATGATTCCAGACTTTGATCATAAAGAAACGGGTAAATATCTTGACGGGAGAATGTAATTAATGCAACGATTCTTCGATGTTATATTTTCAGGATTTGCTATCTTAGTACTTTTACCATTGCTAATCCCTATTGCTATTCTTTTGAAATTAACTGGAGAGGGAGAAGTTTTTTTCTTACAAGATAGAATTGGAAAGCATGGAAAGAAGTTCAAGCTCTATAAGTTTGCAACAATGAAGAAAGATAGCCCAAATATCGGTTCTGGCACAGTAACAATTGCAAATGATCCCAGAATTCTTCCAGTTGGCAGTTTCTTGCGTGAATATAAAATTAATGAATTACCGCAACTAATAAATATTTTTAATGGTGACATGAGCGTAATTGGTCCAAGACCGCAAACAGAGCGCTGTTTTAATGCTTTTTCAGATGAGGTGAGAGACGATATTTTAAAAGTTAGACCAGGTCTATCTGGGATAGGTGTATTAATAATTTATAACGAAGAGAGGATGATGGAATCTCGTGATGATGCTGATAAGTTTTATGATGATGTCATAATGGCTTACAAGGGCGCACTTGAGCAATGGTTTGTAAGAAATAATTCTGTAATACTCTACTTTGTCTTGATTTTTGCTACTGTCATTGCTTTATTTTTTAAATCCACAATGTTTTTGTTTAAGTTATATCCTACGCTACCTGTTGTTCCTAATGCTTTGGAAGCTTTTATTGTTCCTAGCATTCATCAAGAAAAAGAGTGACACAATTAAATTCATTTAGGTATTTAAATAATCTATGGCAAAAAATGAATTTATCTTGGCTTATGTTTCAAACATAGAATATCATGATCTATTCTTGGAATTAATAATTTCATAAAAATGAAAATAGTTATAATCACTCAAGAGGATAGGTTTTTTCTACCAGATTCTATAAATATTTTAGTGTCTCAATTAAATGAGAATCATAATGTGTGTGCAGCAGTTGTATCCGATGTTTCTCCATTTGGCAAAAAAGAAAGCTTACTCGCTAAAGGCAAAAAGACATTAAATATTTTTGGATTATCATTTACGTTACGTTGGGCGTTAAAATATGTTTTTGCTATTCTTAAAGGAATATCTGTGACTGCAGTTTTAAAAAAACATAACGTTGATATTTTAAATCTTGAAAACTCTATAAATCATGAAGATTCACTAAGAAAAATAAACTTTTACAAGCCTGACTTGTTAATTTCAGTTGCAGGTAATGAGATATTTAAGACCCCACTTATCAACCTTGCTCCCAATGGATGTTTGAATTTGCATACAGCGCTGCTACCAAAATATCGAGGATTGATGCCAAGTTTTTGGGTTTTACGCTATAAAGAGAAAAAAACAGGTGTCTCTGTTTTCAAGGTCGATGAGGGTATTGATTCTGGTCCGATTATTGTTCAAAAAGAAGTAAAAATTGAAGGAGAGTCTCAAGAACAGCTAATTCTTAAAACTAAGCAATTGGGCATATCAGCTATTGTAGAGGCTGTGGATAAAGTAGAAAAAGGTTATATTAAATTTATGCCTAATAATGATGATGATATGACATATTTTTCATTTCCCACTAAAAATGATGTTAAAGAGTTCCTAAAGAATGGTAATAGGTTTTTTTAATGAAGATTCTAACTTTTGACATAGAAGATTGGTTTCATGTGCTTGATAACTCCAAGACTGCATCACCTAATGACTGGCTAAGATTCTCATCCAGATTAGAGGCGGGGGTTGATCGTATTCTTCATTTATTAGATGACACAAATCAATCTGCCACTTTTTTTTGCTTAGGATGGGTCGCTGAAAAATATCCAAATGTTATTAAAAATATGATTAAGGAAGGTCATCACATCGCAACACATTCACATGAACATCAATTAGCCTATCAACAGAATCCTCATTCTTTTGAGGAAGACTTAAGACGCTCTATAGGAACCCTTGAAGAGATTACAGGAAAGAAGATTGACACTTACAGAGCACCTGGTTTTTCGATTATAGATAAGAATCTCTGGGTTTTTGAAATCCTCGGCAAAAATGATATAAAAACCGATTGCTCAATTTTTCCTGCAAATCGTGCACATGGAGGACTTCCTAATTACTCATGTGCAGAGCCTTCTATAATCAAATATAACGACTTTACTTTTCACTCGTTCCCCATCAATACTTCAAAAATATTAGGAAAAGACATAGTTTATTCTGGCGGAGGTTATTTTCGTTTACTACCTCAATGGTATATAAATCGTCAGTTTTCTATTGATAAATATGTCATGACTTATTTTCATCCAAGGGATTTTGATCCTGATCAACCTATGATTCCAGGCTTAAGCCTTACTCGGAAGTTTAAAAGTTATGTTGGACTCAGTACTTCCTACACCAAATTAGATAAATTGTTGCGCACTTACAGTTTTATGAATGTTGATACTGCGGCCAACGCTCTTGATTGGGACTCTGTAAAAACTATAGATCTCGGACCACATGGATAATATATACTTAATTCAAAGAGGCTTTATCAATAAAAAACAAGCTTTGTTATGGGTGGTAAGATCGTCATATGACACTTTTACGAACTTAAAAAAGTAAAGCATGATTTGCAAGCATCCTATCAGATTGTTCGTTACGCTTCTTCTAAATTAATATTTTCAGAGATATGCTTAATATCATTCATTACCTTTTCGTATTCATCAGCTTGAAGTTGATAAGGATCTAAAATATTAATACCACTAAATTGCTTGGTAAAAGAATGGAATTTATGTTTATATTTTGGGTATGCAGCATTTAATTGATTTAAAACATAATAATCCACTGCAAGAAACTTATCGAAATAATTCAACATTTTTTTATTTATTTTCTTAGGAGTATGAAAATCATGATTAACATTATTTTCTTTTAAAAATGCTAATGAACGTGCATCCATATTTGGTTGTGAGATTGGAAATATACCCGCAGAAAAAAATTCATACTCATGCCCAAATCTTTTCTTAAGAAAGTTTTCAGCTACTGGGCTTCTGCAATAGTTTGCAATACAAACAATGCAAAATGATTTACTATTTGTTGTCACGATATTTCTAATTAATCAGTTGTAAGGTTGTCTATGCTATTAAGAAAGCTTGAGAAAGGAAAAAACTGTGATATCACTTTATTCCATCTAGTTGTCCCACTAGCATTTACATACACGATATCATTATTTTTTAGGTAGAAATTACCTGCTTCAATAAAACCTGAGGGATTTTTTAGGTTAGCATGAAAAATTAGAGGTTCTTCTCCAACTGCATTTTGTCGAATTATGAAGACCTCTGAAGCCGAAGCTGTATTGGTATTTAATCCAAAAGATTCACCTATAGCCTTTGATAAACTAATCGGAACATCAGTAATATTAAGTTTTATGGGTTTTGTAACTTCACCTAAAACAAAAACTTGTTGAGAGTTAAATCTTGCAATTGTTACGTCCACTTGAGGATCAGTAAAATAATCTGATAAAAGATTGGTTACATTATCTCTTACTTCATCTTGAGTTTTTCCCTTAGCTTCAACCAAGCCTGCATATGGGAAAAATATATTACCATTTGCATCAACTCTTCTTAGGTTCTGATCGGGACTAATGTTTGTAACAGGAAATATCTCAGGAAGACCCCAAACAGTAACAGCTATCTGGTCGCCAACACCTATTTTGTATAGATAATTATTCTCGTAAGATAAGTCTATTGTTTCCGATATATTTATCAATCTTATAGGCTCTTCAACTGAGTCTATTAAAACATACTCAGATCCATCAGACCATGTAGATCTTGTCTCCATGTGCATTCCTGGAGATAAGCTACAACCACTTATTAAAATAATCGTAATTATTAAGCTAATCTTCTTTTTCATAATCATAAGATTCATAGAGGTATTTCTCAGCATAATATTGATAAGAATAGTTCCCATAAAGGCCATAATAACCATAATAACTCTTAGGTTTTGAATATGCATTGTATATTATGCCATCAATATCTTTGTTGATTTGATTAAAATTTACAATAGATTGTTTTATCTCATTCATTCTGTTAATTCCATGTCTAACAATAAGCATATTGATGTCACTTTGTTCAATCAATATTGAAGAATCTGCTACAGATAGTATTGGGCCAGTATCAAAAATGACAAAATCGAACTGATCTTTAAAATATTTTATTTTCTCTTTGTAATCGTAACTAAAAAGAAATTGGAAAGTATTTGTTAAACCTTTAACTCTCGGAATAATATAAAGATTATTATCAATTTTATATTTCTCTATTGTTCCTTCATTGATTGCATTAAATGTCTTTTCAGAAATACTATGCCTTTCAAAATTCTTAGCGATATTTCCCCTTTTTAAATCATTGTCAACGAGTAAAACTTTTTTGCCTATTCTCGCATATCCTTGTGCAAGCTTTGTAGCAACTGTTGATTTTCCATTACCTGGTGAAGGGCTAGTAATTGTTATTAGGTTCTTTTCGGCTTGATTTTTTTGTATTGAATTAATATTAACTATCAGAGATTCAATTGCCACATTTAGTTTAGTTGCTTCATCATTAGATTCAAAATCCTCTACCATAGGAATAACTCCAATAATTGGTGTATGAATATTGTTATCAAACATTTCAGCAGGATTTGATACTGGTAAAAAATTAAAGCCCCTAATAATTGCAATAATAACCGCCATTAAAAAACCTAATATTGTGGAAAGTAAGACAATAAGAAATCTTGGGCTAACTAAAGAGTCGACATAAGCCCCGTCAATGACCCTAACATCACCAATTGTGCTTGCTTCAAGTATTGAAAAACCCAATCTTCTTGACTCCAGTTCCTCAAATAAAGCCTGGGATACCTCAAGATCGTTAAAAAGATCTATATATTCTTGTTGTTCTTTTGGCATCATCTCTATTTCAGATAAAACTTCTTCTTTCTGTAATTCAATTAATGTTTTTTTATTTATTAGGTTT